>WNGH01005618.1_pt1 | contig 11941 bp, 8 predicted proteins | sample 5400631 | NCBI WGS metagenome assembly WNGH01 (sample SAMN13153373, study PRJNA577476) | soil metagenome | isolation source: 115 cm soil or saprolite under Garry oak tree replicate 1 | place: USA:California | collected 2016-06-15 | reverse complement strand
ATAGCGGATGCCGGGCAGGTCCTTCACGCGCCCGCCGCGGATCATGACGATCGAGTGCTCCTGGAGGTTGTGCCCCACGCCCGGGATGTACGAGGTGACCTCGAGGCCGTTCGTCAGCCGGACGCGCGCGACCTTGCGGAGCGCGGAGTTCGGCTTCTTGGGCGTTGTCGTGTACACGCGGATGCAGACGCCCCGCTTCTGCGGGCACGCCTGCATCGCGGGCGTCTTCGACTTCTTCGGAACCGCCTCGCGACCCTTCCGGACCAGCTGGTTAATCGTCGGCATTGATCTCCCGTACCCGTAACAGTGACAAAACTCTCACTTTATACCGAGAAACCCTCACTCTGTCAACCATTTACACAACACCTCGCCTCGCCGGAGGCACCGTCTATCCGCCCGCGGCGGCGACCGTGCCCTCCGACTCGCCCGTCTCCGGCGCCGGCGGCGGCTCCGTGAAGTTGAACACGCTGTCGAGCGGCTTCACCGCCTCGCCGGCGGGCGTGAGGACCTCCACGCGGGTGTAGTTGCCGAGACCGGTGCCGGCCGGGATGAGCCGACCCACGATCACGTTCTCCTTCAGCCCGCGCAGCTCGTCGGTCTTGCCCGAGATGGCCGCCTCGGTGAGGACGCGGGTCGTCTCCTGGAACGACGCAGCCGAGATGAAGCTATCCGTGGAGAGCGACGCCTTCGTGATGCCGAGCAGTACGGGCTTCGCCGTCGCCGGACGCTTGCCCTGCGCGACGACCCGGTCGTTCTCCTCCTGGAAGGCGAACTTGTCCACGAGCTCGCCGACGACGAAATCGGTGTCGCCGACCTCCTCGATGCGCACGCGCCGGAGCATCTGGCGCACGATGATCTCGATGTGCTTGTCGTTGATCGTCACGCCCTGGAGGCGGTACACCTCCTGGACTTCGTTGACGAGGTAGCGCTGCAGCTCCCGGTCGCCGAGGACCGCCAGGTAATCGTGCGGGTTCGGCGAGCCGTCCATCAGCGCCTCACCCGCGCGCACCCGATCGCCCTCGTGGACGCTGATGTGCTTGCCGCGCGGGATCAGGTACTCCTTGAACTCCGTGTTGTCCGCGCGGATCACGATCTTGCGCATCCCCTTCACGAAGCCGCCCATCTCCACGCGGCCGTCGATCTCGGTGATGACCGCCTGCTCCTTGGGCTTGCGCGCCTCGAAGAGCTCGGCCACCCGCGGCAGACCGCCCGTGATGTCCTTGGTCTTGGTCGTTTCGCGCGGGATCTTGGCGATGATGTCGGCCGCGAACACGTCCGCGCCCTCCGTCACGTTCAGGTTGGCGCCGACGGGCAGCGGATAGCGGTGCCGGTCGCTGGCCGGCGTCCCCTGCTCGAGGTGGGCGCCCACGATGATGACGCCGGGCTGGAGCCTCCCCTCCGGGTCCTCGATGACGACCTGGCGCGAGAGGCCGGTGACCTCGTCGAACTCCTCGCGGACCGTCACCCCGTCGATGATGTCCTGGTACTGCACCTTCCCCGTGAACTCCGTGAGGATCGGGTTCGTGAACGGATCCCACTCGACGAGGACGGCGCGCGCCCGGACCCGCTCCTCGGCCTTGGCCTTGATCTTGGCGCCGTACACGACCGGGTAGCGCTCGCGCTCGCGGCCGCGCTCGTCGGCGACGGCGATCTCACCGTTCCGGTTGGTCGCCACGAGGTCTCCGTCGCGGTTCGTGACGGTACGCAGGTTGTGATACTTCACGAGGCCCGCGCTCTTGGCCTCGTGCCTGGAGGCCTCGACGACGCGGCTCGCCGTGCCGCCGATGTGGAAGGTTCGCATCGTCAGCTGCGTACCGGGCTCGCCGATCGACTGCGCGGCGATGATGCCGACCGCCTCGCCGAGCTCGGCCAGCCGGCCGGCCGCGAGGTTGCGTCCGTAGCAGAGGACACAGATGCCCCGCTTCGTCTCGCAGGTGAGCACCGAGCGGATTCGCACGCGCTCCAGGCCCGAGTCCTCGATCTTCTGCGCCAGCTCCTCGACGATCTCGGCATTCGCCTGGACGATCATCTCCGTCGACAGCGGGTCGCGGACGTCTTCGGCCGCGACGCGGCCCAAGATGCGGTCCTTGAGCGACTGGATGATGTCTCCGCCCTCGACCAGCGGCGTGGCGTCGATGTACTTCACCGTGCCGCAGTCGTACTCGCTGACGATGACGTCCTGCGAGACGTCGACCAGTCGCCGCGTCAGGTACCCGGAATCGGCGGTCTTCAGCGCCGTGTCCGCCAGCCCCTTGCGCGCACCGTGCGTCGACGTGAAGTACTCCAGCACGGTGAGCCCTTCCCTGAAGTTCGAGGTGATGGGTGTCTCGATGATCTCGCCCGAGGGCTTGGCCATGAGGCCGCGCATGCCCGCGAGCTGCCGAATCTGCTGGCGCGAGCCGCGCGCGCCCGAGTCGGCCATCATGTAGATCGGATTGAACTCGCCGCCGGCGGCGCCCTGCTCCAGCTCCTTGAACATCTCGCCGGCGATCTCCTCGGTGATGTGCGCCCAGATGTCGACGACCTTGTTGTAGCGCTCGCCGTTGGTGATGACGCCGTCCTGGTACTGCGTTTCCACCTCGTTGACGTCGTCGCGGGCCTTCGCGATGTGGCGCTCCTTGGCCGACGGGATGTGCATGTCGTCGATGCCGATCGACAGGCCCGACAGCGTCGCGTACCGGAAGCCGAGGTCCTTGAGCTCGTCGAGGAACTTGACCGTCTCCTCGTTGCCGAGCTGGTTGTAGCAGCGGAGGACGAGCTGGGTGACCTCTTTCTTCTTCAGCTCCTGGTTCACGAAGCGCAGCGGCTCGGGCACGACCTCGTTGAAGAGCACGCGCCCCACCGTCGTCTCGAGAACCTCCGCCTTCCAGCGCAGCCGGATGCGCGCCTGGAGGTCGACGTCCTCGTTGTCGTACGCGACGCGGACCTCCTCGGAGTCGGAGAAGAGCCGCCCCTCACCCCGGACCGGCTGCTGCTCCGTCGTCAGCCGTTCCTTGGTCAGGTAGTAGATGCCCAGAACCATGTCCTGCGTCGGCACGGCCAGCGGCGCGCCGTTCGCCGGCGACAGGATGTTGTTCGAGGCCAGCATGAGCACCTGCGCCTCGAGCTGCGCCTCCATCGAGAGGGGCACGTGGACCGCCATCTGGTCACCGTCGAAGTCGGCGTTGAACGCCGTACAGACCAGCGGGTGGATCTCGATGGCCTTGCCCTCGACCAGGATGGGCTCGAAGGCCTGGATACCGAGCCGGTGGAGAGTCGGCGCCCGATTGAGCAGAACCGGATGCTCCTTGATGACCTCCTCGAGGATGTCCCAGACCTCGGGCCGCTCCTTCTCCACGTACTTCTTCGCCGCCTTGATCGACGACGCGATGCCGCGCTCTTCGAGCTTCCGCAAAATGAACGGCTTGAACAGCTCGAGCGCCATCTTCTTCGGAAGCCCGCACTGGTGCAGCTTCAGATAGGGACCGACGACGATGACGGATCGACCGGAATAGTCGACGCGCTTCCCGAGGAGGTTCTGCCGAAAACGACCCTGCTTGCCCTTGAGCGTGTCGGACAGGGACTTCAAGGGCCGGTTGTTCGGCCCGGTGATGACGCGGCCGCGCCGGCCGTTGTCGAAGAGCGCGTCCACGGCTTCCTGGAGCATCCGCTTCTCGTTCCGGATGATGATCTCAGGCGCCTTGAGGTCCATCAGCCGCTTGAGGCGGTTGTTCCGGTTGATGACTCGCCGGTAGAGGTCGTTGAGGTCCGACGTCGCGAACCGGCCGCCGTCGAGCGGCACGAGCGGACGCAGCTCGGGCGGGATCACCGGGATGACCTCGAGGATCATCCACTCCGGCTGGTTGCCGCTCTTCAAGAACGCCTCGATGACCTTCAGCCGCTTGACGATCTTCTTGCGCTTTTGGACCGACGTCTCGCCGAGCATCTGCGCTCTCAGATCCCGCGCCAGCGAATCCAGGTCCATGTCGCGCAGCAGCTCACGGATCGCCTCGGCGCCCATGCCGACCTTCAGCGCCTCGGGGCCGTGCTCCTCGAGGAGCTTGCGCGCCTTGTCGACCGGGACGAGGTCCTTCTTCTTGACCCCGTTGATGCGCGACTCGAGGGCGACGTGCTCCTCGAAATACAGGATCTTCTCCAGCTCGCGCAGCGACATGTCGAGGAGCTGGCCGATACGGCTCGGGAGCCCCTTGAAGAACCAGACGTGGCTCACGGGCGAGGCGAGCTCGATGTGACCCATGCGCTCGCGGCGCACGCGCGCGCGCGTGACCTCGACGCCGCACTTGTCGCAGACGACGCCCGCGAACTTCATGCGCTTGTACTTGCCGCAGGAGCACTCGTAGTCCTTGGTCGGCCCGAAGATGCGCGCGCAGAACAGGCCGTCGCGCTCCGGCTTGAACGTCCGATAGTTGATGGTCTCCGGCTTCTTCACCTCACCGTGCGACCAGCCGCGAATCTTGTCCGGCGAGGCGAGCTTGATGCGGATCGCGTCGAACGTGATGGGCTTCGCATGCCGATCGAGGATGCCCCACAGATCCTTGGCGGGCTTTTCCTCCCTGATCAGGCTGCCGAAAGGCCTATCCGTCAGCATTCAGTTTCTCCTCTCAAGAAGCTTTCTTGCCGTCCTTCGTGACCAGCTCGACATCCAGCGCCAGGCTCTGGAGCTCCTTCACCAGCACGTTGAAGGACTCCGGCGTGCCGGGCTCGAGGAAGTTCTCGCCCTTCACGATGGCCTCGTAGATGCGGTTGCGCCCCTCGACGTCGTCCGACTTGACGGTGAGCATCTCCTGCAGCGTGTGCGCCGCGCCGTACGCCTCGAGCGCCCATACTTCCATCTCACCGAACCGCTGCCCGCCGAACTGCGCCTTGCCCCCCAGCGGCTGCTGGGTGACGAGCGAGTAGGGCCCGATCGAGCGGGCGTGCATCTTGTCGTCCACGAGATGCGCCAGCTTGAGGATGTAGATCTGGCCGACGGTCACCTCCTGGTGGAACGGCTTGCCCGTGCGGCCGTCGTGGAGCGTGGTCTTGCCCGACTGCGGCAGCCCGGCCTCCTTGAGATGCTCCTTGATCTCCCGCTCGGTGGCGCCGTCGAAGACCGGGCTCGCGACCCAGAGGCCGAGCGCGCGGGCGGCCCAGCCGAGGTGGGTCTCGAGGATCTGGCCGACGTTCATGCGGGATGGCACGCCCAGCGGATTCAGCACGATCTCGACCGGGGTCCCGTCGGGCAGGAAGGGCATGTCCTCCTGGGGCAGGATCTTGGAAACCACGCCCTTGTTACCGTGACGACCCGCCATCTTGTCGCCGACCGAGAGCTTGCGCTTCACCGCGACGTAGACCTTCACCATCTTGATGACGCCGGGCGGCAGGTCGTCGCCACGGCGGAGCCGGCCGATACGGTCTTCGAGCATCGTGTCGTAGATCGCGATCTGCTCTTCGGCGAGTTCCTCGATCTTCTTGACCATCTGCGCGAGACCGTCGTCCTCCTTGACGCGGACTTTCTTCAGCTCGTTCCACGAGAAGTCCTCGAGGTCCACGCGCTCGATCCGGTCGCCCTTCTTCGTCAGGCGACGGTTCTTGTTGGTGGGGTCGACGAGGTCCAGGAGCGAGGTCTTGCCCACGAGCAGGTTCTTGAGCTTCTGATCCCGCTCCATCTCGACCATGGCGATCTCGTCCTGGTAGTCCTTCTCGAGGCGTCCGACTTCCTCCTCCTCGATCGACTTCGCGCGCTCGTCCTTGTCGACGCCGCGCCGCGAGAACACCTTCACGTCGACGACCGTGCCCTCGATACCCGGCGGGACGGTCAGCGAGGTATCGCGCACGTCCCCCGCCTTCTCGCCGAAGATCGCGCGCAGCAGCTTCTCCTCGGGAGTCAGCTGCGTCTCGCCCTTCGGCGTGATCTTGCCGACCAGGATGTCGCCCGGCTTCACCTTGGCGCCGATTCGAACGATCCCGGACTCGTCGAGGTCCTTGAGGGCCTCCTCGGAGACGTTCGGGATATCGCGCGTGACTTCCTCCTTGCCGAGCTTGGTGTCACGCGCCTGGATCTCGAACTCCTCGATATGGATCGAGGTGAAGCGGTCGTCCTTGACCAGACGCTCTGACACGAGGATCGCGTCCTCAAAGTTGTAGCCGCCCCACGGCATGAACGCGACGAGCACGTTACGCCCGAGCGCGAGCTCGCCCTGGTCGGTTCCCGGGCCGTCGGCGACGACGTCGCCGACCGCGACCCGCTGGCTCTTGCGGACGATCGGCTTCTGGTTGATGCACGTGTTCTGGTTCGACCGCCGATACTTCGTCAGGTTGTAGATGTCGAGCGGCAAGTCTTGCACCGGGTCGGTCTTTTTCGACCGGCTCTCGGCGCGTACGACGATGCGGTCGGCCGAGACATACTCGACGACGCCGGGGCGCTTCGCGACGACGACGGCGCCCGAATCGCGCGCGACGACGTGCTCCATGCCCGTGCCGACGAGCGGCGCCTCGGGCTGGAGCAGCGGCACCGCCTGGCGCTGCATGTTCGAGCCCATCAGCGCCCGGTTCGCGTCGTCGTTCTCGAGGAACGGGATCAGCGCGGCCGCGACCGAGACGAGCTGCTTGGGTGAGACGTCCATGTAGTGCAGCTCGACCGGCGGCACCATGCGGAACTCCCCGCTCTTACGCGCCGAGACACGCTCCTGCACGAACTTGCCCGTCCGGTCCATCTCGGCGTTCGCCTGGGCGATGACGAACTTCTCTTCCTTGAGGGCGGTCAGGAACTCGATCTCGTCCGTGACGCGGCCGTCCATGACCTTCCGATACGGCGTCTCGATGAAGCCGAACTCGTTGGTCCGCGCGTACGTGGAAAGCGACGAGATGAGGCCGATGTTCGGACCCTCCGGCGTCTCGATCGGGCAGATGCGCCCGTAGTGCGTGGGGTGCACGTCGCGCACCTCGAACCCGGCGCGCTCGCGGCTGAGGCCGCGCGGGCCGAGCGCGGAGAGGCGTCGCTTGTGGGTCAGCTCGGCCAGCGGATTCGTCTGATCCATGAACTGGCTCAGCTGCGAAGAACCGAAGAACTCCTTGACGACCGCCGACACGGGCTTCGCGTTGACGAGGTCGTGAGGCATGAGGTTCGTGATGTCGGAGATCGACATCCGCTCCTTGACCGCCCGCTCCATCCGCGTCAGGCCGACGCGGAACTGGTTCTCGAGCAGCTCGCCCACCGAGCGGACCCGGCGATTGCCGAGGTGATCGATATCGTCCGTCGGCCGCGTGCCGAGCTTGACCATCAGCAGGTGTCGGATCACCGACACCACGTCCTCGCTTCGCAGCGTCTTCGCGTTCGCGGGCGCGTCGATGGAGAGCTTCTCGTTGATCATGAAGCGACCGACCCGCGCCAGGTCGTACCGGCGGGAGTCCATGAACATGCCTCGGAAGAGCGCGCGCGCCGACTCGACGGTCGGCGGATCGCCCGGCCGCAGGCGGCGGTAGATCTCCACGAGCGCCTCGTCCGGGTTCTTGAAGTGATCGCGTGCCAGCGTCTCGTAGATCGACGCGTCCACCCGGCCCGACGTGACGACGAGCAGCTTGAAGGGCGCCACCCTCCGGCGCATCACCTCGGTGAGGACCGTCGACGTGATCTCCGTGTTGGTGGCGACCAGGACCTCGCCGGTCTCGGTGTCGACGATCCGCGAGGCGGTCCGGCGACCCACGAGCGCCTCGGACCGGATTGCGATCTTCTCCACACCCGCCTCGACGATCTTCTCGAGGATCTTCTTTGTCAGGACCTTGCCGGCCGTGATGAGCGGCTCGCGCTGGCGGGGCGGCTTCACGTCGTCCGCGACCTTCTGGCCGTCCTCCGCCTCCGCGTGCGCCTTCACCCACGCGTTGCCGTCCTCGAAGCCGAACACGTCCTCGGTGTCGTAGAAGTGTCCGAGGATCTCCTCGTCGGCGAGGATCACGCCCTTCTCGAGGAACCAGAACGCGCGCAGGAATGCCGTGGCGAGCATCTTGCGCCGCCGGTCGACGCGAACGTGGAACAGGTCGTTGGCGTCGAAGTCGAACTCGACCCACGACCCGCGGTACGGGATGACGCGCGCCGAAAAGAGCGGCCTGCCGGAGGCGAGCGTCTTGCCCTTGTCGTCGTCGAAGAAGACGCCCGCCGACCGCTGCAGCTGGCTGACGACCACGCGCTCGGTGCCGTTGATGATGAACGTGCCCTTCTCGGTCATCAGGGGCAGCTCGCCGAGATAGACTTCCTGACCCCGCTGCTCCCGGATGGTGCGCGTCTTGGCTTCTTTGTCGTGATCGAAGACGACGAGCCGAAGCGTGACCTTGAGCGGGATCGCGAACGTCATGCCGCGGTCATGGCACTCCTCGACCGAGTACTTCGGCTCACCGAAGTGATACGAGTCGAATTCCAGCAGCGCGTTGTCGTTGTAGTCCGCGATCGGAAACACGGACTTGAACACGGCCTGCAGGCCGATCTCCGCGCGCCGGTCGGACGGATCGTCCTTCTGGAGAAACATCTCGTACGATCGCTTCTGCAGCTCGATGAGGTTCGGGATTTCGACGATCGACGGGATCTTGCCGAAATCTTTCCGGCTGCGGCGTCCACACTGAACAGTCCCTGCCATGTATTCTCCGGGAGTCCGGGGTTTACTTCACCTGGACCTGCGCGCCCTGCTCCTCGAGCTTCTTCTTCATGTCCTCGGCCTCGGCCTTGGTGACCTTCTCCTTCACCGGCTTCGGGGCGCCGTCGACCAGATCCTTGGCCTCCTTCAGCCCCAGCCCGGTCAGCTCGCGTACCACCTTGATGACCTGGATCTTCTTCTCGCCCGCCGCCATGAGCACGACGTCGAACTCCGTCTTTTCCTCGGTTGCGGCGCCGCCCGCGGCTGCCGCGCCCGCGGCGCCGGGCACCGCGGCGACGGCCACCGGCGCGGCGGCCGACACGCCCCATTTATCCTGGAGCAGCTTCGACAGCTGCGACGCCTCGAGCAGCGTCAGCCTGTCGAGTTCTTCGGCGATCTGTTCGATGTTGGCCATGTTCCCGTGTCCCCCTTGCTTACTGGGCCGCGCTCTTCGCGCGCTGCTCCAGGATGTCAACGAGCTGCCGCTGCGGTGCCGCCAGGAGCCCGACGAGCTGGGCGAGCGGACCCTGCAGCGCGCCGACGATCTGACTGCGGAGGCGCTCCTTCGAGGGCAGCTCGGCGAGCGCTTTGAGACCGTCGGGCGCGAGCATCTGGCCGTCGATGTACCCGGCCTTGATCACGAGCGCCTGATTGGTCCTCGCGAACGCGTGCAGCGCCTTCGCGACCGCCACCGGATCCCGCTTCGAGAGGATCATGCCCGTCGGGCCGGTGAGGTGCTTCTTCACCGGCGCGAGCTCGGGCGCCGCGATCGCCAGCTTCGCCAGACGGTTCTTGACCACCTTGTACTCGGCCGAGACCGCGCGGAGCTGCTTGCGCAGATCGCTCAGCTGCTGGACCGTCAGGCCGCGGTACTCCGTGAGGAGTACCGCGGTGGCGCCCTCGAGCCGCGCCTTGAGCTCCTCGACCGCCTCGACCTTTTCCTGCGTTGGCACGCGCGCCCCCTAGACCGCCTTCTTGAACAGATTTGCGATGGCCTGGGTGTCGAGCGGCACGCCCGGTCCCATCGTGCTCGAGATCGTCAGCGTCCGGAGATAGGTCCCCTTGGCCGCCGCCGGCTTCGCGCGCACGATCGCCTCGATCAACGCCATGCCGTTCGCGGCGAGGTGTTCGGCGGCGAACGAGCGCTTGCCGATCGGCGTGTGGATGTTGCCCGCCTTGTCCACGCGGAATTCCACCTTCCCCGCCTTGGCCTCGCGCACCGCGCGCGACACATCGAACGTCACCGTCCCCAGCTTCGGGTTCGGCATGAGCCCGCGCGGTCCGAGCACCTTGCCGAGCCGCCCGACCTGCCCCATGAGGTCCGGAGTCGCGATCGTCGTGTCGAACTCCATCCAGCCGCCCTGCACCTTCTCCACCAGGTCCTCGGCGCCGACCACGTCCGCGCCCGCCTCGCGCGCCTCGCGCTCCTTCTCACCCTTGGCGAAGACGGCGACACGGACGGTCTTGCCGATCCCGTGCGGGAGCACGACGGCGCCGCGGACCATCTGGTCCGCGTGCTTGGGATCGACGCCGAGCCGGAAGGAAAGGTCCACCGACTCGTCGAACTTCGCGCCCGGCATCGCCTTGAGGATCTCGACCGCCTCCTCGAGCGAGTACTGCCGGTCCGGCTCGAGCTTCGCCGCCGCCGCCGCGTACCGCTTGCCCGTGCGCCCCGTCACGACTGTCGCCATGTCCGTTCTCCCCAGCCAGTCCTCGATGCTCGCCTCGGGGCGCGACGCCCCCACCGGCTCGCTAGATAACGTCGATGCCCATGCTGCGGGCCGTGCCCTCGATGATCCGCATCGCCGAGTCGATGGACTCGGTGTTGAGGTCGGGCATCTTGGTCTGCGCGATCTCGCGCACCTGCTGCTTCGTCACCGTGCCGATCTTGTCCTTGTGCGGCACGGCCGACGCCTTCGCGATGCCGGCCGCGCGCTTGAGCAGCACCGCCGCCGGCGGCGTCTTCACGATGAAGGTGAAGGACCGATCCTGGTAAATCGTCACGACGACCGGCAGGATCAGACCCTCCTGGGTCCCGGACTGGGCGTTGAAGCCCTTGCAGAATTCCATGATGTTGACGCCGTGCTGGCCCAGCGCCGGGCCGACCGGCGGCGAGGGGTTGGCCTTCCCCGCCGGGATCTGCAGCTTCACCACCGCCTGGACCTTTTTCACTTCACAGCCTCTCGACCTGGTAGTACTCGAGCTCGACGGAGGTCGGGCGCCCGAAGACCGGCACGACCACCTTCATCCGCCCGCGCTCGGGATTCATGTCCTCGACGACGCCCTGGAAGTTCACGAACGGTCCGTCGACGACGCGCACCTTGTCCCCGCGCTGGAAGACCGACTTCGGCTTGGGCTTCTCCGCGCCGGCCTCCATGTTGCGCAGGATCTCTTCGACCGCGTCCGGCGTGAGCGAAACGGGCTTGTTCCCGGAGCCGACGAAGCCGGTGACCTTGGGCGTCGAGCGCACGAGGTGCCACGTCTCGTCGGTGAGCTCCATCTCCACCAGCACGTAGCCGGGGAAGAACTTCTGCTCCGTCTCGCGCTTCTGCTTGTTGCGCACCTCGACGACCTTCTCCGTCGGCACCAGCACACGCGTGATCCTGTCGCCCATGCCGAAGACCTTCGCGCGGGACTCGATCGCCTCGGCGACCTTGTTCTCGAACCCCGAATAGGTGTGGACGACGAACCACTCCTTCGGGCTCGACGAAGGCTCGGGCGCGGGCGCCGCCGCCGCTTCGCCGCTCATCGCAGGAGCCTCCTCACGAGCTCGGCCAGAGGCCAGTCGACGCCCCACAGGAAGAACGCGAGCACGATCGTGACCGTGATGACCACGACCGTGGAGTTCGCAAGCTCCTGGCGGCTCGGCCAGGTGACCTTGCGAAACTCCGCGATCACCTCCCGCGAGAACTCCCTGACCTTCGCGACTGCTCCCATCCGGTCGACCTCGCTTACGCTTATGGCAGGGGTGGAGGGATTCGAACCCCCATCCCCCGGATTTGGAGTCCGGTGCTCTAGCCGTTAGAGCTACACCCCTGAGCCGTCACTTCGTTTCCCTGTGCGGCGTGTGCTTGCGGCACCATCGGCAGAACTTCTTGAGCTCCAGGCGGTCGGGATGCGTCCGCCTGTTCTTCGTCGTCGAGTAGTTCCGGCGCTGGCACTCGGTGCACGCGAGGGCAATGATGTCGCGCATCGCCTACTCCGTGATCTCCGTGACGACCCCGGCCCCCACCGTGCGCCCCCCCTCCCGAATCGCGAACCGCAGCTCCTTCTCCATCGCGATCGGCACGATCAACTCGATCGCCATCGTCACGTTGTCCCCGGGCATCACCATC
>WNGH01005615.1_pt1 | contig 11943 bp, 21 predicted proteins | sample 5400631 | NCBI WGS metagenome assembly WNGH01 (sample SAMN13153373, study PRJNA577476) | soil metagenome | isolation source: 115 cm soil or saprolite under Garry oak tree replicate 1 | place: USA:California | collected 2016-06-15 | reverse complement strand
GCAGGGTGTGCAAGTGAGTTTTTTACGTGCTGAACCCTTTGGTTTTTGACCTAAACAATAATTCATAGGAAGGCCTGGGAGGCGAACCCAGTGAAAATGAAGGACATCAAATTTAGTTATTCGAAAACCACGTCAACGACATCCCTCCGCCCCCACATCGAAAGGAACCACCTCGAGCTGTTCCTGTGCATAGCCAAGAAGAACAATTGGAAGCATTCTTTACCAGGACTCATGTCGCAGGCTCGATCCCAAGCTGCGAGCGAAGCCTCCAGTTCGCAAGTCAGACGGGTCAAATTTAATGAGCAGAATTTTCACCAGCACCTTATCAACTTTATCGTCGCGGATGACCAAGTACGTGATCTTTGGTGTTTTTTTACGTTCACTATGCCCAACTCATTCTGAATCGCAAGTCTCTGAACGTTGTGGAATGTCCAGAATTTAGGCAACTCATCCTCCTTCTCCACAGCGATCTCAAGGACTCTCAAATCCCACATCGAACCAAGATGCGCGAACTCATTCTCCAAGCTTGGAGCCAGTATTTTCAAGTGTTGCGCCGCGACCTTGCAGCACGTCTCCCCCTCCTTTGACAACTGACATTCTTCTCATTGTTTTTTTCAGGCTGCTATGGGCCAGATCTCTTTTACATTGGATACGTGGTCTGATCAAAATCGCCGAAGTTATCTTGCCATTACTGCCCACTGGATTGTGGAGGTCAAGGGGGCCTCGGCTTTGCAGCTTAAGGCGGCCCTTATCGCATTTCACCGTCTCCGCCAGAATCACACTGGCAAATCGATTGCCAGAACAGTCGTCCATCTTCTTGATCGGGCTGGGGTCACACGCAAGGTGAGGTGGCCCTTTTCTTCTGGTGATTGATGTACGCTCATTTACTCAAGGTGGGACATTTCACAATGGACAACGCATCGAACAATGGGACCATGATGCAGGCGCTCAAGACGATATTGGCACGTCGCGAGATTGAGTTTGATGCCAATGACCGCAAAATTATGTGCTTCGCACACGTCATTGACCTTTGTTCTGGACGGGTTATACGTGCTGCATCTGAGGATAACCTGGACGAGGATGAGGATGATTCCTCTTCGTCTGGTACCGGTGATACTGTTGCATCTGACCCCATAGCACTAGCCCGTGCAGTGGTCCGAACCATCCGAGGATCAGGTGCGCGTCGAGACTACTTCCAGGAAACTATCAACAAAGGCAACGAGAAGGGCTGGTTCAAACAAGGGAAGCTGCCTGAGACTATCAAACTCAAGCCGCTGGAGCTCCTGCGAGATGTGCGTACAAGGTGGGATTCTGTTTTCTACATGCTTCATCGACTTCGTGAGATGCGCCCGGTATGCCGTTATACCTTACCAAATGTAGCGCTCACTAACTAATTGATTTATTAGGCTATCGATCACTTCCTGGCTCTCCCCGATAATTGTGATATTGCCAGGTACAAGATCTCGTCTCACAACTGGGAGGCAATGAAAGATATCGAGGTTGTTCTGAGTGTATGTCACAAGCAGGTTCTGAGACATATCCTGACACAATTATGTTACCAGATTCCACACCGCGTCCAGCAGGTCATGTCAGGCGAGAGAACCCCCATTTTATGTGGTGCGATCCCGGCATTCGAAATATTCATGTCGAAGTGGGACCAGATTATCGAAGTATTTGACGCTGGCAGTCGTCTGGTGATGTATGCCCAAGCAGGGCTGGAGTGGGCTCACAAGTACTATGCCTGCATGGACCGTACCCAGGCGTATATTATTACGATGTGTAAGTGCTTATGTCTTGTCTTCCTCCCTCAGATAATTAAGCTAACTTCTATCTGCAGTGCTGCACCCAGTCATTCGTATGATATGGATCACCGCTCACTGGGAGAAAAAGTACATCTCTGATGCTGAGACGAAGATCAAAAAAGCAGTGAGTTTATTTATGTGGGGCAGCTGGGGCTACTCTAAAGTCGTCCTCCCCTAAAAGATGACGAAATACCACGAGAAGGCTGAGAAGGCCACCCCCAATGCCGATGACGAAGAACCACCTATCCTGGCTGCGTCCCCAAAAGTAGAGGCATACATGACGCTCGCAGCTGAATATGGTTTGGAGGACGACATGACCATTGGTGATCCAGGAAAATATCAACAAACACTCGAGGAAGAATATCAAGCATACGTAACGGCACCATCCTCGCCGCGAGGCACTGACCCTCTCAGGTTTTGGGAGGCATGTGGTGACACTAATGGTGCTTGACCTTACTGACAAGACGCATAGGTCAGCCGGTCATCCTTTCCAACATTGTTTGCGATGGCGATGGATTACCTCCCTATCCAAGCCTCGTCTGTCCCATGTGAGCGTGTGTTCTCATCGAGCGCTGAAACGGACACCAATCGGAGGAATCGCTTGAGTCCCCTCACGATGGAGGCACTCCAAATATTAAAGTTCCATCTGAAGAAAGCGCGCCTCACTTTCACAGAGGGTTGGGTGACGTTGACCAAGCAGATGACCGATGATGACCCAGATGTTGACCTTGGGGTGTTGCTTGACGGAAATTTTCAAGATAATTTGGATGAGGTCATGGACTCTATCAATGCGAGCGAGCGAGAAGGAGAAGTCCGAGAAGAGTAACTCTGGGGGTCTGTGCACATAAATTTGGGATGTTGTTCGTAATTGCGTTGTCATGTCATGATGAGGAATTCATATTTTTTTTTGCTGTGAACTATCTTTCGTGCACTGATGGTGTGTGTCCAATCTGACATGTCGCGTGATGTGTCTTTTCATCTGGTTGGACACGAGTGTGATGGAACACAATCTTGCCAATGCCAACATTGCCTTTTTCTCTCTTCACCCTCTTTTCGTCTCTCTCGCAGCAGTATCCCTTTTCTTTCCCTCGTTTCTCGCAGACATGGCAACTCCCCTTGCCTGGCCGTCCTCTCGCCTCATCGTTGCCGCCACATACAAGAACGCCTCCAAGTCCCGAAGATCAATTTCAATAACGTTTCGCCAGCAGAAGAGCCAAGGCAACCGCAACCGCAATCGCACCTGGCACTACGCCAGAGAAGACTCCGCCGACACCAGCAGAATCGCCTACGTCATCCCTCGCGTTCCCTACCACCTCACTCGCGCACCATCGCTTATATTTGTCGACCTCGCCACCACAGCCTCAAGGCGATAGCGCTGTCAGCATCAGCACCGCCTGCCCTCGCCCCAAACGATCCGGAGTCCTCAATTCTTTTACCACCGCTCTCGTTCTCGCCCTTTTCCGCCCCGCCGCATCACACGCAAGTCAAGCTCGACGACCGCCCCATACAAGAACGCCTCGCAGTTTTAGAGATCAAGTCCGGCAACGTCCCACTAGCAGAGGAGCCGAAGCAGCCGCAGTCACAAAGAGCACAACGACAGAAAAGACTCCGTCGACACCGGCACTGGCAGAACCACCCGCGTATCCCCTCTCGTTCCCCGCCAGCTCACTCGCGCACCATCGCTCACGCTTGTCTCTGGCACCTCAAGTAGAGAAAACCTCGCCGCTGTGGCCGCAAGACGTCAGCACTGACAGCTTTAGTATCCCCCGCCCCGTCCTCTGTGTACTCCTTCAAGCTCTTGGCCCCGTTACCCGCTTTCCCCTCTTCACCATCCACCTCGACGCCCGCCACTTCCTCAGCCTAGTCCCCATATTGTCCGGCTCTTAGTCCATCGCCCGGATATTTGCCAACCAACCTGCGGAACTCGCCGACATTACCATCGTTCCCACCGACATTACCATCGTTCCCACCGACATTACCATCGTTCCCACCGACATCCCCACACTATTCACCACTGTCGCCATCTTCCAGTCCCTCGCCTCCATCACGCAGCAACAACAGCAACAGCAGCTCTGACGACACCGCCAACACCATATCCACCACCAGCAAACGCCCTGATACCTTCCACAACAGCAGCACCGGCACTACTCCACCCATTCCCACGTTTCCCAGCACCACTGTAGTGACTGTACACAACTACGGGCCCGAGCCCGAGCGCGCTCACATTTCCCCTCCCGACGCCAGTCCTCACTTCTCTCCTTTCGCCGCGTCCCAGCCCAAAGAATCAGAAGGCCCTTCGCCAGCAATCTCGACAAACTTGGCTTACTTCGTCCCCAACTCCCGAATCGCGCAAAATCACAACGTCTCCAGCAGTCACAACACCGTTCAGCCAGTCGAAACCAAGAGCGCATATCCCATAAGTCAGGTTCGCATAGGCCCAGTAGGAGGCGGCCTTACAACGTCCATGCCGACGCACACGCTACCCAACTCCGGCAACCGTAGTGCCAACACCGTCCTGAGTACCACTGACAACAAACTCGACTGTGACCGCATCTTCCTCCCTGACTCTGCCCTATCACACGCCCCTCCCATCACCGCCTCCCTCCCTGTAAACGTGTTTCTCACCCCTCCGGTGCATCCGATCCCCTCTCCCTCGTCACTCAAGTCGTGCGAGACCGCGCTGATGCCCTCAGCTACCACATTGTCACCCAGCTGAGAGAATTCGAGAAAGGAAATCACACCACAAGTCGCATTCTCAAAGCATACGACGACGACTCAGAGCACATCGGCACCCTCCCCTTTGGCACTGCTAGACTATCTAGCCCACTCCTTACTGAGCAACTCATCAACCGCGCACACCACTTCTTCCCACACGACGGAGGACCCGACACCGCATGCTCAACCCAACACTTATCGGCGCATGACAACTCCGTGTACACCAGTCCCTTCCTGTCCCACATTGCCCAACTACTCAATTTACGCATCCCACGAGTACCACATTATACCCATGACAAGGGCGGACGACAGCAGTATGAGTTGACCTGGGAGGGTCAAATTTTCAGCCCCCCAGGAGATGTAAGGTAGGCTAGCCGTTGCGCACGAAAACGTGCACATTGGCGCTGCCCTCACGTGCTCGCTCCACCTCGATCGGCATTGCCATGAATCCTTTGTCCTCGCTCCCAGCCTTGGTCGACGTGATCTCCCATCCGACGCGACCTCACTTCTGTTCACAGCAGTGGATTTCGTATGACTCCGTCTTTGGGCCTCGTGCCTGTTTTCATTCATCCTGTGTTCTCCTCATGTGCTGTTTCCCTTTCAACTTTCTCCCTCTTTCTATGCACTTTCTTCCTAGAACATTTGCTGTGTTCATTGTTTGCCTGGTCTGCTCGTGCGTTTACATTTTGTTTCGACATTCTCGGATCTCCCTTTTTGTAGTTTACGAGTGTCTGGCTTGTATATATATCCTGGCTCGATACCTGTCTGTGACATATAGAACTTCCCCCTCTTTCCCTTTGATCCTTCTAAGCTCTGATCTGCCTTACGAACTTACACGTGAGAACCTTCAATCCTCGCTTCACCGGAGAGAGATCACACCCTGGGCCATTATCTGCAAAGAGGACGATGAGTGCGCGGCACTCTGCTTCGTGCACCGATCGCAGAGTCTCTCACCCGATATCTCCTTCCTGTTGTCCATACGTGAATGGGACAGCTTTGCAGCCTTCTGCGAGTGTGGTTCTGCGGTTGGCAGTTTGTCCATCACTGCTGTTACGTGCTGTAGATTCCATTCGTGTTCAAATAAAATGAAGATACCCTCAGTATACTACAATACAATATCTTTTTATTTTAATATTTAAGTAAATAAATATCGTGGGTTACCTTTCCCTTTTCGAACCTGCTATCTCACGCTGCCGCTGCAACGCATTGTTCATGTTCATGTCTTTGAGTGCTTTCTACCACGACCACCTTTCTACCCTGCCACATTTCTGTATTTTGTAAGTCACATCTAATGTTCAGTTCATGCATTCTGTCATCTCATCTGTCTACATCCAGTCTGGCCCTCAGTCATACGACTCATGGAGTTGATCCGCTTAGCTGGGAGATACAGGTTGCGAGAAGAAATTGCGTCTGGGCCGTCTCGTACGTATGGAGCAATTGCATCGCACCCTCTCATTTTACTCACAGGCCTGGATATACAGATCAAATATATCTCGCACACGACATTCTATCCAGAAACGACATCATCCTTAAACTCGAGCCCATTGAAGGAAATGTTCACAGCCTGAACGATGAGTTCGATATCTACAGAAAGCTCAAGGGAGGGACCGGTATCCCTCGTGTCCATTGGTTTGGTACGGAAGGTGGTTACGATGCGATGGCAGTCGATCGCCTCGGCAGGTCTCTTGAGGACCTCTTTGTTCAATGCCACTTCACGTTCACAATCAAGACGGTATTGCTTCTGGCTGGGCAGTTGGTGAGTGAATTCGACTTCTGAGACCACAGTTGATGGGCTAATGTCTCCGATGCCTAGCTCCATCGCTTGCAGTATATACATTCTCGCAACTTCATTCACCGCGATCTCAAACCTAGCAACATCGTTATGGGTCTTGGAAGGCATGCCAACATTGTACACCTCATTGATTTCGGGCTCTCGAAAGAATTTAGGGATCCCAATACACACGCGCATATTCCATTCAACAAGGGTCTTGGCCTCATTGGAACCGCTGCCTTTGCATCTATCAATAGTCACCTGGGCTTAGAGCTAGGAAGGCGAGATGATCTGGAGTCCCTTGCTTACATTTTATTTTACTTCCTTTGGGGCTTTTTGCCATGGCAGGGCTTGGGGCTTGAGGGCATTCTCGAAAGCAAACAAGGATTAACCAGACTTCAGTTGTTCCGTAAGCTCCCGCTGGAGTTTCGCACATTCTTTGAGCACTGCCACTCGCTCTCGTTCGATGACAAACCCAACTATGATCACTTTTTCCATCTTTTCGACAATCTCTTGGTGAAGGAGGGACTTCAGGGCGACGTGGCATTCGATTGGGATGTTGCTGGTACAAGACTCCAGGGAGGAGTCTTCAAGACCACGGGTAACATCCCTCCGCATGAACCCAGTCCTTCATGCAAGCGCCATACAAGGTAAGTGTCAACACATCCATACAGTGACCTATTCCTAACGATGAGGTATGCACAGATCATGCTCTCGGTTGCAGGCCAGAACATAACGGTGTTATAATTATTCTCAGTCTTCACTTGCCCCCAAGGTACATATGCCATCTTTCAAATTCATACTTCCGAACATTGTTTCCCTAGCTGTTCCCGATGTCCTGGCCTCCTTCCTGTACGCTGTGCAGTAGCTTGTTATATTATCTATAGATACGTGTACTGTACGTGTATGCTACTATGCGCGCACTAGGGACATCATTCAAAATATTTTACTGAGCGGTTTGTAAGCATAAGAAAAGAAAACAATGGGACCGTTGCCAAGAGGCATGATCGATGGGATCCGTCAAGTGTTGGAAGGGCGGCCGGCAGTCGGCCATTATGGTTGGGTGGTCCACACTTTGCCCTATCATCAGCCGTCCACTAGACGGCTTCCACAACTTCCCTCAAAATATGCCAGAGATGGCTCCCTGGTGAATCCCTGGATCCTACACCTTGACTTCTGTAATGCCTTCTGGGGTCCAAGTGATGCCGGTGTTGATGTATCACTTGCGAGAGTGAGGCGCCGCTAAGACCATGTAATTTTTGGAAGGAGAGGTACCTTGCTTTGACCGGCTACGAAACAACTTTACTGATTTCGTTCCTTAGGGCCATTATTGAAGAGGTATACGCAAAATGACTTGCAAAACTCGCCGCTACGTCCGTCCCACCTTGTGTGCCAGCAGCAGCTCCTTTCGTGCCCACTCCAATCATAGTAGTGGCTGCCCCTGCTCACGCTCCTGCCCTTGCCCCTGCCCCCACTGTACCTGCTCCTCACATTGGTACGTCTCCTGCGCCTCGTGCGCTTGTGCCCTTCCACGAGGAATCGTCCCTTTGGCCATACCCGTGCGCACCACTCAATGACCGTGACGATATCATCGAACTCAACTTTGCCGACACCAGCGCGCTCAGCGATGTCGATGCATTCGAACGCCAGCAATTGAACAGTAGGAATGGTGCAAACCCTTCGAAGAGAGATAAGGTGAGGGAGCGCAAGGAGATTGAACGTTTGTGGGATGTGCCCGGAAAGAGCATTACTCCCACTCTCGACGCCGGGCTGTCATACGCTCCAGCGATTTTGGGGAGACCATCACCACAACCACAGGCCCATCTTGCCGTCGGAGGTGCCTGTGGGTCGGCAGCAGCATCGCCCTCCCGGCACTCCCAGCCGGCACTGGATCATCTGTCAAGCCCAGTCAACCTAACAACTCTAGCTCTGCACCTGCGGTGGTGATAAAACTGAGCCATCATCGTCCACTGGAGGTGCAGAAGGTTAACATCACCAAGGTATGTGCCGCTGGACAATTGGCTGCTATCAAACTGGCAATACCCCATCAGCGTCAGTTGACTGAGAAATTTGGTATCGCACCAATACCGCCGCCTCAAATCGGAGGACCACTCAGCCACTTTCAGCGCGCCCAACGCCACGTCTGGAAATCCTTGCCAGGGTTTCTCGACTGCGACTGGAACGACCTCCGCGACGACCTATACGCGGAATATGTCAGCCCCAGCACCGAGGGTCAATTCTCGAAACAAAAGCTCTTGGACTTCGCAAACAAGTACGCCCACAAACGCATGAACGACGAAACCGACGTCATCCACCACCATCGCCAATTCAACAACCTAGCAAAGATTCTCGTCGACTCCGGCCGCATCACCAAGGGCGAGCGCAACGCCATCTTCTGGCGCGGCTTCCACCCTGACGACCAGCAAGCGTTACGAGAACATCTCATCGCCAAACAACCCGACAAGCCGAAGGGGCAAGCTTTCGATCTCAAGTACGTCCTCAAGAGCACGAGGGCCATATTTTAGGTGACGACGACTTTCTTTTACAGGAGCCGCTCGCTCATCAAAACGAATCTGAACGTGCACGAGAACGTAGGACGGAGCGCAGCACACGCAACCAGCGAGAGTCCGACCGCGACGGACGTGCTTCCAGGCGCGAACGTGCATGCGACACTCCCTCCTTCGATGATCAAGAGTCGGGCGACGAAGACGCCCTGTACAGCAACCAAGAGCAACTCACATTGCGGGGGTACCGACACTCGCTGCACATCGAAACAAGAACCGTTCGATTCAAGGACCCCCAATGCGGGAGCGACGACTTGGAGTTGGGAGAGTTGATTGGTCGACTTCACGACCTCTCGGTATGAGAAAAGGACTACGCCATCCTCTACGCGCAATGCGTATCCCGCTTCCCTAACGCCGTAACGGGCATCCCCAAACCAGAGTACAGGTCCAGCACAGTTACCGCCGCCTACTCGTACCGAGCGCCGTCCCCTCCTTCGCCACCTCAAACGTACCAAGCGCCTTCGCCTCCTCCGCCACCTCAGACGTACCAGGCACCTCCGCCCCCTCCGCCACCTCAGACGTGGAGCGCGCCAGCCGCAGCACCCACTCCTTCCGTAAATGTGACCACCTCCGCCTCCTACTTCCGCTCCGGGCCACGCCCCGAGTCCTGCGCCTTCTACCGCGTTCAAGGCCACTGAGTTCGCACGTGCGCCATCCCAGGCGAATACGTCAACTTCGGACACGCCACCATCATCAACGACCGGATCCACCTGCCGAACGGTCAACCGATTCCCTTCGACGGCTCGAGGCGCGGACTACAGGCCAGTATCGACCTATGGCTAACCTCGCAGATGCCCGCCTCGACTCCGTCCCAGGCTCATGCAGGCTTCGCGCGAGAGACGCCTCCACACTTTGACTCTCGCAACACCCCTACCAGCTGCATCGAGGAGGTAATCGAATCACACATCTTACAGGTCAAGGAAGCCGACACCCCTCAAGAAGAAGAAGAATTCTCGCACGACATCTTCGAGGTTTTCGCTGCCAAGAAGAAGCGCGGGGATAAAGCCACCAAGGTTCCCAAACTTGCAACGCCGCCTCCGACGACACCAGCGCCCGCCGCTAGCGCCACATCTCTCGGCCCAACTCGCAGTATCGATACCAGACTCACCACCTTTGTCGCTCGCCAGGCCCAACATCGTAAGGACTATCGAAGCCACAATCGAGAAGCAGTTCAAGACGAAGCAGGCCCAGGAAGCTCACGTCAACAATGCCCGCGAGAAATACGAGCAGGAATCAGAATAAGTGTTGCCGCGACTCAGCTAATAGCCGACCCACAAGCGGAAGCGGGTTGTTTTTCTGGTTGGCTGACCGAGCCGATCCTAGTCGTCGACTCGACTCTAGCCGCGACCAAAAATCAACCAAGTCGACCATGGACACCCTCGACAACCCATCGACACTTCTCCAAAAATGTGCTGCAATGACAATGACCCTGTGCGAGACGCCACTGCCACCCAATTGCCAGTCCTGTCCTCTAGAACTGTGAGTTCGTTCCATCATCTCCCCTCCAGCGGCAGTGGTGGCAATGGCGTCGAATCTAACCAAGCGGAAGCAGGATGAGCCCGAGCCTGGGCACAAGCCGGATGAAGACCTTTGCTGGTCAGGGCATCAGTGCGTCCCATCCCCTCCTCTCTCTCTGTCTTCACATTCGATTTATCTGAGTTCCGCAGACATAGATGCCATGCTCACCATCGCGACGAATTGCCCATGGCGTTGCACGCCGTGCTTGGTGTCGGACCGTTCCTCTTTGGCAACACCATTGCGCAAGGCCCCTCCCTCGCCATCCGCCCGCGCAAACCCACATCCACTGGCTCGCTGCGCCCCCATGTGTTCAACGCAGTCAACAACCTCCCATACCAAATGAGTGGCAAGTACACCACCTCAGACTTCACAGGCAGATTCAATGATTGGCACATAGCGATCGCATGGGTCGCATGCCATTCGCTTACGCTACCCTCGCCCGCAACTGCATGCCCCTCACCCCTCTCGCCTTCAACCTCAACCGCACCTCCCTCACCACCACCCCCGCCGTCCATACCCACGTCCCGGCTCCACACCACACACCCGCGCTACCAGTTCGTGCCAAGGTCGCAGAAATTCAGGGAAAATTTCCCCTGGCATGGGGCTGACCCTTAACCCTCTATACATTAATCCACGTCAGTTCTCCTTCCAGCTCCCGCTATGGCAAGAAATGCGACGCGAGGGCCTCCCAATTGAAGGGCTCTGTGTAGCAGCTGGCCACCCAACGACTGAGAAGGCAGCCGAAATCATAGGTGTTCTCAAGTCTGTTGGTATTCGCCATGTCGCATTCAAGCCCGGTTCAATCGACAGTATTCACCAGGTCTTTAACATTGCGGCAGCAAATCCAGACTTTGCCATTATCATGCAGTGGACCGGTGGCCGTGCTGGCAGCCACCACTCCTTTGAAGATTTCCATCAACCCATTATCGCAACCTACTCGAGTATTCGTTGTCATGACAATATTGTTCTTGTTGCAGGTTCCGGCTTCAGTGGTTCAGACAATACCTGGCCATATCTTACCGGAGACTGGTCGAAGGAATTCGGCGTGGAGCCAATGCCTTTCGATGGTTTCCTCTTCGCTTCTCGTGTCATGGTTGCCAAGGAGGTGCACACCTCACCGTCCGTCAAGGATCTCATGGTTGCTGCAGCCGGCGTAGATGATTCGCAGTGGGAGGGTATGTACATGAAGGACACTGGTGGGGTTATCACTGTGCGCTCCGAGCTCGGAGAGCCTATTCATAAAGTCAACAGCCGTGCCCTGATGCTCTGGAAGGAGTATGACGATTCCGTGCTCAAGTTGCCTTGTGAGAAGCGCGGTGCCTGGCTCTTGGAGCATCGTGCAGAAGTCATCAAGAGGTTCAACGCAGATTATTTCAAACCCTGGTGTAAGGATAGGACGCGTGGTGAGCTTGGAAACGAGCAAACGACGCTGATCCCCACCCAGTACTGAGCGTTCATCTGCAATCCTATTGTCGTGTTTGTCCGTGTGTGGTGATCGCATCACGTGATGTTGCCCAAGCTCCGCGCTCGTCTTCCCTTGTGTTCAACCTCCAGTCCTTGTACATAGCCTCCC
>WNGH01005612.1_pt1 | contig 11948 bp, 12 predicted proteins | sample 5400631 | NCBI WGS metagenome assembly WNGH01 (sample SAMN13153373, study PRJNA577476) | soil metagenome | isolation source: 115 cm soil or saprolite under Garry oak tree replicate 1 | place: USA:California | collected 2016-06-15 | reverse complement strand
TCCCCGCCGAGCGCGAGCAGCCCGATCATCTCCAGTCGCCGGTCCCCCGCAGCCCGGGAGGTGGTGACGGCCGTCTCGATGTCGGCCACCGCCTCGGCGAGCTCCGACAGCGCCTCCTTGGCCTGGCCTCGCGTCAGCAATGCCCTGGCCTGCACCTCGCGATCACCGGCCCGCGCCGCGGCGGCCAGGCTGCGGGTCAGCAGTTCGGCGGCATCAGCGACGGCCGCCCCGGCCAGGGCCTGCTCGCCGGCCAGCAGCCAGCCGCGGGCGGCCCGCAGCCAGTCCCCGGCCGCGGCCGCATGCGCCGCCATCGCCTCTGGCTTGCGGGTCAGCAGGTCCGCGGCGTGGCCGTGATAGGCGAGCCTGGTTGGCGCCGGGGTCGTCGCGTACAGCACCTCGCGGATTAGGTCGTTGGCGAACTCGTAGTCGCGCTCGGCGGGGACGCTGGCGTGGCGCTCGGCCGGCCTATGTCGGCCGCCCTTGAGCCGCTCCGGCACGGGCTCTTGATCGCCACGGCGTTGTCCGACCGGGCGATCGAGGCGAACCTGCGCGCCCGCCTTGCCATTCTGGCCGCCAACGGCCTTCGATTCGACGAATCCGTCGAGCAGGCCCGGCTGGCTGTCCGCGCGGCACGGGCCTCGGGGGATGAGGAATCGCTGGCGGCCGCGCTCGACGGGCAGAAGACGTCCTTTGCCTATCTCGGTGAGGTCGGCGCACTGATTCCCGTTCTCGATGAGCTTGAGCCTCTTGTCCGCCGCCACGGCGACCTGTACCGGCTGCACTGGACCGTCTTCGAGTCGGCCTTTCCCGCGCTGGCCGCTGGTGACTGGCCGGGCGCCGTCGCCCGCATCGAGTCCGCCCTGGAGGTGCACCGGCGCAGCGGATACGGCGCACACGCCGCATGGCACGTGGCCATGCTCGGCGCGGTGGCGCGGCTGCAGGGCCGGTACGACGAGGCGGTCGACATCGGCCGCCGCGCCGTCGCGCTGAGCGACGAGGCACCGCATGTATGGTCAGCGGCGGTGGCCGGCGCGACGCTCGGCACCACGCTGCTGGAAACAGATGACGTCAACGCGGCCGTCGCCGTGCTCGAGCCGGCCGCCGCCGCGGCTCAGCAGGACGGCGCCGACGCCATCTTGCTGCGCTGCCTGGCGCCGCTGGCCGAAGCGACTGGCTCGGCGGAGATACTTGCCGAGGCGGCGGCGCTGCTCGCCGGGATCAGGGCGCCGGGCGGATCGGCGTTCCTGGCCGGTGACGGGTGCTACCTGGCCATCGCGCGCGCCTGGCTCGCCCGCGGCGAGCCAGCGCAGGCGCGGGCGGCGCTTGCGCCCCTGCTCGCGGCCGCGGCCCGCGTGCCCTGGGTCGCCCCGCTGGCCGACGCGTCGCTGGTCGACGGCCAGGCCGCCCTCGCGCTTGGCCTCAACGGCGAGGCGGCCACCTTGCTGGCACGCGCGGCCGCGCTCGCCCGCCGCTACGACCTGCCCAGGATTGCGAGCGAAGCGGCAGCAGCACTCGGCTGAGCTGGCTTCCGGCTGAGCTGGCTTCCAGCTGACCTGAACCCGGCTGACCTGGCCTTCGGCTGACCTCAATTCCCGGCTGACCTGAACCCTGGCCCCTGCCGGGCCGCTCGCTCCGGCCGCATGTCCCGCACGGACATTGCAACGCCGCCTGCAATGCGGCTGCAACTCCGGCCGCGACGATCGCTGTGGCCGGATAGCCCGGCCGTACGAACGGGAGGCGCACACATGGCCATCGACGAAGGCAAGCTGAACGAGTTCCTCGGGCGCTTCGTGTCCGATCTCGGCGCGACCGTCGCGGCGGGCAACATCGTTATCGGGCACCGGCTCGGGCTCTTCCGCGCCCTGGCCGAGGGGCCGGCCACGGCACAGCAGCTCGCCGACCGCACCGAGACCGACCCGCGCTATATCGCGGAGTGGCTGCGCGGCCAGGCGGCGGGCGGCTACGTGCAGTACGACGCCGCGAATGACATCTACGCCATGACCGAGGAGCAGGTCTTCGCGCTCGCCAACCCGGACGGCGGGGTCTACATGCCAGGCGCCTTCGTGCTGGCACTCGGCGCGCTGAAGGCCAACGACCAGATCACCGCGGCGTTCTCCTCCGGCGGCGGCATGGGCTGGCACGAGCACGACGAGGACGTCTTCGTCGGCTGCGAGCAGTTCTTCCGGCCCGGCTACGTGGCGAACCTGGTGCCGTCCTGGCTGCCGGCGCTTGACGGCGTCGTGGACAAGCTCCGGGCCGGCGCGACGGGTGCCGACCTCGGCTGCGGGCTCGGAGCATCGACCGTGCTGCTCGGCCAGGCCTACCCGGAGTCGAGGTTCACCGGCTCGGACTATCATGAGCGGTCGATCGAGCTGGCGCGCAAGCGCGCCGCCGACGCCGGCGTGGCCGACCGGGTGCAGTTCGAGGTCGCCAGGGCGGCCGAGTTCTCCGGATCGGGCTACGACCTGATCACCTCGTTCGACTGCCTGCATGACATGGGCGACCCGCTGGCGGCGGCGAAGCACGTCCGTAGCGCCCTCGCGGACGACGGGACCTGGATGGTGGTCGAGCCCGCCGCCGCCGACGATGTCTCCGGCAACCTGAACCCGGTCGGCCGGGTCTACTACAACTTCTCCACCCAGCTCTGCGTCCCGAGCGCGCTTTCCCAGCCAGGCGGCTACGCGCTCGGCGCACAGGCGGGCGAGGCGGCCATCCGGCGGATCGCGACCGACGCGGGCTTCACCAGGTTCCGCCGGGCCACCGAGACGCCCTTCAACATCGTCTATGAGGCCCGGCCGTAGCGCCGCAAGGTCACCAACCGCATTATTAAACGGGGACGACGGCGGCAGCGCAGTTCCGCTGCGCTGCCGCCACGGGAAGGAACCTTGGATGCGACCACGGCGGCCGGACGGCAGCGGCGTCATCACCCGGGACGGGGTCCGGGTGGCCTATGACGTCTACGGCGAGGGCAACTCCCCGACCGTGCTGCTCCTGCCCGCATGGTCGATCGTGCACGCCGAGCACTGGAAATTCCAGGTACCTGTGCTCGCCCGGCGGCACCGGGTGATCACCATCGATGGCCGTGGCAACGGCCGCTCCGACCGGCCGACCGACCCGGCGGCCTACACCGTCCCCGAGTACGTGGCCGATGCCGTGGCCGTGCTGGACGCCACCGGCACCGGCCGCGCGGTGATCGCGGGGCTGTCCAGGGGCGGGCTGCGCGCGATCGCGCTGGCCGCCGGGCACCCGGACCGGGTGCTCGGCGCCGTGGTGATGTGCCCGACCGTCGACCCGTTGAGTTCCGAGGCGGGGGCAGTGCCCGATCCGAGGGACTCGGGCAGGCCGTTCACCGACGATCCCGGTGATGCTGACGGCTGGGCGCTGTACAACCAGCATGTATGGCGGCGTGACTACCGCAAGTTCCTCGACTTCTTCTGGAAAACGGTCTTCCCGGAGCCGCACTCCACCAAGGCGGTCGAAGACGCCACTGGCTGGGCGCTGGAGACCGATCCCGAGGTGCTGATCGCCACGGTGCTCGCGCCGCCCTGGGCGGCATCCCGGGACGAGCTCACGGCGCAGATCAAGTCCGTCCGTTGCCCGGTGCTGCTGGTGCACGGCACCGACGACGCTGTCATCCCCGCGGACCGCAGCCGGGAGATCGCCGATCTGACGGGCGGCGACCTGCTGCTGATCGAGGGCGCCGGGCACTGCCCGCAGGCCCGCGATCCCATCGTGGTCAACCGGGCGCTGCTGGAGTTCATCGACCGGGTCACCCCGCCGGCCGAGCGTGCTCAGCGGCGCTCGACCTGGACGCGCGCGCGCAGCCGGCCGAAGAAGATCATCTATCTCTCCTCGCCGATCGGGCTCGGCCACGCCCGCCGCGACGTGGCGATCGCCGCCGAGTTGCGCAAGCTGCACGACGACGTGCAGATCGACTGGCTGGCCCAGCATCCGGTGACGACCGTGCTGGCCGCCAGCGGTGAGCATGTGCACCCCGCGTCGGCCTTCCTGGCCAGCGAGTCCGCCCACGTCGAGGACGAGGCGGGCGAGCACGACCTGCACGCGTTCCAGGCGATCCGCCGGATGGACGAGATCCTGGTCGCCAACTTCACGCTGCTGCAGGACGTGGTCGAGCGCGGCGACTACGACCTGGTCATCGGCGACGAGGCATGGGACCTCGACTATTTCTGGCACGAGAACCCGGAGCTGAAACGGGCCGCCTACGTCTGGATGACCGACTTCGTCGGCTGGCTGCCGATGCCCGAGGGCGGCGAGCACGAGGCCATGCTGACCGCCGACTACAACGCGCAGATGATCGAGCATATCGCCCGCTTCGGGCGGATCCGGGACCGGTCGATCTTCGTCGGCGAGCCGGACGACATCGTGCCGGACGCGTTCGGTCCCGGGTTGCCATCGATCAGGGACTGGACGCGGCAGCACTACGACTTCGCCGGCTACATCACCGGCATCGACCCGGCGGGCAGCGGCCCGGCTCGCCCAGCGGGCCCGCCGACCGCGATCGCGGCCGTCGGCGGATCGGGCGTCGGGACGGACCTGCTGCTGAAGGTCGCCGAGGCGTTCCCTATCGCCCGAAAGCAGATCGGCGACCTGCGGATGATCGCCGTCGCCGGGCCGCGGATCGATCCGGCGCGGCTGCCCGGGCACGACGGGCTCGAGGCCCGCGGCTACGTCCCGGACCTGCATAGGCGGCTGGCGGCGGCCGACGTGGCGATCGTGCAGGGCGGCCTCACCACCACGATGGAGCTGGTGGCCGCCCGCCGGCCCTTCCTTTACTTCCCGCTGGCCAACCATTTCGAGCAGCAGCGGCACGTCACGCACCGGCTGGACCGGCACCGGGCAGGCCGCCGGATGGACTACCGTCAGACCGACCCTGACCAGCTCGCCGCCGCGATCGTCGAGGAGATAGCGCGGCCGGCCGACTATCTGCCGGTCGGCTCCGACGGCGCGGCCCGCGCCGCCGCCATGATCGCGGAGCTGCTCTGACCGCGAGCACGGTCACCGTCCGGCGCCGTTTCGCAGGCACAGCTGATCTCGGTGCGTCAAGGCCAGGCCGCATATTTCGCTTGACAGCGGCATAAGGCACGTTGAATGTGGGAGTGTCCGACTTCGCGGAGCCCGGGGACGCTCCTGGCGAGTCGGTGCGCGCAGGGGAACCTTGGGGGCTGATGGCAAGTCACCGCGATCAGTTAATCGGCCTGGGCCGCCAGGGAATGGACGGTGCGCGCAGGGGGACCTTGGGGGCGTGATGGCAAGTCACCGCGATCAGCTAATCGGCCTGGACCGCCAGGGAATGGACGGTGCGCGGATAACGGAGGCGCGATCCGGCTTGACCGAGGCAGTCACGGAACTGCAGCGGCTGACTCGCGGCCCGCTGTTTTCGGCGATGCCGCGCGTACTGGCGGATCTCGACAATGCCCCTCGTGGCTCCAGCGTCAGCGTCGAGACAGTCCGCATGCTCCGCCAGTGCAGCGCCGAGCACTTGCGCGTCGCCGACGAACTCGAGGTCGCTGCCCGCCGCTGCCGCCTAGTCGAGGAAGAGATAGGCCAGCGGATCGACGCGCTCCTCGCTGGCTGGGACCGACAGCCCGATGCACCGCGTCAGCATGACCCCGGCGCGTCGTCGGCGGGCACGCGGCGGCGCAATGGCCTGGACGGCTGGCTCCGGGAGCTTTTCCACCGGGACAGCACCGGCCAGGAACGGCCCGGGGAGCGATTGGACTCCGCCGCGCGCGAGCCTGGATCCTCGCCCGTCACGCTGGCCGCGGCGCCTTCATTTCGGCTTCCCGCGCCGCCTGCGGCCGGGTCTGCGCCCGGGTCCGCGGCCGGGTCCGACGCTGATGTCGCGGCGCTGGTGCTCGGCCCGCTGGAGGTGCGAGCCGCCGGCGGGCGCGTGCTGAGATGGAGCAGCCTGAAGGCAAGAGCGGTATTCCAGTATCTGCTGATTCACCAGGACCGGCCAGTCAGGCGCGATGCGCTGATGGAATTAGAGTGGCCCGACCATACCCACAACTCGGCTCGTAACAATCTCAATGTCGCGCTCTACAGCCTGCGCAATACCCTTGAGCGACCACGCCCAGGCATCCAGCCGATCCTCTACCGGGGCGGCTGCTACCTGCTTAACCCGGCGCTGACGTGGTGGATTGACCGCAGTGAGTTCCTTTCGATGCTCGGCCGCGCCGAGTCAGCACGACGCGGTGACCGTCGGCAGCAGGCTGCCGATGCTTACCATGATGCGGTTCATCTCTACCGCGGGCCGCTATTCGAGGACGACCCTGCCGGTGAATGGTACCTGCCCGAGCAGCGTCATCTGGAGGAGCTGTATCTCCAGGCCCTGGGGAACCTCGCCGAGGTCTACTGCGATCTTGGCGAGCTTTCCGCAGCCGTCCGATTCGGGCAGCTCGCGATTGACACGGACCCATGCTGCGAGCCGGTGCACCGGGTTCTCATGCGCTGCTACGCCCGGCAGCATCAGCAGCAGCTCGTGAGCCGTCAGTACCGGTGCTGCGTCGACGCCCTGCGCGACGAGCTCGGCGTCCTGCCCGGCGCGGAGACTGTCCAGCTATTCCGCCGTCTCACCTCGGCCAGCTGACCCGGCTCAGCGGCCCCGGCAGTAGGACTGCCGGGCTCGCGGGCCCCGGCGCCCTGATCAGCGCCCTACTGCCGGGCCTCTTATGCGCTTAATAAGCGTCTTACCAAATATTATGCACAAAATAAGCAGTGATTATGCGCCGTCCTAAGCGTGACTTCAGTGCCGGGCCGCATCGTGGGTTATGGCCATTATCTGGCTACCGCCTATCGGCACGATGCGCAAAGGAGACGCACAATGGCGACACCCGCCCCGACATCAGCGCCCTGCTGGCCGGACGACCCGGACTGGCTCGATGGGAGTACCGAGATCGAGCTGTCCACGAGGCACCTGAGAGCGCGCTGGGACGCCGACATCATCGACCTCGACGACAAAAACAAGCACGACACCATCATCGAACGCAAGGACGCCTTCGAGGTGCGTTTCCGCGTCCAGCTCGAGGGCCGGCTCTGGTATTGCATCTGCGGCTGCTGGTGCTTCGATCTCTGCTTCGACCCGTGCGGCGAGGGAACGGGCTTCAACCTGTCCGGCGTGCTGCCTGACCCGGAGCGCCGGAAGCTCTATTACAGGGACTGGAAGGGCTGCGACACGCGGTGCGTCTACGTGAGCGTCAGGGTGCCGCCGGAGACGATCCCCGCGGGTTATTGCGGGTCGCTCTACGACGTCGGGGCCAAGTTCGAGCTGCGCTGCTGTTGCGACCACGACGACGACCACGACGACCGCTGCGGAGGCCATCTCGCGGTGGCCGGGCACGAGCATCTCGGCGAGTACATGTTCACCTAGGCCGGGCCTAGCTCAGCCGGCCGCCCCGGCCAGCCCGCCGGGCGGCCTCCCGGGCCGGCCCCCGGGCATCGGTCAGCACCGGGCCCGGGGCCGCCCCGGCAGCAACAGACGAGAAGGAGTACCCGGTGCCAGCCGACGATCTGAGCGCCATCCCCGGACTGGAAGACAAGCACCGGCGGGTGCTGGCCAGACGGCAGATCACTACCTATCGCGGGCTCGCCCACGCCGACCGGCGTGACATCTACAAGGCGATGGCGAGCATCCGGCCGCGTCCGACCCTTGAACTGATCGCGCGCTGGCAGGACGGCGCCAGGAGCAAGCAGAGCGAGGCGGTGCTTGACACCTCGGACTGGCACACGGCCGCCTCGTTCGCCGTCGTCTTCGCCCAGCGTCAGGTCGGCGGCAGCTGGCAGCGCCGGCTGGAAGTCGAGCGAACCGAGGTCGAGCCCGAGCGCGACCCGGAGGTATGGCCCGGCTGGGACTGCGGCCCGGTCTGCGGCTGGATGCTCGGCCAGCTCGGCAAGCAGGGCCAGCCGGGCGAGCCTGACCAGGCCGGGCCGTCCCAGCAGGCCGAGCCGTCCCAGCAGGCCGCAGCCACCGACAGCGCGGCCGGTCCTGCCGATGAGCGGGCGGGGCCGGCCGTGCGGCCAGCAGCACGGGCGGTGCTGAGCATCGACCGTGCGACTCTCATCGACGCGACCAGCAGCGCAGACGTGGCATCAGCCGGCGCGCCGGTCGTCAATCCGCCCACCGAGCTGATCGCGCCAGTCCGGGTTGCCCTCACGGTCGCCGGCGTGCAGCCAGGCCACGAGGTGCAGGCGGTAGTCCGCTTCCGCGGCCGCGGCCAGCCTGGCTGGAATCCCCAGGATCCGGTGACCGTGCCCCGCTCGGGCCGGGCCGAGTTTGACCTGTCCCAGGTCCCGGCCGGCCAGTACCAGCTGGCCCTGCTGGCGTGGGCACCCGACGCATCGGCGAAGCCAGCGTCGGTCAGCCTGCCCATGGTGACAATCCGCCCGGCGACCTCGTGAATCCCAGAGTGGCGGAAGGCGGTCAGGGCGCGACGTTCCTGGACAGCAGCTCATCCCAGCGCTCGCGCCGGACCGCCAGCCGGGCACCGCCGCCGTCGGCGAACACCACCGGGATCCGCCGGGCGCCGTTGTAGTTGTTGGCCATGGCTGCCAGGATTCCCGGCTGCCGCCTGGTTACCGTGCCGGGCGCCGACCATCTGCTGCCGCTGCGCGCGGCAGAACTCGTCGCCCCGGCGATCGGTGAACGGCTGGGCTGACGCTGATGCCGCCGCTTACCGTTTCCGCGCGACGCCGCCCCACAGGGCCGCCGGGCTGGCCGCCGTCAACTCGGAGTCCGGGCGCCACAGCTGCGCTCGCACCAGGCCGGGCTGCACGAGCTCAAGCCCGTCGAAGAAACGTGCCGCCCCGGCCTGGTCGCGGAAGGTGACCTTCTCCGCCATCATCTGGTTCAGCCGCTCGGCCATCTTGGCCATCTTCTCCGGCTCGATGTCACTGGCCGGATGCGAGATCGCCAGGTAGCTCCCCGGCGGCACGGCGTCCATCAGCGTGGCGACGATCTGGTAGGGATCGTCCTGCGCGGGGATGTGCTGCAGGATTGCCATCAGCATGACCGCGACCGGCTGGCTGAAATCCAGCGTATGCGCCGCACCGTCGAGGATCTTGCCGGTCTCGCGCAGGTCGGCGTCGATGTAATCGGTGGCGCCGTGCGGGCCGCTGGCCAGCAGGGCGCGGGCATGGACCAGCACGACCGGGTCGTTGTCCACGTAGACGATCCGGCTCTCCGGCGCCGTGGACTGGGCGACCTCATGCGTGTTGTTCGCGGTGGGAATGCCGGTGCCGATGTCGAGAAACTGGCGGATGCCGCACTCGCTGGCCAGGAAGCTGACCGCCCGGGCCAGGAAGGCCCGGTTGGCCCGCACCGAGTAGACGATGTCGGGATAGGCGGCGATGGCCTGGTCGCCTGCCGCCCGGTCGGCGGCGAAATTGTCCTTACCGCCCAGCCAGTAGTCGTACACCCGCGCGACGTGCGCCACGCTGGTGTCGAAGGGCACCGGCCCGCCCTGGGCATGACCGCGGTCAGCTATCAATGATCTGCCTTCCCTGGCGGCGTGCAGCATCGGATCGGAGATAGCGTCCCCTAGGTGGCATAGCAGCGCAAGCTGGGCGGCCGGCTCGCTGGCCGGAAACCGGACCAGCGGTACGCCATCGAGGCTGCGGATTCTCCGAACCTGCTCAGCCGGCCAGCACGTCCGTGAGGTTGAACCGGATCGGTTCCTCAAGCTGCCCGAATCCGCAGGATGCCGGGTCGCGGTCCGGGCGCCAGCGGACGAACTGGGCGGTGTGCCGGAAGCGGGTGCCTTCCATGTGGTCGTAGCGGATCTCGACGACCCGTTCCGGCCGCAGCGGGACGAACGACAGGTCCTTGCCGGCGTTCCAGCGGCTGGTCTCCGACTCGCGCGGGTTGCGGACGCCGGCCTCCTGGCTGGCCCAGTTCCACGGATGCTCGTCGAAGGTGGTGACCAGCGGCTGCAACTCTGTCAGCAGCTCGCGGCGACGGGCCATCGGGAACGCGCCGATGACTCCGACGCTGGCCAGCTGGCCGGCGTCGTTGTAGAGGCCGAGCAGCAGCGATCCGATGGCGTCCGGCCCGCTCTTGTGCGGCCGGTAGCCCGCCACGACGCAGTCGGCCGTCCGCTCGTGCTTCACCTTGAACATGACCCGCTTGTCCGGCTGGTAGCTCCCGTCCAGCGGCTTGGCGACCACCCCGTCCAGCCCGGCGCCCTCGAATTGCCGGAACCATTCGCCGGCCACCCCGATGTCGGTGGTCGTCGGGGTGAGGTGGATCGGCGGCCGGGCCGCGGCGAGTGCCTCTTCCAGGGCCGCGCGGCGCTCGGCGAACGGGCGGCCGGTGTAGTCGTCAGCTCCCACCGCCAGCAGGTCGAACGCCACGAACGCGGCCGGCGTCTGCTCGGCGAGCAGCCGGACCCGGCTGTCGGCCGGGTGGATACGCTGCAGCAGAGCCTCGAAGTCAAGCCGCAGGCCGTCCGCGCTGGGAATGATGATCTCCCCGTCGATGACGCATTTGCCGGGCAGGCTCGCGATGACGGCCGCCACGATCTCGGGGAAGTAGCGGGTCATCGGCCGCTCGTTGCGGCTGCCGATCTCGACCTCGTCGCCGTCCCGGAAGACTATCGATCGGAAGCCGTCCCATTTCGGCTCGTAGCTGAGCTGGCCCTGCGGGATCTCCTTGACCGACTTGGCGAGCATCGGCGCCACCGGCGGCATCACGGGTAGGTGCATGACTCTATGCTGGCCGGCGATGCTCCGCGCTGCGGCATGACCCCCGGCAACAACCGCGGCTCGGCCCCGGGCTCAGCCGCGGCGACAGCTGGCCCGCTGACCTCCGCGGTCACTCCGCGGCGGGTGTGTCCGGCCAGCAGATGAGGTCCGGTCCGGGATCACTGGCGCGCAACGCGGCGACGAGGCCAGCCCGCCGCTCCGCCGCGGCGCGTTGGTTCAGGTAGCCAATGTCCGCCATCGCAGGGTTGGGTCCTGGCCAGCGGATTCAAGCTTCCTTCAACATCCGGCTGCTAGCGTTTCGGTTCGCCGGGGAAACTGGCCCGTCAGGGACACCGGGCCCGGCGGCTAATCGGCGGCTACCGGAATGGAAGCGAGCCGGCCTGAGCATCGCGGCCGGGGAAGGCGGGTGAGCGATGGCCGAGGAAATGCTGGTCGACCCGGACGCGCTGCGCGAGCAGGTACGCGATAAATACCGCGAAGTGGCTGTCGACCCCAGCGCCGGCTTCCACTTCCACACCGGCCGGGGTCTGGCTCGTCGCCTGGGCTACGAGGCCGGCGCGGTGGACGCGCTGCCTGACCGGGCCGTGGAGTCCTTCGCCGGGGTGGGAAACCCGTTCTCGCTGCGGCGGCTTGCGCCCGGCGAAAAGGTGGTCGACATCGGCTCCGGCGCCGGGTTCGACTCCTTCATCGCGGCCGGCCAGGTCGGCCCCGGCGGCCAGGTGGCCGGCATCGACATGACGGCCGAGATGCTGGCCAAGTCACGCCAGACTGCCGAGGCGCTCGGCCTCGCCCAGGTCCAGTTCCGGGAGGGGCTCGCCGAGGCCCTCCCGGTCCAGGACGCCTGGGCGGATGTGGTGATCTCCAACGGGGTCATCAACCTGTGCGCCGACAAGCAGGCGGTGTTCGCTGAGATCCTCCGGGTGCTGCGCCCCGGCGGGCGGCTCCAATTCGCCGACATCGCCAACGGCCGCCCGGTGCCAGCCGAGGCGCTGCGCGACATCGACCTGTGGACCGGTTGAATAGCCGGCGGGCTGCCCCGTGCGGGCTGGCAGAAGATGCTGCAGGACAGCGGTTTCACTGATGTGGTGATCGGCGCGGCGGTCGACACGTTCGGCGGTGCCAATGGCGAGGACAAGGCCCGCGCGTTCGACGTTTACGGCTACGCGTTCATGGCGGTCACCGGCTAATCCGCTCTATTGCGCCCGTAAAGGTCACCGAGCCAGCCCTGG
>WNGH01005610.1_pt1 | contig 11949 bp, 10 predicted proteins | sample 5400631 | NCBI WGS metagenome assembly WNGH01 (sample SAMN13153373, study PRJNA577476) | soil metagenome | isolation source: 115 cm soil or saprolite under Garry oak tree replicate 1 | place: USA:California | collected 2016-06-15 | reverse complement strand
CGCTTCCCCGGAAGTTTCCATTTTACCTTCCTTTCTCTATCTGCGCCTCTCACTAAACCGCTGTCCCGCTTGATTGGAACGCATATTGCCGATTGAGGTCATAGCTGGCGAATTTCCTAACGGCGGAGTTCGGAAACGAAGGTCTGGTCGTTCTCGCGCGATTCGAGGATGTCCCAGGCGCGTCCGTAAGACTTGTTGGGCAGACTCCGATCTTTCATTCACGTTCGTTCGAAACATGACTATGCGTTGCCGCTCATCGTCACGCCCGGATGGCCCGGCTCGTTGATCGAGCAGCTGAAGATTGTGGACCCACTTACCAACCCCACGGCACATGGGGCGAGCGCATCGGACGCTTTCCACCTGGTGATTCCATCGATCCCCGGCTTTGGCTTTTCCGGCAAGCCGACCACCACCGGCTGGGGCCCCGACCGCATCGCACGTGCCTGGACAGAGCTGATGAAGCGCCTAGGATACACGCGATTTGTGGCACAAGGCGGCGACTGAGGAGCGCTTATCACGGATCTGATGGGGCTGCAGGCGCCTCCGGAACTGGTCGGCATCCACACCAACATGCCTGGTGCGATTCCACCCGACATTGACAAGCTGCTCCAGTGCGACATCACCGGAGTGAACAACGCACTCGGCTCACTGCCTTCCAATCTCTCAGACGACGAAAAGCGCGCCTGCGAGCAGGCGGACTTCTTTTATAAGCACGTCGCCTACGCCCTCATGATGGGAACACGCCCGCAGACGCTAACCGGGTTCGCGGACTCGCCTGTCGGTCTCGCAGCCTTCATGCTTGACCACGACGCGCGTAGTCTGGAGCTGATCTCTCAGTCCTTTGCCGGACAACCCCGAGGCCTTACGCGAGACGATGTGCTCGACAACATCACGCTCTTCTGGTTGACGAACACAGCGATTTCCGCGGCTCGTATCTATGCGGAGAACAAGTACTCCTTCTTCGCCGCCAAAGGCGTCTCCATCCCGGTTGCCGTGAGCGCCTTCCCTGATGAGCTCTATCAGGCCCCGCGGAGTTGGGCAGAGCAGGCGTATCCCAATCTCATCCACTACAACAAGCTCGACAAAGGCGGGCACTTTGCGGCTTGGGAACAGCCGCAACTCTTGTCAGAAGAGGTTCGCGCGGGCTTCAGGCCACTGCGTAACAGGCTTCAGACCGCTGCGTAAAGAGTGGAGCAGAGAATGTTCTGATGCTTCCTGCGCGGTTAATGATAGACACCATGTGAGAAACGCAACGGATCGAAATTCGTCTCCTTCACGCGATTTCTCGGTCGTTGTAAATAGTTTTCGGTTTACGCCCCATGCCGGGTGATTACTCCTCGTAAACGCCGAAGGGACGACCCATCGCTTGCCAGATGGATAAATGCTTGCGACTTTCGCGGAGGAATCCGCAATTCGTCGTTTCGGAGCACTTGTCCAAGATACTGGCACATTACTGGCAAGCCTCATTCGCCAACTCAGGACTGAGGCGGGGGTCGTTTGCGGAAATCGAACCAGGCTCTAAGGCGGTGCGAACGGCCTTCCGTGTTGATCGTACACCACAGCCACGCTTATGCTTACCGTTTCGTGGACGCACATTTGGACGAGAGGTTCAGCAGATGAAAAAGACAGTCATATGTTCCATCCTCCTGGTACTGGGCCAACTCAGCAGCACGTCCCGTGCTCAGTCGCAGGAGGACATTGCGAAGCAGCTTGCAGGCATGTGGCGGCTGGTTTCGAACACACAGCGCCTCGCTGACGGAACGACGCGGGAGGGATCAAACAGCGTCGGGTATGCATTTTTTGACGCAAATGCTAGTCACATGTGTTTCCTCAGCATGAATCCCAGTCGGCCACGATGGAAGTCCGAAACCACGCCGACGCCGGAAGAAGGACTGTCAGCGATCAGAGGCCTCGGCGCTTACTGTGCCACGATCGAGATCCACGCGAAGGAGGGATTTATGATCCGGCACTACGAGATCAATCAAATCCCCAACGCTGTGGGCAGAGCGACGAAGCGATGGTATACCTTCCAGGGGATTGATCGGATGTCATTGCGCGTCGATTCTTCGGAGCTCAATCTTCCCCTTGTCGAAAGCACGTTCGTATGGGAGCGAGTCGTGAAGTAAGCTTGCCAGACGACTGTATATGGTCCGAGTTTGTGGCCACGCTTGTAGAAGACGGAAAAGCCGTTCTAGAAGGATTAGGTAACCACTAACGCCGCAGGGTTTACCGATCCTTGCAGCGACTCCGTGAAGCCGTCAACGATCGAATCGAACCGATCACATGATCGCTGCGCTATGATCGGTTTATTGTTGTTGATTCGGCTCATAACTGAGGCGGGTTAATGGTGTAATTGAAGTTACGGTCTGTGATTCCTGAACTCCAGTCGGAGGATGAATCTAATGGCCGCGGGTGACGGCAATCGAGTTTGGTTCCCGGAAATGATCGAGATGTTGCGCTCGCGGTGGAACGCAGCGATGCCGTTCCCGCTTCTAATCGAGTTGTGCAGCACCCTCGACGGAATGTTTCAACGCCGGCGGTCTAGAGGTCCAACCTTGCCCCCGGGTTCTCGCTGTCCCGAATGCGGGAGAATCGTGGGTTCCGAAAGTCAGCAACGACACAGCATTAGCGTTCGGGCAACTATTCTGTCATTGCGCCGATTTCGTATCGCCTCGTCGGAGTGACCAAGCGGACTGAAAAAGAATGGGCCAGATACAGGCCGAGAACCGACTCGATATATATGGCCGCCGTATCACTTCAACTGCGGAAAGCGTCGGCAAGGACTCGATGTGCGGACACGAAACGCCAGAGCAATAGTGCACTTTGATGACAAGAACGGCGCGTATGCGACTTGAAGCCGTCCACTTCCGCTCCGCCAACTTCAGATCCTTGAATGCACATTTCCGTGTAGCCGACTTTTCGATCATTGAGAAACTCATACCCATAAGCAGGGCTAGTTATTCTTGCTTGGTACTAAGCTCCGGCAGGAAGTTAGAAAATAGTGAACATCAGCCCCTCGACGTGCGCGCCTTCGCCGACCTCGATGAGAACTGCTGCGTCACGTGCTTGTGTGCCCGGGTAGTACACCGGCTCGCCCGCAGGTCGGTCTGCAACGATCGGAATAAACATGAGCCGGTAGCGGCCGGGCGGCAACCTCAGGATCTCGAAGCGGCCAACTTTCACCTGGGCTCCAAAAAAATCGGCGGGTTCCGGACCAGCGTACTGGGCTGTAACCATTCCGGATGGCGGTTGACCATCGCGTCGAAGAACCGTGCCAGTGATGAGCCCATCCCAAAAGACTTCGAAGTTCATCGCACAAGGAATGCCCGGGCTCGCACTCGGGTGTTCCGCGTTCCCCTCCCAGAGCGCCCGGCGTCCAGGAGGTGCCGCAACGCTCAACTGATACCGGCCGCGGGGCAGACCTTGGAATCTATACATGCCGTCATCGCTGGTTTGAGTGCGGTACTCTGCACTGTCGGATCTCACCGTCACAGTCAGATCCGGTATAGGCTGCACTAACTCCCACCCGGCTGGGTCCGAGCGAAGGGGATGTGTGCCGACGAACCCATACAGGTCCGGCAGAGCGCTTCCGTCGCGAAGAGCGCGTAATTGCTCGATCCGTGCAACCGCCATTTTCGAAAGCTGAGTAGCGGAGCAGGTCGTGACCGTCACCTTCTCCTGGTTCCAATTCGCAAAAACCAGGTATTCATGTCCGACCTCATTCGTCTGGGCGTGACGGCTCGCCAGTTGCCCCTATTACCGCCTACCGTTCATTTGGCCAGACAATCCGCCTCACCATAAATAGTGGGCGTTACACACACGACCTATGCGCGAGACACGGCGTCGCGACCGATCTTAGTCAGTCAGAAGATTTACAGGTTGGGATCGCAACATCCATGTCAATGGCAGACCGTCGCCGTACGGATTGGCACTAGTCGAATCGCACCACGATTCCGCTTTGAAGCCGGAAAAAGTCTCTGTCGTTGAAGTTTCCGACCGCCCTTCGATAATCGGCACCCAGGCGAATACCGAATCTCGGCGACAGCCAATAGTCGATGCCGCCGCCGGGCTGAAATCCAAAACGGACATTGGTCGCACGTATAGGAACGATACTCGATCCTCCGGATGGAGTTGCGACAAAGAGCGGGCGGGCGACGTTATCTAGTGTGATGCCCACAAGCGCGTGTCCCCAGGGTACGAGCTTGGCGTCGTTTCTGAGCTTAAATTGCGGACCAGCGAGGATCGCATGCACGAAGTCGTTCTGGCTTCCAAGGAATGTCGCCTTTCTGTAGTTCCCTCCTACTTCTGCCTCGATTCCAACTCGATTGCCGACTTTCTCCGTAAAAGACAAGACCCAGCCATGCCGATTCGTGGAGAACTCCTCTCTGAGGAAGGAGTACCCAGCAGACCCTTCATACTTGGTATCCGATTGGGCAAACATGGGCATCACAATATACAGCATCAGCGAAAGACTCAGACACAGTCGTAATTTCATTTGGCCTCTCTCCGTAATTCGGTCGCGTCGATTCGATGAAAACCGCGATTCTCGCGGTCGTCATGATGGATGTTTCTCTTTGACTCAGTGCCAAGACATTTTGGTAGCGAGGTAAATCCAACCCCCCCGACTGGTTAAGAATTCGTAGTCGCTGACAGACCCACTGTTTCCGTAACTCGGCCTGCCCCGCGTCACTTACTCAGTATTCGTCGGGATCGGCAAACAAAATGAAATATCCGGAGCAGTAAGAATTTCGACTCGCAGATTTCAGCAGGTGCCGGTTTTGTAATGAAAAGTCGCGAGGCGTTTAGTGGTCGGTCATTTGGACATGTAACGCGAGATCCAATCGTGAAGCGCTCCGGCGGAAAAAGTCCGAATCAGAGAGTCCTGTTTGTCCGGAGCACTTTCGATTGGGCGGTTTGTAGTGAGCCGCTGGCACGTCTGCGGCGGACGCGGGATTCAATCGCGAATTTGGGCTGTCGGGGAAATGCAAAAGTTGGGTCTTGGCCTAAATGGACGCGGGCGTATGTTACAGCGATTGAACGGATTCAAATCCGCGGAACCGTGGAATCCGTGGCAAAAACGTGCTCATCGCCCATGCCTAACTTTGTATTTGAAATTCCGCCAGCCCAGCCGCATGCGAAGCGCGAACGACATGGGCGCCTCGTCCGGTAGCCGCCGGACTCGCCGGAATTCGCGCGGCGGCACGAATAGATCCGCGGGCAAAGGCGCCTCGGAGAACTCTATGACTTCGTCACAATCTTCCGACGTATGGATGCGAATATTTCCCGCGGCATCCTTGAAGTTCGAGTGATGGGTTCGCCTCACGAGCAGTGGAAAACCACTCTCGCGGGGACCAACATCCGTGAATACCGGCGTATCGGTGCGGCCCCCGACTGCTATTTGCAAAATCGCATGTCCTCGGATGGGAGGATGAAGAGCAAGCCATGCGGCGGGTGGATCGATATACCAGCCGTCCGCTTCGCTGTCGCGTGAAAGGGCATCGTCGTCAGGGCTGTATCGATACGTTGTCCTAATGATCACACGTCGCGCAGTGTACCCGAACATTTCCTTCCGCTCCCCCGTGTCGGTCGTTTCCGTACGCACGTGCACGGTGCGGCCCGAGGGTTCGTGGGATTCTACCTTCGGCGTGAAGCTGGTCACGCCTGGACGACGGTATTCGTGCAGCTCGAAGGCCGTGTAGACGCGAGACTCGAGATCAATATCGAACCGATAACCGAGATCGCGATTGTGGATCAGCGCCCGCCTCGGCCCAAATTCAAGTTGCATCGTCTCCGGACGCTTCGGGTCGCCACCAACAAGGAACGGCCCATTCCGGTACTCAGAACGCGAGTTTTGACCACAAATACATTCAGTGCGGCTGAACCGCGCCTCCCCGTGTACGATAACGTATCGAAGACTCGCCTCGGCCATAACGCAAGCCTATTGTGATCGAGATCTCCAGTTGATCTCGATGCCAGTAACATCCCTGTCTCCAACATTAATCATTGTGTCGGACGGTGATCGCGGGCGCGCGGCTCGGCCTGTTCCGCGCCTTTGGACGCAACACGGATGACATACCGGCCCAGTGTTACGCCTAGGAATTCGAATGATCCATCGGCCTCGACGGATGCGCTGATGGAACCGATGACCGCAACGAGGGTGTGAAGGCTCATCAGCAGATTATACCGCCAGCGCTTTCGCGTGCGAGCATCACCCAGGCAGTGGAGATGACTGCTTCCACCTGCGCGAATTGAGAAACATCAGCGCTTATTTAGTCGCGGATTCTGTTGTCTTCCTATTGCTGCGCTGGGATAAGTTTGACTTCAAGAGTGATTTTGCCGGATTCGGGAATGCTGACTGCCTTGCCGAGTTGCTCGAATTGCCGCAGGACATCCGGATCGAAGTAAGCGAACTGCTCGATGGCCTCCCACGCGAAGATTTTATATTCACCTGGAGGAATGCCGCGGATCGTGAAACGGCCGTCTTTGTCCGTGACTGCAGTCTTGATCAGATCGGCGCGATCTCGAAAACGGTCCGGCACCATCACGGCCTCAATGCCGGGGACAGGCTGGGATTTCTCATTAACAAGCGTTCCGTTGATTTGTCCGGCTCTGGAACTAAGGACAATTTCGAGTATGCCGGAGACCGGTCCCGAAACTTGAAAAAACTCATTGATGACATCCGCGCCGTCGAGGCGAGCATCCTTCACGTAGAGATCCGGCGGAACATGAACCATGAGGCGATACTCTCCGGAAAAGACGTTGTCCAACGAGAATGCTCCATCGGCGGACATGGGCCGGGGAAGTTGTTCGTGCCCGCCGGGACCTGCCGACGCCAGCTCAACGTGGATCGTCTCGAAGCCGTTGATTGTGGCCAGCTCGCGGTCTTCAACGCGGACACGCCCGCGGATGGAAAACCCACGCGTCATCGGGAGTACCAGATTCTCGATATCCGACCCGGAAACGTCGATGGCGGCGTGGGCCGCAGGGCGTGAAAAAACCAATGCGCCCAAAAGATCCGCCACGCTGACCGAAGTGGTATTCGGAGTGATTGGAGCATCGACATTTGGCTCCATTGTTGCCGAAAGCCAATACAAGCCTGGAGGGATATCGCGGAATTCAAAATTTCCATTCGTGGGATTCGTGACCGTCGATCTGGAAAAATTGGAAAAGCCGCCCGGCTGGCGAGGACCGAGCTTGACTTCGGTTATCTGCGGGGGCTGACTGATTGTTGGATCGATCACTTTGCCGCCAATTCGGTATAACCGCTGCGAAGCGAGGACAAAATCGGCAGCGAGATCCGTGCCGGGCTCAACGGCAATGACCGATGCTTTCTCGGGATCTGCCGTGCCCGGATACAACATTGGAGGATAAGGCTTCGGCGCCACTTCGTTGTCGCTGCGTCCGGTAGAGTTGCCCGGTCTCGACTGCGAACCGACCTTGAGGTAGTAACGGCCCGGTGTGATCCAATACAAGCGATATTCGCCGCGATCATCGGTTAGAGCTGAACCGGCAATTCGGAAATCCCGTTTTCCCGGCCGCACGTAAGTGGCGCGCAGAAGTTCGACGCGCGCTCCGGTGATCGGCTCGCCTCCGTCATCTCTGACCCGCCCGCTGATCGTACCGCCGGGAATCAAATAAAAAGCGACATCCTTGAGCGTTTGTCCGCCGGCCAAAGTGACGACCGTTCCCTGTCCCGCCGGTATCCGCTGCCCATATTCCTGTTTCGCATATCCATTGCGAGCGGCCGTAATCTTGTAGGAACCCGGCTCCAGATCCTTCAGAAGGAAATGACCTTCCCGATCCGTGATCGCTGGAACCGGGGCGAAGGGATCGGATCCTGTGAAAACGACGGCCATGCGTGGTCCGACTCGGTCTTCCTCAACCGGCATGGCCACTCTCATCACCCGGATCTCGGCTCCGGCTATCGGCTCTCCGGTCCCAGCCCGTTCGACGACACCTTCAATCGAACCCCTTGCAGGCTGCTGTTGTGTTGCGAGCGCAGCCAACTGCAGCAGAAAAACAACTGAAGCCGCCATCCAAGCCATGAGAGTCATGTGGAAGAAATCGTCTCATGCTTGAAACTCTGGATGCAAGCTGGCTGATGGCGCATGCTATCGGTCCCGGCGACCGTTTCTACATCGCCTTACGGAGGGTAAGATTGATATGGCAGTTCCCAGTCAGGGGATGGGAGCCGTAGGCCAGGCGGTCGACGCCGCCAATTATTCGCGACAACCCGAGCGCTCCGCAAGCGAACGGGAAACTTGAAAAGCTTCAGAGATTCACAAGTCCGGTTGCAGGAAGGCATGATCGTGGAACACAACGAGACTTCTGGGGAGCGATCGTCCGCCACATCAACGAGTAAGCGGCTAACCGCAACATGCCGATTTCACTTGTCTCTCGCCTCACCTGTGTGGCTCTTCAGCCCTATGACATTGGCGCACATCGCGAAGCTCGAGGCCCCAGCTGCGTTGCGTTATGATGATAGCCGCTTAGGAAAACTGGGCGCGAACTAGAGCAAACACTCGGGCACGCGAAATCTATTTTGATAAAGACATGACGCGATGAATAGAGGTTCAGTCTTGCTCGTCTTGATCCTGGCCTCAAGCTGTGGTCACAGAGTTCAGGCGACCCTTCCGAGTGGGCCTCCACAACACGAATTGCTATATCGAGAAGGACTGGAGGCATTCCGGCGGGCGACTCCTGAAGGCTACAAAGAAGCGATTGATGCATTTCGCAGAGCATCGGCCCTGGCTCCATCGCGCTGTGAGTATTCGCTGCATCTCGCCGAGTCGCTTATCTTTCTCGCCCGCGAACAAGAGTACAACTGGGAGGAATTCGAGCCGCGCGCGTCGGAAGCTGTCAGGATAATGGATTCGGTACCTCGCGCGTCAGGGTGTGCCACGTTCGAACCGTTTCTGGATCGTTTGCGGGCCCTAAGCGGACCACGTCGCGATGCCCGCGAATTGATCAACCGCGCTATCGCGTTTGACCCGAACGATGCCATGAATTGGTACGTTGTTTGGAGGTTGAATTTGAGCAACTTTCAGGAGGCAATCGTTCGTGCCGGCGAGTTGGCGCCGGATCTCCCTTTGATCCAGTATGAACTCGGAAACTACAGGTCATTGCGTGGAGAGTATACGGAAGCCAAGCAGGCGTTCGAACGCACTCTGAAACTCAGCCCGCGACACTTCCGATCAATGATCGGACTCGCGTATGTCATCGACTCAATCGACTCTGACCGAGAGGTCGAACGCCTGTATCGCAAGGCAATCAGTATTGCGCCAACGTTTCTCGAAGCTCACGTCCGCCTGGGCGACTACTACGCCGACCTGGGCGAAACCGAGCAAGCAATAGCAGAGTATCAAGCCGCCATCGCTTCGAACTCGAACTACGATCGTGCCTACGTGACGCTTGGAATCACGCTTTTGGACGCGGGACGGCTCGATGAGGCGGAAGAGGCTTTGCTTTCCGTGGTCAAACTGAGCCCTGCAAGTTCACCGGCTCATTATTTTCTCGGCCGGATCTGGTTCGCACGTGGAGATCTCTTGAAAGCAAAAGCGGAATATCAGGAGGCAATCAGGTACCAGTTGAACTATCCGGACGCCGAGTATGCATTGGGAGTCGTTTTCGATCAAGAAGGCAATATAGATCAGGCCCTGGCAGCATACGACAAGGTCTTGACGGTCAATCCGCAATATCCTGACGCTTACCTTTCGCGCGGCGGCATTCGAGCGCAACGTCGGCAATTTGCAGACGCGGTCACCGACGAGACCCGCGCCATTGAAATCTATAAGCGACAAATCGCAGAGCTGGAACGCGAAGCCCAGAAGTCAGAATCGATAGGCTTGACAAGAAAGGCGCAAGGCGAACGCAAGCGACTAGGCTACATTGAAAACGCTCTTCAACGAGCGCTGGAATTCAAATCAAAAGCTGAAGAGGAAGCACGGTAGTACTTTCCTTAGCGTTTTCCTCGCGACACCTCTTGACTGGTTGATTGTCGGCATCCTGTAGGAGTGCTGTTCAAGCACTCCGGATGTCGGCATCGAGGAAATTGAATGACATCGCTTCCGCCAAGCTGACTTGTGGAGAGTTACTGCACATTCGTGCGGCGTCCGTTCGCAAGCATGTAGTCGAGGGCTTTAGCCGCGTTCACATTTGGCTCTGCTTTTCTTCCAGCTCCGCCCATCGCGCATAGAGCGCCTCTACCGCTTTTTGCGCCTCCTCCACTTCCGCAGAAGCAGCAATAAGACGAGGTCCATCGCTTGCAATAGCAGGATCTTGGAGCGCAGCGACTTTCACCTTGAGAACTTCTTCCGCATCGGCGACTCGCTGCTCAATCGTCTCGTACTCGCGCGCTTCAATATACGAAAGCTTCTTTTTCACAGCCGGAGCCCGGGACGCCGTTGCGGGCATTTCCGGCCGTGCGTCCGTCGCCCTCTTCACTTCCTGCTGCCGCTGCCACACTTCCCACTGCGTCTGGTCCGCAAACAGTTCGGCGTCGCCGAAGCCATCCAGGCCCAAAACCATGGTCGCAACGCGATCCATCATGTAGCGATCGTGTGTAATCAGCACCAACGCGCCGTTGAATTCCGTCAGGCTTTCCTCGAGCACCTCGAGTGTCGGAATGTCGAGATCGTTCGTCGGCTCATCCAGCAACAGAACGTCCGCGAGTTGAAGCATTAACTGTGCAATCAGGACGCGCGCTCTTTCGCCGCCGGATAAGCGTCCCACAGGCTGATTCAGCGCATCACTCGAAAATAGGAACCGGGATGCCCACGACGCGACATGAATCGTACGATCCTGATACAGCACGGAATCACTGTCCGGCGCGAGAGCACGCCGGAGTGTGATATTCGGATCGAGCGGCCGATTCTGATCGAAATATACAATGTGCAATTGATCGGCCTCTCGAATCTTCCCGTGTGCCGGCTGGATCTCTCCTCGTAAAAGGCGGAGAAACGTTGTCTTGCCGCTGCCATTCGGGCCCACCACACCGATTCGCATCCCGGGCTTGATCATCATCCGGATCTTCTTAAAGAGGGTGCGTCCCTCGATCTCGTACGCCACATCATCGAGTTCAATGAGCTGCTTCGTCCGCCGCTCCGTCGACGAAAAGTCGATGTTTGCAGTACTCACCCGGTTTCGCGCATTGAGATCGGCAAGCTCGCCAATCATTTCCTGAGCCGTTTCGATGCGCGCCTTCGATTTCCGCGTCCGGGCTTTGGCGCCGCGCCGCAGCCACTCGATTTCCGAATGAACGCGATTCGCCAGCGACTCCTGACGTTTACCCTGGGCGTGGAGATACTCTTCTTTCGCCTGAAGAAAGTCGGTGTAATTGCCCTTCACTCGAAGAAACCCGTCTTCGTAGATGCGGGCAAGTTCAACGAGTTCGGTCGCGACATTGTCGAGCAGATATCGATCGTGGCTAACCACGACGCAAGCGAAGGTCGCGCTTTGCAGGACCGATTCAAGCCATTTAATGCCGGCAAGATCCAGATGGTTCGTCGGCTCGTCGAGAAACAGGATGTCGGGTGCCTGAACCAGACGCTCCACAATCGCAAGCCGCTTCCGCCAGCCGCCGGATAGGGACGCGGCCGGGATGTCGAATTCTGTAAAGCCCGCCCTGCCCAGCGTTTCGAGCATTAAGCCTGGATGGTCCGGAGCTGTTGCCGGCTCGACAACGGAACGAACGGTCGCGCCGGGCGGAAACTCCGAATACTGCGCGACATACTGCATTCGCGTTCGCTTCCGGATCGCAACTTCTCCGGCATCCGGCTTCACTCTCCCCTCGAGGATCTGAAGCAACGTGGATTTGCCCGACCCATTCGGCCCGATTAGACCGATCCGAGCCCCATCTTCAACGATGAACGAAATGTTCTGAAACAGCGGAGCGATGCCGTAGGTCTTTGACAACCCCTGCACGTTAATAATCGGCGGCACGATACCAGA
>WNGH01007514.1_pt1 | contig 11952 bp, 10 predicted proteins | sample 5400631 | NCBI WGS metagenome assembly WNGH01 (sample SAMN13153373, study PRJNA577476) | soil metagenome | isolation source: 115 cm soil or saprolite under Garry oak tree replicate 1 | place: USA:California | collected 2016-06-15 | reverse complement strand
AAAGCGTCTGGTGTCGCCGGTGAAACCCGATGGAGAAACGCAGAAGAGCGCGCATACCAACCCGATTCGAATTAGCGTGCGCTTCAGCGTTGACAGGAGATTCACCGTCGCATAGTACTTCGTTTTCGTAAATAAGGTCGCGTATGTTAAGTGTAAGACAATCTGAAGATTGAACTCTAAACCGTGAACTCCACGGCTCAGAGTTCAAGCTTTAGCTTGTGTGTCTCGGCAAACACGTGACTGTATTTAATTACCCAGCGGTTTGACGCTGTTTGATTTCATGCTGGCCGGCAGCACGAAACTGTCAATCGGATCTGGATGGCTTGGATCAAATTGCCCAATGTCGGTGGCGAGGAATTTTTCCAGACTGAGCTTGCCGGCCTTGATCCCTTCGACGATGCACCTTGCCAACTCATAGCTCCCGTAGTTGTCGTGGTGCGTGTTATCGTTCGGCGCGAACGCGCGCTTTGAAGGCTCTGCGCCCCACGCTTCATAAAGCGCCTTGCTCATCGCGTTCAAATCGATCAGCGACACGTTTTCTTCGCGCGCAATCTGTCGCACGGCTTCGGGATAATCACCGTGCGAGTTTGTGATCTTGCCGTTCTGATCGAAAGTACGGCGCTGCACCGGCGTAACCAACACCGGAATGCCGCCGCGTTTGCGCGCTTCCGCCACAAAATTTTTCAAATCAGCCTTGTAAGTTGTGAATGCGCCAACTCCCTCGCCCTTCTCTTTCTCGTCGTTGTGACCGTATTGAATAATCAAGTAGTCACCGGGTTTCATGGTGCTCAGAACTTTATCCAGGCGATGCGCGCCGAGCGAGCTGCGTAAAGACTCACCCGACTCAGCGTGGTTCGCGATCGCAATTCCGGGTTTGAAAAAGCGCGTCAGCATTTGTCCCCAACTGTTGTAGGGCTCGGAAGGCTGATCGCAGACGGTCGAATCGCCAAGCAAGTAAATTGTCGGCGCCTCAACTCTGATGATCTCGATCGCGCAAACGCTCGGATGCGAGTCGTTGAATTCAAGCGTTAGCTTTTCGTCCCACGCCCACCATTCAGTAGTCTTCTCGCGATCTTTAAGCTTGACCTCACCGTCGCCATTAATTTGCGGCGTGCGTACGTTGACCGTGAATGTTCGCGTCACAAACTTGCCGCGCGCGGTTTGCACTCGCTCTAACATCAAGCGACGCAATTCCGCATTGACTGTAGTAGTCGTCTCTTCCTGCGCATCGCCAAGCGTCACGGTCACGTCGTAATTTCCTTCCGGCAACGCCACCGAGAAATAAAAAGGCTGGTTGCTCGCGCAGAAGTCGCTGCGCAGCGCGTCCTTGCCGCTACGATCGAGACAGGTAACTTTCCCTCCCGGCTCGAAACCATAGCCGAGTTCTTTGCTGTAAATCGTGTTCGCCAGAACCTGTAGATATCCCTTCGCGACCTTTCCGGGACCGAAATCGAATTTCCAGGTTGTTTGATTTGTAACTTTTGCTTGGACCTTACCCGCGACTATGTTGGCATACGAATGCATCATCTCAAACGCAGCTAGCAGGAGCACGCCGATGCGAAGACATTCAATCACCATTGAGTGCTCAATTCTTTCGTCAGATAAATCATACTGAGTTAATGAAGTCGAGGCCAGAGCCAAACTCGATCTGCGAAGGTAAACTCCCTCTCCCTTGGGAGAGGGTTGGGGTGAGGGCTTAGCTGAGTAACCGAGAAGGAATCCTCTCCGTCGTTTCTGATTCGGTCCGTCGCCTCGCCCCGGAGGGGCGAGATGTTTACAGCCTGGCGGTCCTTTCTTTAGTCTGAAGCTCCGTAGGAGCGCAATCGCTTTTGCCTGCCCTGGCGAAGGTTCCGCCGCCGGGTTTCGCTCCTAATGGAGCGAGATCTTTGGGCGTGCGCTCGTAGCTATAGACATCTCGCTCCTCTGGAGCGAAAGCGAATTCAACTGTTGCACTTGTAAGTCGAATTGACCCTAATTGCGCGAGGGTTTTGTTGACGCTCTATTAGAAGCGATCGTTGAAAGCGGCGGCGTCTGCAAATCAAACGTCTGCGGGTTCTCTCCGATAATCGCGGCGGCGAAAAAACTGGGTATGTAATAGGCGCTTTCGTTTCGGAAGGAATCGTCCAGCTTGTCGCGGTTGGCAAAGAGCGTCCAGAAATTTCTTTCATAGTGGCTGTCAGTCTCTCTCAGACGCCGCAAAGCCTCCCGCACTGAGTCCGCCCCGCGATTGTAACTGAGCAACACGAGCGTCATGCTTTGCGAATCATCGCCGAGTTCGGCCATTCGATCCGCGATGTAGTGAGCGGCGGCGGGCGCCATCTTCTCAACGTCACACATTTCTCCGCGGGCAACGCCGTATTGCTCGGCGGTTTGCGGCATAAATTGAAACAGGCCTTTGGATCCGGCGCTATTCTCATAGCAGGGCTTGTATTCCGACTCGATCATCGGCAGATAGATGCCTACGACGAGTGGAATCTTCCGTTCGCTGAACGAAGGCGCAATCAAGGGAATGATCGGCGCCGCCCGTCCATAAATGACGCGCAAACTTTCTGCCCCTGGCTTTGCGGATGTGCTGTCCGTGCGCGCTAAGTAACGATCAAGATTACTTTTGATTGCGTTAATAGCTTCATCATTCAGCTTCATTGGACGATCGCCCATCATGGCAGAGATACGCTGTTCCTGTTCATCAACGAAAGCGAGTTGCTCAGCCGGATCCATCTTCAGGTAGAGTTTTCCGCTCGCAATTGTCGCAGGCGCGACGGCATTCGCGCGAAGTTTTGATCGCCCGTAGAGAAGCGCCGTCACGATCATAACCGCGATGAGTACTGCAATGCTCAACACCTGTAGTCCATAACGATATGAGCGCGCCTTTGTCGTTTCGTATCGAGAGGGACCAAACGAATCTTCGTCAACGCCCTGAAGCATCCGAGCCCCGCGCATCGAATCGTCCAGGACCTGCGCCCCGGCTGGTTCAAGTTTTTGCGTGACGCTCTTCAAATCCGTCAGCATCTCCCCGGTGCTCTGGTAGCGTTCGTCTCGTTCTTTACGCAAGGCTTTGCTTACAACGCGCTCTAACTCTGATAAGACCGCCGGTGCGCTTGCGAACTGAAACAGCGGAGCAGGTTCGCGCTCGAGAATCGCCACCATTGTATCCATGCGCGTCGCGCCCATGAATGGCACGCGATACGCCAGCATTTCATAAAGCACCACTCCCAGACTCCAAATGTCTGTGCGTTCGTCGACGGGTAGAGCCCGTGCTTGCTCAGGCGACATGTAACCTACCGTCCCCAGCACCACGCCCGTTTCAGTCTGGGTCTTCGCAGTCTCAGAATCGGATGAGGGCGGCTCAAGCAGCTTGGCGATTCCGAAGTCCAGAAGTTTTACCAGACCGCCGCGCCGCCGCATGATGTTTTCCGGTTTGATATCGCGATGGACTATCCCCGCGGCGTGGGCCACAGTCAGCGCCTCGGCTACCTGGATGGCAATCTCCAGAACTCCAGCGAGCGACAGGTTTTCTTGCGCAATCAATTCACGCAGGGTTTGGCCGTCAACGAATTCCGTCGTGATAAAGTGGACTTGATCTACTTCGCCGACTTCGTGAATCGTCAGGATGTTCGGATGATTCAAAGCTGAAGCCGCGCGCGCCTCTCTTTGAAAGCGGCGCAGGCGCGCTTCGTCGGAAACGAAGTAAGGCGGCAGGATTTTCAAAGCCACCTGGCGTGCAAGCCGCCGATCCTCCGCCAGATAAACTTCGCCCATTCCGCCCGCCCCGAGACGTTCGATGATCTGGTAGGGACCGATCTCACGACCGATGTTGTCCTGACCGTTATTTCCGAGTAGGACGTGCGCATCGTGCGCAATGGCGGGTTCTTCGATGAAGTCGCCGGCTTCATCGTAGGCATCGATCAGCGAACTCGCTTCCTGTCGTAACCCTTCGTCCCCTGAGCACGCTTCATTCAGAAATGACGAGCGTTCATGCGGTGGCCGATCAAGCGCCGCCTGCAACACTTCTTCCACCTGTTGCCATCGCTCAGAAGTCATTACTTATCCCTTATTCTTCATCCTTCATCGTTCATCGTTCTGAAGAGCCACGCCTTGGCCGCGCGCCAATCACGACGTACTGTCATCAAGGAAATTCCGAGCACGTCCGCGGTCTCTTCCAGGCTGAGACCACCAAAATATCGCAGTTCTACGACTCGACTCTTGCGCGGATCGATCTTCGCGAGCCCATCGAGGGCTTCATCGAGGGCTACCAATTCCGCGGCGCGTTGATAGGTCATCGCTGACGCTTCTTCAAGCGAGACCTGTTGCGCTTCACCGCCGTGCTTGGCGTAACGCCGTCGCCGCGCATGGTCTGTAAGGATGTGACGCATCACCTGCGCGGTCACCGCAAAGAAGTGCGCGCGGTTCTGCCACTCGGGTTTCTCCTGTCCGGCAAGACGAAGGTAGGCCTCATTAACCAGTGCCGTCGTTTGGAGCGTATGACCGTTGCGCTCGCGGCGCACATAGCGATGCGCGATGCGCCGCAGTTCATCATAAATCAAAGGAGTGAGCCTCTCGAGCGCGGACCGATCTCCCTGCTGCCAGTCATCCAACAGTTCCGTTAAGCCTGGAGTGGAAATTGCCATCATCGCCGCTTGTAACGCAAGCTGTTAGCTTGCGACGGTCTGCGCAAACTAACAGTTTGCTTTACATCAAGCCGAGTGCCGATCTTATCATCTTTCTGGAAGCGGCAATCCCAAAGATGAGCAACTCGTTTCGATCAGAAAATGTCTTGTCCGGCCATGAACAGTTTGGCTTCACTTTCTCGCTTACCGTTTCACCAATGAACACTATTGTCTTCGGTTTCTCGCTTATCAAATTGAGAAGTAGATTTGTTCACACTTTGAAAATCGAAAGGACCCTAAGTATGAAAAATCAAAGAATGCTGCTTTCGTTACTCGTCGTCACTACTTGTCTGACTGGATTTCCGCATTTCACCCGCGCGACTATTCAATCGACTAAGCCTTACCAACAAATGACTCTCCCGGAGCGCGGGGCCTTCGTTAGCGAGCAAGCGCGCCGGCTGGCCCGGCAAATTTCGGGCAGAGATTATCAATTCACGCCGGCGTTTGAGGCGGAAATCCAGAAGGCCGTTGAGTTCTATGCTCGGCGCATCGGCAATAACGGCGGCGATCAATTAGGCAAAGGCGATGCCCGCTTCATGTTCGCCCGCGGACAGACGCTGGCGCCGACGTTGATTCGCATCTTTAAAGCGCGCGACGTGTCGCCGCTCATCGGACTCTATATTCCGTTGGTTGAATCCGAATACGTCAACATTCAGGCACCCAATTCCGCAGGCGGTATAGGCATGTTTCAATTTCTGCCCCAGACCGGAGAGCACTATGGCCTTTCAGCGAATGAGCTGCTGGATGTTGAGAAATCCGCCGACGCGGCGGCGCGTTACATCGCGGCCGGACTGAAACAGTTTGACGAAGATCCGATGAAGGAAGCTCTCGCGTTGCTCGCTTACAATCGCGGCGCGGGAAACGTCGTGAGCGATTTGGCGACGTTAGTTAATCAACAGAATCGCGGTTGTAGCATCTGCGCTCTCACTGAGCACCGCGATAAACTGGACGCAACTTTCCAAACCGAGAACGTGTACTACGTGCCGCGCTTTTTCGCGGCCGCGATTGTCGGCGAGAACCCGCAGACGTTCGGCCTGCAAACACAACCGCTGTCGTCGTTCTAGCCGAAATCCGATGTCCGACAAGCTTCAGCAAGGTCTGAATAAGTTAATTATGTCCCCTCTCCCGTTGGGAGAGGTTTGGGTGAGGCCTTAGTCACGCAAGCCACCTTTTATCCTCTTCTCCCGGCGGCGCACGACTAAGAAATAAGGAGATGAATTTCTATACTGCTCTGCTATGCCCTCACCCCGGCCCTCTCCCAAAGGGAGAGGGGAGCATCAACAAACTGAAGTTTGTCGGACATGCTCTTTATAAACCAACTCAATCACGGCCCACCGTAAATGATTCTTAAAAACTTCGTCCACCCGCGGAGACCCTGCGTCTAACGGGTTGGTAAGGGGTTCGCCGCGAAAGATAACGTCGGCTTTAACGCATATCGTCAAACCGCGTTTTCTCTCCTCCTGCCTCTTCGGAGGTGGACCTAAAGCTCGCGCAATCTGAAGCGAGCAGAGGAACGAATTCGAAGATCGGGAGGAACAGAAAACATGCGAACATTATTTTTTCGAGGCCTTTTGTTGTTAACGGCAATGGCCGCGTCGGTCGGCATCAGCAACGCGGGACCGAAGCGACATGACTTGCGTGAAGACCGTCGCGAGATTAGACGAGACACACGAGACATTCGTACAGATCGACGCGATATCCGCAGCGATGAACGCGAACGGCGCGCGGACGTTCGCAATTATCGCGAAGACAAAGAAGATGGCGCATCACGAAGAGAATTGCGCGAAGATCGCCGCGAAATCGCGGGCGACACCCGCGAAATTCGCAACGACCGGCGCGATGTCAGCAAGGATCAACGCGAACGGCGAGGTGATATACGCGATTTTCGAAAGGACCGACACGAGCCGCCTGAGTAGTGTTTCGCGACAACTTCGTGAGAGCCGTCACTAGACGGTAAGCGAAAAGGATCAGCGTGACTAAAGTTTCATCCCTGAGGGGCTGAATCCGGATAACCTGCTTGGTCACGTTGTGGGGGACGAGTGAAGAGGCACACTCGTCCCTTTTCCTTTTGGAGTGCGCCGGCTTCTCAACCTCCTCTGCCAACTGCTAAACTCTCGTCATCCCCGGAGGTGAGAAATTGGCGTTAGTTATCTACACTAAACCCGGCTGTCCTTATTGCCAGCAGGCACGCGACTATTACGATTCGAAGGGAATTCCTTTCGTCGACCGCGACGCGCAAACCAATCGGGAGTACCGCACGGAGATGTTCAAGTTTTCGGGCGGGGATCCGACGGTTCCGTGCATAGTCGAAAACGGCAAGTACCTCCAATCAGGTTGGGGCGATCCGCTGCGTGGTTGAACGGTTCACGACTGACGGGCCGTGCGCTCGTCAACAGTCCGCAACCGCCTGCGGTAGCGGGCGGTTGACGCTTAGTCAGAAACAGCATCAAGTTAGGAGATCAACCGCCCACTACCGCAGGCGGTTGCGGACTGGGGAGATACAAATGAAACTAATTAGACTGTCACTATTGTCTTGGTTGTTTATCTCATCGATTGCATTCATCAAAGTCATGGCCCAGGATGGAAATTCATCGGCGATGCTGCAACCTCCAATCACAGAAAAGAAAGTGAAAATCACCGAGATCAACGGCGATCGTCTGGTCGATAATTATTTTTGGCTGCGTGAGAAAACTAGTCCCGCAGTCATTGCGCACCTGGAGGCTGAAAATGCTTACACGACCGCGTTGATGAAACCGACCGAGGCTTTGCAAGACAAGCTGTACAAGGAAATTCTCAGCCACATCAAACAGACCGATGTAAACGTGCCGTATCGCTGGGGCGATTACTTCTACTACTCGCGCACGGTTGAGGGTCAGCAGTATCCGATCTTCTGTCGCAAGCGGGAAAGCCTGAACGCGCCCGAACAGATTCTTCTCGACGTCAACGCCATGGCGAAGGGACAGAAATTCATGTCTGTTGGCGCGTTCGTGCCGAGCGACGACGGCAAGCTGCTTGCTTACTCCACCGATAACACGGGCTATCGCCAGTACACTCTGCAGGTCAAGAATCTAACTACCGGCGAATTGTTGCCTGAGCGAATCGAGCGGGTTGATGGCGTTGCCTGGGCCACCGATAACAAAACGATCTTCTACGTCACCGAAGACGCGGTAACCAAGCGTAATGATAAATTGTTCCGGCACGCGGTCGGCGCCGACAAGCACGATTTGATCTTTCAAGAAAAGGACGAACTGTTCGATATCGGCGTCGAGCGATCAAGAGACAAAGCTGTGATCATGCTCGGGGCGTTCAGCAAGACTTCAGACGAATTTCGCTACATTCCGGCAAACAACCCGAGCGCCGAATGGAAGATTATTCTCCCGCGCCAACCTGAGCACGAATACGACGTGGATCATCGCGGCGACCTTTTTTACATTCGCACCAACAAGGGCGCGAAGAACTTTCGGGTCGTGACGGCGCCTGTTTCCGATCCTTCAGAGAGGAACTGGAAAGAATTTGTCGCGCATCGCCCGCTGGTGAAAATCGATTCCGTCGATCTGTTTGCGAATCATGCCGTTTTGTCGGAATGGGAAAACGGTTTGCAGCAAATCGAAGTCGTCGACTTCAAAACCAACACGCGTCATCGCATTGAATTTCCCGAACCGGTTTACTCTGCCAGTCTCGGGGCGAATCGTGAATTCAATACCAACGTCCTGCGTTACAACTATCAGTCGCTCGTGACGCCGAATTCGGTTTTTGATTACGATCTGAACACGCGCAAAGCAACCCTCATGAAAGAGACGGAAGTGCCGGGTGGATTCGATAAAGCGAATTATAAGTCTGAACGAGTGTTTGCTACAGCGTCTGACGGAACCAAGATTCCTATGTCCGTGGTTTATCGACGCAACGTGAAAATGGATGGCTCAGCGCCACTGCTGCTGTACGGCTACGGATCGTACGGGCTTTCGATTTCGCCGGGCTTCGCGGCCTCACGTCTGGCGTTGCTCGATCGCGGCGTGATTTTCGTCATCGCGCACATTCGCGGCGGCGGCGAATTAGGTGAAACCTGGCGCGACGCCGGCCGCATGATGAACAAGATAAATACTTTCACCGACTTCATCGCCTGTGCGGAACATCTCGTCGACAACAAATACACTTCGAAGGATCGGCTGGTGATTCAGGGTGGCAGCGCCGGCGGCATGTTGATGGGCGCGGTAAGTAACATGCGACCTGATTTATTCAAAGCAGTCGTGGCGCAGGTGCCATTCGTCGACGTGCTGAACACGATGCTTGACGCATCGCTGCCTTTGACGACGGCCGAATATATCGAATGGGGCAATCCCAACGAGAAGGCCGCCTACGATTACATGAAGAAATATTCGCCCTACGACAATATTCACAAGGCGAACTACCCGGCGATGTTGGTGAAGGTCTCGCTTAACGACAGCCAGGTGCCGTATTGGGAAGGCTCGAAGTTCGTGGCGAAGCTGCGCGACTACAAGACGGATCACAAGCCATTGTTGCTGAAGGTGAACATGGGCGCAGGACACGGCGGGGCTTCAGGACGTTATGACGCAATTCACGAAACCTCGTTCGATTACGCATTCATGCTCTGGCAAATGGGGATTATGAATTAGGCTGGTGACTTTTTGACAGGATTAACAGGATTCACAAGATGAGCTGGTTTTGTTTCCCCGTATCTTGTAAATTCTGTTAATCCTGTCGATTTTGCTGAAAACGGATAATGCAAAAGATCAATCTCGCCGAAAAACTTTCCTTAATCGACGATCACTGGAATCCGCGCATCGCGGGCGAACTCAACGGGCAAATGGTAAAGCTCGTTAAGTTTCAGGGCCCATTCACCTGGCATCATCACGAAAACGAAGACGAAATGTTCTTCGTCGTGAAGGGACGATTCCGCATGGACTATCGTGACGCCGGCCGCGAATGCGAAGAATGGATCGAAGCAGGCGAATTCATCATCGTTCCCCGTGGGATTGAGCATAAGCCTTTCGCCGAAGATGAGTGCGAAGTCATGCTTTTCGAACCCGCCTCTACCGTGAATACGGGTAATGTTGATGATGAGTTTACGCGGAAGGAGTTGGATCGGATTTAATCAAGCTCGCCGGGCTTTCGCTCCGTTAGGAGCCAAATATTTATTTTATAGCTACCGCGAACCTAACGGGTGTTCGTTCGCGAGAGGACATGCGAATCGCATGTCTTCTCGCGAGTCTTTTTCAGGGAACGTCGCAGCTATAAACATTGCGCTCCTAGCGGGGCGTTTGTGCTTTCGTGCGTGGCGCGCTAACTTATCTTCGCTATCAAACAAGGAGATCATCTTGGCTGAGACAGACAAAGGCCCAACCGTTGCTGACATCTTTCGGCGTGCGCAAGCGATAAGAAGTGAAAACGGGCAAGCTTCCTACAAAGAGCTTGCGGGGCAGCTCGTCCGCGAGTATTCCGGATCGCCTTTTCCGCCAACTTACAACCTGACCATCCCGGAGCAGTTGCGAGGCATTCAACAGAAAGATTGGAACGGCATCGCGCAGGGCATCGTACTTTCGTTGGAACAAACTGAGAACTATGAGCGAACGCGCGTCCCCGAAGGCACGCGTGATAAGTGGCACGATCGTTCCAAAGGCGTCGAAGAAGCAACCGCGAAAGGCGTCGGTAAGTGGATGCCGGAAGAATTGATGAAACTTGCGGAGCGCAAAGTACAGGAGCGCAAGCGGTAAAGGCGGCGCCGGAACCCATGTTCAGAGTTCAAGCTTCAGCTTGTTCGTTTTGTGAGGAGCAACCTAAAGGTTGAACTTCAACCCCGGTGACACACTGATCTCGATTGCCAACGGTAAACGGAAAGGATCCCCCAAATATGAACGAACAACATGCTGAATTGATTACAAGCTTTCCGCTGTTCAAAGGGTTCACTGTAAATGGGGCGAAAAGACTGCTGAACTCCGGGGAGATCAAAGAGCACCAGCCCGGCGATGTATTACTAAAGGAAGGTGACAAGGCTGACTTTGTATTGCTCGTGCTCAATGGCACGCTGGAAGTTTTCGTTGACCGTCGAGGCGAGCATTTAGTATTAACGGAAGCGAAACCGGGAACAATTCTCGGCGAACTCGCGGTGCTGTGCGGAATCCCACGTTCGGCTTCAGTGAAGGCAAAAGAAGAGTCGGCCGTTTTGGAATGGACCGATGAAGCATTTCGCACACTCTTGTTGCGCGATCCTTCTTTGTCGCAACGAATCTTTCGCGAAGCCTTGCGCACGTTGATTGATAAGGAACGATCGCTGATAGATTCGCTGATCAAGCCGCAAGGCGCTGTTAGCTAACCTGGGTTTTCCGATGTCTGATCTCTGACTTCCGACCTCTGTCTTATGAGTTTTCTCAACAGCCTAATCAAAGATCCAAAATATCAAACCACGGAGCCGCGCAAACCCGAACAGATTCCGGAATCGGACATCATAGTTAGCCCCGACACGCGGCGCGAGAATCGTATTCCGCCGGGACAGTCGCGCACCAAGAGATGGCCCGTGCTGGATGCGCACGGTGCGCCGGAGATCGATCTGGCAACCTGGAAGTTTGAAGTTGAAGGTCTGGTCGAAAACCCCCTAAAGTTTTCGCTCGATGAATTCCTGCAACTGCCGGCCGTGAAGGTTTATGCCGATTTTCATTGTGTTACGCGCTGGTCGCGGCTCGACAATGTGTGGACTGGTGTCTCGGCGCGCGAAATCGCCAACCTTGCGGGCGTGACACCGGAAGCAAAGTTTGTACTCGCTCTGGCTTACGATTACGGTTGGACCACGAACGTTCCCATCGAATATTTCCTCAAAGAAGATTCGCTGTTCGCTTTCATGCATGACGGCGAGCCGATTCCGCCGGAACACGGCGGCCCAGTGCGCCTGATCATTCCGCAACTCTACGCCTGGAAATCTGCCAAATGGACCAGAGGCGTGCGCTTTCTCGAACACGACGAGGCCGGTTACTGGGAAGAAGGCGGTTATCACATGCGCGGCGATCCGTGGGCAGCCGGCGATGGTGAAAGGTTTCGCTGGTCGTGATTACTGGGAGCGCGGGCGCCCTCGCCCGCATGCGCGAGCAACACTCGCGCCAATCGCTGACGAAAGATATGTTTGCGATACGCGCTCAGTGCGGGCGAGGGCGCCCGCGCTCCCAGTAAGTTACGTGACTCAATTCCAACCGATAGCGCCAGACCCCAAAGACGCCGCAGCCGTCATCCTGCTTCGTCACAACACCGATCCGAACAATCCCGAAATCTTCTGGGT
>WNGH01005606.1_pt1 | contig 11952 bp, 12 predicted proteins | sample 5400631 | NCBI WGS metagenome assembly WNGH01 (sample SAMN13153373, study PRJNA577476) | soil metagenome | isolation source: 115 cm soil or saprolite under Garry oak tree replicate 1 | place: USA:California | collected 2016-06-15 | reverse complement strand
CGTCGAAGGTTTCGCAGTCCTTCCAGAGCGGTCCGCTTGGCCATGTGAGAGTGTCGACTGGATCCAGTCTTATTACCCGATACTGACCTTTCGGGGCTTGCGTTTGCATTGTTCACCTCAGACCGGGGATTCCTTTAGGTACCGCAATGCCAGCACCAAAGCAAGCACAAAAGTCCGAGGACGCTGGCCTACTACGCTTTCGTGTACAAAATATTTTCTTACTTTTTGCCTTCTCGATGTTCCCTAGTAAGTGAGGGGAGTTCTCGCCGAATTTTCCTCGGGAGCTTGGTGGAACCCGAATCAGTAGGGAGAACCGCTAGGTCGCGTGGACGGCCGAGAGATTACGCGCCGGACGCGAAGGTAGAAACCCACTGCGTGGAGCTAATGCTCCACGTGTGTCTCGGCGTCATGGCAGACAGTTGGGGAAAAACAACGGACGGCTATTCCTTCCGGTTTTTCTTTCCGGAACAGGTGGACCAAATACTGCGCGACGGCCTCAAACGCGGACGTAAGGGCTCTCATGCCGCGATAGAAAGAATACTGAAGCATGAACCGGGTCTACAAAGAGTCGACCTGTGGCAGCGCATTCGGCGGCTCAAGAGTCTGAGGTCCGGCCAAAAGTATCGACGTTCGTCATGGGGTCCCGAGGACGAAAAGATCCTGCGCGACGGGTACCAAACTGGATGGCGAGGAAAGCGGGAAGCAGTACGGGAGCTACTGAGACGTCACCCTGACTGGCGCCCTCACCTGATCTGGAGGCGGGCCGCTAAACTCGGCCTTGTTCGGAAGACATCACAAAAAGTCCGACATCGTTCCCGACAGCTTTGGTCCGACGATGACGACCGAATTCTGCTCGCCATGGCAGGGTACAAAACCGCAAAGTTCATCGCCAAAGCCTTACATCGATCTGAAAATGCCGTCCGTTACCGCCTCGCCGTCTTGGGTAAGAGCAGTCGGGTTCATCTAGAAGGATATGCTCGACGGACGCTAGCGCAAGAATTGCATCTGGGCAGCCGCACAATCCAACGCCTAATCGTTCAGGGTTTGCTTGAGGTTCGGGATCCTCGCATTACGCGGAAGTCCTTGGAAAACGCGTGCAAAACAGGACGCCTGACAGCGTCCCTTCATGACCAGCAGCATGAGACAAAGGAAACGGCGATGCTGCCGTGCCGAGAAGGGCCGGCAGGTACATGCTTGAGCAATTCCATATCAGCCGCGCCCTGCGAGCCCTCAAAGCCGCCTCGCTCTTGTCGAGCCAAGCGAATTTGGGCGGATGTGGCGAGGCAGCTAAAAGTGGACGCCAACGTGATTGAGCAGCTCATCTTCCGTGGCGTGCTTAAGCTCTATGATCCTCGAGTGACAGAAAAGTCTCTCACAAAGTTCTGTGCGCGATACGGCGCATTAATCAAAACCGACTTTCTCGATGCCGAGACCAGAGATTGGCTTGCTGGCTGCATGGATCTTGCGCCAAGTGCGGGCAAGGATGAAGCTGGCAGGTTGGAGGCTTTTCGTAAGCACGCAAAACTAGTCAGGACCTGTGAACGCTGCGGGAGAGCGATTCGCGGCAACTCTTTCTTTCGGCACACTAAAACTTGTGCAGAGAGAGTTACCCGCAACCCGGCCATGAGGACGCAGGTAGACTTGTCAAGAAGGAACAGAAGCTAGGGGCAGTCTTGGGTCTCCTCTTTCTCAAAACCGGATGTATATCCGTCTCCGACTATCCCGGAGTAATGTACGAACACATCGGATCCGTTTTCGCAGCCGATAAACCCATAGCGTTTGGAGTTGTTGAACCACTTGATCCTGCCCTCCATTTTGACCGCTCCTCCGAAATCTGAAACCGAACGAACTTATTGCACGACTTGCTTACGTTGGAGACTTGAATCTTGTACCACGCTACTTCGGAGCTCCGGTGGCGTGAACCCACAATGCTGTTAATATAACGGAGCTGTTTCAACTCTTCGATTACATCGTCTATGGGACTGAGCGTTTGAGGTGCGCTCATGACGACAGCACCTCCCCGGTGCTTGAGAAGCTATCTTGTCACGGCCTTTCTGCCGCGTTCTCATCTCCCAGTGGCCGGAGCTTCGATCCTGACCATGTATGTCGGATTGAAGGCACTCTCCAACTTGGTTGCCTGGCCGGGCTCTGCCTTCAGCACGTAACCGACGCCCTCCTTCAATTTCAGCCTGACTGCGTAGGTGTACTTCACACCTTTTTCGACGATGGGTTCCCGTAGCCGCTCGAATTTTCCTACTTCCTCGCCTAGCGAATCGAAAACGACGATCTGTTTGAACTCATCTCCGGGATCGATGTAAATGTTGATTCCGCACATGGGACATTTCAGCCACCACCAGGGATCATAAATCGGGTAGCAAAGGTTCGGCTTGATGTCACAGATTCTGCAGAAATAATGCGATTTGTTGCAGGCGTTGGTCCCGATTTCGAAGAAGAAAGGATCGATGGACGGCGCCACTTCCGTTGTGTGGGCGGCATCCGCGTACAGTCTGTGCGAGGTCCAGTCGACCTCGCGCTGGTACTTGATGCCACTCAGGAAGTTAGCTTTGTCGGGATAGTTGCTTGCGGAGAACATGCCGACGAAGCTGGCACCCGAAGCAACCAGCGAAGCATAGTCCCCAATGTAGGGCCAATAGACATCCGCGGGTGTGGTCGCGTCCTGGGAGGCAAGGAGTGTGCCCGGGGTGTCAAAGGTTGTCGCGTCCAGGTCATTAGAAAGGGCAAGCCGAGTCTCCCACCTGCCTGAAATTACGCCTTGATACAAAACTCCGACGATGCCGAGGTCGTTGATTGCGACCTCGGGGTTCATCGCGCTCGCCACCGTCAAGAGATCGGTCTTCGACCAGTCCTGGCCTCGGTTAATGGAGCGCCGCACATGAATCGTCTCGCTATTGAAGCCGTTCGAGTCGCCCCACGCCACGTAAACGCGGTCGCTATTGCTGGGGTCAACGGCAAGGGAGACGTTGCTCGCGCCCAAGCGGTTCTGTCCCATGACACCCGAGGCAAGAGTCAAACCTGGTGTGACAAAGCGGCCAGCGACGGTGTCGCTGGGATCCTTCAGTGCGGAAAAGGGAGAGAGCCCGAGGCCCCAATTGTCGTCGCGTACCACGACGAGCCGCGGCGTCCCGCTCCAGTTGTGCAGGAATGCGGCGTAGACCCTGCCGCCCTTGTGCGCCGCTGGCACCTGGGCGAATCCATCCTGGCAAGCTGAATTGCGCGCTTCAATCACGTCGAGTTTCGTCGTTGGTGCCGGCACCTTGGCATCCTGCGAAACGTCAAGCGTCGAAGTGCGGCCGCCCGGAATCACACATCCATACCCATTGTTGAATCCCACATAGAGCTTGTCCTGTCCACCTGCCGAAGTCTTCGCGATCGTGTGGGGTTGGTCGACGTTACCCGTGCGGGTGTCGAGAACTGCCATCACGGTCGGGGAAAACGGATTCTTCGTGCGCAGGACCGTCATTGGCCGTCCTGTAGCAGTGGAACGGAGTATCCCGCCATACAGATAACTTGTCTGGTTTTTCGGAGGGCCGCTGTGCGTCGAGCTAAAGCTGAGCGTGATATCCCCGGTGGGATAGCCGGACCCGATCATGCTCGGAACGATAAATGCCAAGGTCCACGTGTTGCCGCCATCGTTCGAGACGTAGATTGGAGCGGTGGCCGTGACCATGGGTCCCCCGGTAAGGTTGTCCCACGTGAACGCGGAGCCAGCCAGGCGGTTTGGGTGGTTGGGATCCACAGTGATCGTTGGCTCCGCGTCCTGGTTTGTCTCGCCGCTCCGGCTGTTCGGCACCATGTTCACTAGGCGGCTCTGCGCGAAGCTGGGAAGCGCCATGCTGCAGAGCACGAAAAGAGCGGATGAGATCCGAAATGGCGTGTTCATTGTTTCTTCTCCTTCGCAGCCGCAACCAGTCCGCGAACGCGGGCTTCGTCCGCTGCCGGCAGCACGTCGAACGGTTCTGTCACGAGATAAGTGGGGCGTTTTTCCAGGAACTTGGCAAGGCCGGAGGCGCGATAAAGCGGCTCTTCCTGCTTATTTCGCATATGGACCAGGAAGAGCGCATCCTGACCTGGCTTCAGCTTCGGCACGTTGAACCAGGTAATGTCCTGGCTTGCCGGAAAAACCACGGTCACGACTTGTCCCGCCTCACCGCCTCGCAGAGCCGTGGTGATGCGCACCGTAGCGACGTGCCAGTCCGGGTCGTGCTCGCTCGGCGGCGCAGAAGCGCGCACGCCCTCCTTGCTTTCGGTCACAACTGCGAGTTGCTGAACCGTCTCAACCGAACCGCGAAACACCAGGCTGGCTGCGGCCAACCGGTTGAGGATCGGCTTGTCCCGCCGCGCCTGCGCGCCCTGCTCCAGAGCCGCCTGCGCTGAGGCGCCACTGGACTGCGACGGCACCTCTGACTCGTCGGCGACCGTGAGCGACTTCCCGAGGAAGCGGGGATTGGCATAAAAGACCGCCTCTTCCCCTTCCTTCAGTCCTGCCGCACGGCTCAGGATGACAGTAACCGTCCGGCCTGTCTGGTCTCCGGCGATCTCGCTGCCGGCGTACATTCTTTGCACGGAAATGATGGCCGTCTGAGTGGATGGTGGAACCATCGGCTCGTCACTGGCGTTGGTCTTCAACACTTTTCCCAGAACAATGATGCTGGAGTGTTCCGCAAGCATGGCCGCCTGGTCTTGCGCGAACGCGAGGCCGCCCGTAACGGTGCCCCACATTGCGAGAACGGCGACAATCGCACGCATTGCGCCACGCAGAAACCGGGTTCGCATCTGTGCGTGCACGCAGCTGTTGGAAACAAACAAGAGAAACCCCCTACTACGCCGCAGCCGAAAGATAGCAAGCATGGGCGACCTCCCTCTTGGCCCAAGAACAGGAATGGGCTGTGCTTCAATCATTGGCTAGTCCCGACACAAGGCGATGTTTATGCTCAATAGTGTTAACGGACTTCAAATCGTTTCACATTCAGACTCTCATTCCCTCCTCGCCCGCAGAACTTGTTGCCATGCCGTAATTTAACGCCTTCTATGGCTTGCCGTGTTCAGTGGGATGCTCTGTCTACCTCCGGCGAACCGCGTTTCCCTATCGCGAACAAATCTTGAACTTGACGTTCGGCGTGGTTATCTTTTCCATTGTAGTGCAGGGACTCACTATCAAGCCCCTTGTAAGAATCCTCAAACTTGCCAATGGTGACGACGCAAAAGCGGCGTGAATGTGAAAGTCGCATCCCGGTCGCCTGAAAGTTGTGCCGTCAGTGAGATATGCTAATGCACGGAGAATTGCCGGCGATGAGGGAAGCCGAAGAACAACCCAGCGCGACCTGGTGGAGGGCACCGGCGCGACAGTGGACTCTTCTTTTGCAAGAACGCGAGGAACAAGTCTTCCTAGTCCTGACTCTGTTGATCGGGGCACTGGTGGGCGCTATCGTTGTTGCTTTCATTTTGCTCACCGAGCGATTTGGCGCACGACTGTACCCCGCAGGTGGCGCGGCCTGGCGGCGGCTGTTGGTTCCAGTGACTGGCTCGCTGGGGATGGGTTATCTGCTGTTCCGCTACTTTCCGGAAGCTCGTGGCAGTGGTGTTCCTCAAACAAAAGCTGCCCTGTTTGCCCGGGAAGGTCGCATTACGTTGGGCACCGTTGTGGGAAAATTCTTCTGCACCTCAGCAACATTGGGAAGCGGAATCCCGCTGGGACGTGAGGGCCCCGCGGTTCAAGTGGGCGCCGGACTAGCGTCCGTGTTGGGTCAAAAGCTGGGGTTGCGCCCCGAGAAAGTGAAGGCGCTCCTGCCGGTGGGAGCAGCCGCAGCCATCGCTGCTGCGTTCAATACTCCTCTGGCGGCAGTCCTGTTCGCGCTCGAGGAAGTCGTAGGGGATCTTCATGCGCCGGTGCTGGGGTCCGTGGTTCTAGCCTCAGCCACTTCGTGGGCGATGCTGCGCCTGCTACTTGGAAATGACCCGCTTTTTCAGGTGCCGCAATACCAATTGGTGAGTCCGCTGGAATTCGTGGTGTACGCCATTCTAGGAGTAGCCGGGGGCCTGGTGTCAGTGGTTTTCACGAAGCTTCTTCTCGGTATGCGGGAGCGCTTTCTGCGATTCCCCCGAAAAACCGTATGGTTCCAGCCCTTGGCAGGCGGCTTGATGGTTGGATTGATGGGATGGTTCGTGCCTCAAGTGCTAGGTGTGGGCTACAAGCATGTTGGTGACACATTGAACGGTGGGATGGCGGTCAGGCTGATGGTTCTGCTTCTAATTCTCAAGCTTCTGGCTGTGACCACCAGCTATGCCTCGGGCAATGCCGGCGGCATTTTCGGACCGAGCTTGTTTATCGGAGCAATGCTTGGTGGAATCGTCGGCAACGTGGCGCACGCCTTACTGCCGACCTATGTCGCGACTCCAGGAGTCTATGCGCTCGTCGGAATGGGAACGGCGTTTGTCGGTATCGTGCGGGCGCCGATGACGTCCGTCGTCATGATTTTTGAGATCACACGCGATTACGCGGTCATCGTTCCGCTGATGATTTCGAATCTGGTTAGCTTCTTCATCTCCTCTCGGTTACAACGGCAGCCTATCTATGAAGTCTTGGCGCGTCAGGATGGTATTCATTTACCAAGCACCGAGACACGTCAGCAGCAGGGGCAACGCCAGGTGATCCAGGCGATGCGCACTGCCACAGAGATTCTGGGCGCTCAGATGACCGTCTAAGACGCGCTCGAACAAACAGAATCGAGTCAATTCCGCAGTTGGCCAGTTAGCGATGAGCAAGGGGTAGTAGGAATTGTCAGCCGGAGTGCTCTCCAGCACGCCCTTGCCGAAGGTGCCACCACAAGACCGCTGAGTGACCTTGTTTACTCATGTGAGTTTCCGCACGTCCACGTGGACCATTCGCTTCATCTTGCGCTGGAGCGCATGGGCGCGGCCCAACTGGACACGCTCCCAGTTGTTAGCCGAGCTGACGTGCACAAGCTCGAAGGCATCGTAACCTTGCAGGATGTTTTGGGTTCTTATGGTGTCGGCCTGCAAGGACCTAAATAATAGACTCGGCGGAACAGACCATCGGCACTTGCCAGTCGTATCGTCGCGCTCGGAAGAAATTCACTCGGACGGTAAACGCATCGAAGCGCATGGTCCGCTGACATCGAGGATGTGTTATGCCCGGTGGGCACGGACCTTTTTCGAGCCTGGAGCAGAATTGCTCAAACCGCTTTGCCGACGGTCAATCAGTGAAATACAATGAGAAACAACGAGCGGGCGTAGTTCAGTGGTAGAACCGACGCTTCCCAAGCTTCGGTTCAATCGGCCCCCTTGCATTAGCAGCACTCGCGAAAAGCATCCTTATATATATGTATATATGCCGATTTCCCGCGCGTTCTGTCGGATAGGGGAGGGAATTGGCCGTGACAGTGTGGGATTCTAACCAATGACGGGGCAGCGTTCTAACCAACTGAACTACGTCCCCAGCCGTGGAATCAACGACTTAGCGTAAAACCTTGCAACTAAAGCCTTTGCAAGTTTCGCATACAGCGCACTGTTCGCCTGGATTGCCTGTGATAGCAGTCCTTCCTGGAAGAACTGCCCATAAACTGCCAGTAAAAATCGGTGCGCTCATGGGAGATTCATACTAACACAGATACGTGAAAGAGGCGATGCAGCATTCCTAATCGCAGGGCGCTACCTTAATAAAGAGGTCTGCAGCTACAACGGTCTTGTAAACCGTTGTAGCGTGCTCCGGCATGGTTGTTTGAAGCATTGTAGCGCTCCTGTAAAGTCAGGTAGAGCTCCCCAGTTGAAAGGCGAGTTTCGCCCTCACAGCTGACCGGGCGTGCGCAATGAGCGAAACAACGCAGCACTGCACAGGACGGAGATCGCAGTCCCAAGCCACAAAGTCGCCGAGATCGAGTAATGTATGATGACCGCACCCGACGCCGCACCCAAAAACATTGCAGCGACCGACCCAACCCTTCTCGCCAACCTCGGGTTGTTGCCGTTCGCGATCGAAGAGTCCGCGGCGATGCCCGTGATCGTTAGGGTCAGGACCGTTGTTGTGAGATCGGGGATTGCGAGTTTCCGGACAGCGGCATTCCGTGTGCCCATCGCGAGCGCCATCAAGGCAATCAGAGCAAACGCTTGAAACGAATCTTCTAGCAAATGTCCTCTATATCCGATGGCGCAAAAAGACGCGGCAAACAGAAAGGCTATTTCCAGCAGGAACGCTTGTGCCGCGAATTGAATCTGTGTTTCTGCGCTGGCTCGGGCCATGATTCGTCCGCCGAGCATCGCCCCTACAAGAAATGACAAGAGCGCCGTCGACGAGCGCGCGATGGACAGCCCAGATACGCGCGCCGTCGCAAACGCCAAAATCACGACGTTCCCCGTCATATTCGCTGTGAATACGCGCCCGAGCGATAAAAAACTGACCGCGTCTACGAGGCCAGTGACTATCGTCATTCCGAGCAGAGCGTACACTATGGTTTTTTCAGCGGTTGGGCTGCTCGTCATGAACAACTAGCCGACCGAGTCCATTGGTTATTGCTCATTGTCGTCCCTCCCTCTCGAAACATGCCAATTGCATCGGCGGCCTTCTTCGGATCGCCGATTTTTTGCGACTCGTCCCAACGCTCTATCGCCTTGCCGTCTGTATTTATCTTGGGCTTCAAGATCGCGTCCGCCCGTCACGCTGATGCTCTAGAATTTGTAACCAGCCCATAGCGCCCAGTAATTCAGGTTGCGGCCTGCCTGACTCTCTCTGACGAATTTGCCTGCATAAAAAATTCCGTAGTCGCCTTGAAACCATAGGTGTCGATTCACCTGCCAGCGCACTTCCGTGCCCGGACGGTGCCCAACGAAACGTGCGTCGCTCTTTCCTGCTGGAATAATGAGAAATCCGGGAACAGAATACACTCCGTCTCGCAAACTCTCCCTCCACTGAAAGATCCAATCGACGGAGACAGCCACACCCCGCGGCAGAGTTGCTTCAACGCGAGGGTGTGCGTCGATAAAGTTGATGGGGCCGGGGCCAGCCGTAGCGAGCACGCCAAAATAATTGCCCTTGGGGAATAACGGATTGAATGTGCCGAGGGTGTTCGTCCTCGGATCGTCGCCGCTCGAGATGTCCGCCTTAGCGCTGAATCGCGGTTTCAGCGGAACGTTCGTAAACCGGTAACCAGTTTCCGAAGCCACTGTCCAGGCGCCTATATTTGCGGAACCGAAGGTTCCGAATTGCCAAAGCGCTTCATAGTCGAAATCCCAGCCGGGCTTCATCTCGGCGACGGGACGAGAAAGACGCGCACCGATACTGTACCGTACTTCATGGCCGACACCTCGGTTGAATGCAGCTGTTTTTCGATCGAGGCCAAGGTAGTAAGCGTCCAGTGTGATGGTCTTCGTCAAAGGTCGGACGCCGTATACGCCCCAAAATCCGACAGCGTGATTTGGGACGTTATCGAAGAAATCCCTCTTGTCGAGGTCCGGCCGCACGGCGAAGCCGTCAATCTGCCAAGAACCGACACCGGCCTTCACCTTGAACCCGTCAAAGCTCAAGCGCACGTTGGGGCCTTCGCGAACATCGATCAGCCGCCCGGAGCCATACTCCATCTCATGTCTCCCGGCTCTGACCTTGATCCAGTTGCGTTCATCCCCTGTTCCGATTTCGAGAAATGCTGCTTGAAAATCGAGCTTCTTTTCGTCGATCGGCCTCGGACCACCGATGCGGTAAGAATTCAAACCACTTTTGAACTCGACGAACGACCGAACGTGCTTGCCGTAATGAACGTCGAAATAAAGGATGTATCGTTCATTGAGATAGGCGTTCATGAAAGGTTGTTGGCCCCAGTTGTCGTCTCCGATCTGTTCCCAAACCTCGCGAGCTTCGCCACCGATGGACAGGAACCAGTCATTCCGACCTTGCCGCAGACGAATATATTTTATGGGGTCCCAAAACTCCTGCCGCTCAGCCGGGTCGGCCAGAAAACTCCAGTCGTCGTCCTCGCGGAGCAAGTGGTAGACCCGGGCAGGTGCCGGGGATTCAGCGGTGGGAACTGATTGCCCTCGCGAGAATGGCGACGTCGCAAGAGACACGACCATTAAGATCATCAACGTTCGCATGTATCTCTTCGTTCCATCCCAAGCGTGGCACTGCGCTTCGCGGATCATCGTCAGAAGTCGTTTGCACTTCTTATTTCTTTATTACCGAATGGATTTCCGCGATGTATCCTCCGGGGAACTGCACGACAGCAGATTCTCGCTCGTCGGTCTTATAAGGGGACACGAGGACGTCGGTGCCGCTAGCTTTTGCCTTAGTGAGGGTGTCCGTCAGATTCGTCACTTCATAACCGGTCATTTCCCGGCCGTACGGATAAGGAAGGTGACCGTCGGTAACGAGGGCGGTCAGCTTCCCGAACTTCGATTCGATCCTTACTCGCCGGAAGGTTTCCGTGGGCCTTCCGATTTCGACGCCCGGTGCGCGCGGTTCATCAGAGACGAGACTCCCGTGGGAAAACGCGAGAAAGCTGGACACAAATGCATCCACTCGGTCCTGCGAGACATAGACCCGATTCTCCGGAATAGTTTGGAGCGGGGCATAAGATGGCGCGGTGGTGTGCCAGTACAGTTGTGTGTTCGCTCCACCCGGCCATTGAATGATTGCGTCTCGACCAATCGGATCGTTGAAGGGAGCGACTAAGACATCCGCGCCCGTGGCCTTGGCGGCGCGGATCGCCTCGTCCACATCAGTGACCAGATAGCCTGTGCGCTCCAACCCGAATGGATACGGAACCGGCGTCTTGAATCCGAATACTGATACGGTGCCTGCAGGAGTCATGACCAGCTGCGACATGGTGCTGCTGGGTGTCGGAGTTACGGTGAAAACGCCCTGCTTGGTTGTTTTGCCACCGAATGTGGCAATCAGGCTCGCGACAAAACGGTCAAAGTCCTGTGGAGCAACGTAGACATGCGTCGTGTCGTACTGCGGGCCGACAGCTACGCCCTCCGTTTGGGCTATCGGGAGACTTTGGGCGAATGTGCTGAAGTATCGCGATTCGCAAGCGAAGCCAATCGTCAGGAAGATGGCAACAGACGTCCCAGCAAGGATCTTTTTTAACCGCATTCTATTTCTCCTAGGTCGCTAGTCACTTCATCGCCGGGAAACTGGTTCCTGTGTCTAGCCAGGTCTCAAAGAAGATCACCTGCTATGTACGTCGGTCGTATCTACTTCGTCGGTCATGGCGATGTGTTCTGCAAAGATGGAACTTGATTCGTAACGCGTCTTGCCTGATGGAGGATTGTAAGGCTGACGGTCGTAGCGTTCACCGACTAGGCATACGGATGCGGCATGCGAAACGTCAAGCTTCTTCGTCTGAATCCAAGTCCCGAACTGCTCGCCAAGGACCATACCCAAGAGGCCGAGTAAGGCGACGATCGGCGGTGCCGGACTCTTTACCCGGATGAGCCCGTAGAGAACACCGACTCCGAGACCAACGATGAAAGATAAAAACAGTACCTTCATTTCGATCCCTCCAGCCACGCGTGAATCAGAACGCAAAGCAGTCGCAACCCAGCCCCCATAGGCCAAACTCACCCAGCACCTGAAGGTGTGATCGCGTCCAGCCATCTGACGGTGCCTCAACATGCGAACAGGCAGCGGAGTGAGATGCACCAAGAGTTTGGTTCAGCGCCTTCGCGTAACCTCCATATTCTTTGACAGGAGACCAGCCTGGGCTCACTGGCAGCGGAGGCGGCGCGAGTTTTGAAAATTCGTCGCTGGCATAGACGATCTTCCCACCCACGATTGTAAGTAGCGATTCGAGATGCTTGATCTCCTCTTCGGGAATGGAAAAATAGTCGCCAGAGAGAACCGCCAAGTCGGCCAGCTGGCCAGGAGCAAGCGCTCCTTTTTTGCCGTCTTCGGTTGAAAACCAGCTGCTCCCCATCGTGTAG
>WNGH01008419.1_pt1 | contig 11953 bp, 14 predicted proteins | sample 5400631 | NCBI WGS metagenome assembly WNGH01 (sample SAMN13153373, study PRJNA577476) | soil metagenome | isolation source: 115 cm soil or saprolite under Garry oak tree replicate 1 | place: USA:California | collected 2016-06-15 | reverse complement strand
CCTGCTCGATCACGCAGATGGACGCAGCCGACGAGCTGACCGAGGTGTACGAGGCGCTGGTGCACTGGGCGGACGTGGTGCTCGTCTCGACGCCGATCCGCTGGGGCGTGGCGAGCGCCCTGTACTTCAAGATGGCCGAACGCCTCAACTGCATCCAGAACCAGATCACGATCCGCGACAACGTGCTGATCCGGCGCAAGGTCGCGGCGTTCCTGATCACAGGCGGGCAGGACACGTGCAAGGGGTGGCCGGTGAGATGCTGTGTTTTTTTTCCGAGCTCGGCTTCCACTTCCCGCAATTCCCCTACATCGCGCACTCGCGCGGCTGGTCAGCCGAGGACATGGAGCGGAACGTCGAGCACGTCATGAACAGCGGCGAGCTGCGCGAGGGGGCGCGGCAGCTTGCGGCGCGAGCGGTGGAGTTGTCGAAGAACTTGCTCGCCACCGCGCCGATGGTCGAGCACACGCCCCGCGGCGGGCGCAAGGCGTTCCGGCTCGAAATCGAACGGGAGTGATCGCCCGGCGGCGGATCGGAGCTTTCAGCGCGGGTCGAGCGTCATGAAGAGGTTGTTCAGCGACTCGGCGAGCGTAGGGTGCGCGAAGATCGCTTCCTTGATCGCGGGGAAGGGAAGCTTCCCCATCATCGCGATCTGCAGCATCGACATGATCTCCCCGCCTTCGACACCGAGAACCGTACAACCGAGAATCTGTTGCGTCTTTGCGTCTACAATCGCCTTCATGAACCCGCGCGTCTCGCTCATCTCCAGCGCCCGGGCCACGCCCCTCATCGGCAGTTTCGCCACTCGGTGGTCGATGCCGCGTTTCTGCGCCTCGGTTTCGTTCAGTCCCACCGTCGCGAGCTGAGGATCGATGAACATGCAATTGGGCACCAACCGCCCTTCGATGGTCGCGTTGCCGCCGTTCAGCCAGTTCTCGCGCAGGATGCGGAAATCGTCGTAAGAGATGTGGGTGAAGGCCGGTCCGCCTTTCACGTCGCCGATCGCGTAGATGCCCGGGACATTGGTCTCGAGCTTGGCATTCACTTCGATGTAACCGAGCTTGTCGGTCCGGACGCCCGCGGCGCCGAGGTTCAGGCGATCGGAATTCGGAACGCGGCCGAGCGCAAGCAGCAGGTGGCTGCCCGAGATCCTCCTTGAGCCCTTGCCAGTCTCGAGCACCACGCGCACGCCCGTTCTGATCTTTTCGAGAAGCGTCACCTGTGTCGAGTTGAGAATCTCGATTCCGTCTTCCTTGAGGATTTTCTCGACCTCGGCCGAAACGTCGGGGTCTTCGCGCAGAATCAGCCGCGGATCGCGGTTCACGACCGTCACGCGCGCACCGAACCTTCGGAACATCTGGCAGAACTCCAGGCCGATATAACCACCGCCGAGCACGATGAGATGCCTGGGCAGCTCGGTCAGCTCCATGATGCTCGATGAATCCAGGAAGGGAATCCGATCGAGCCCAGGGATAGCCGGCGCCGCGGGCCGGCCGCCTGTATTGATGACGATGCGCTTGCCTTCGAGTTCGCGCCTGCCGCCCGCCTTTAGCTCCACGACGACGCGCTTAGCGTCCCTGAATCGGGCCTCGCCGAAGATCAGTTCGATATTGGCGGTTTTCTCGAGCGTCTTCTGAACGTAATTGCGGAAGCTCTCGACCACGCGGCGCTTGCGCTTGTACACCCGACGCATGTCCACCGTCACGGGACCGGTGCCGACGCCGTAGTCTTTCGAGCGCCGGGCGAGATAAGCGACGCGAGCGCTGGCCACCAGGGTCTTGGTCGGCGTGCAGCCGACGTTGATGCAAGTGCCGCCGACGTGCTCGCGCTCGATCACCGCGACCTTCAGCCCGGCGCGCGCGAGCGCCAGGGCAAGCGGCTTGCCCGACTGGCCCGTGCCGATGATGATGGCGTCGTAGGCGGAGTTGTTCATCTGGCCTCCTCGGGAAATGGAGAGACTCACCTTACGCGGACGCGGCGATTCGGCCTAGTATAATTCGGCGATGCGTTACGCCGCTGCGTTTCCCGTCGCCGCCTTGTTCGTGGCGACGGCCGCCGCGCAGGACGCGCAGCTCGTCGAACAGGCGAAAAAGCGTTGGGCCGAGACCCCGCACGGTCAGATGCTCGAGCGCATTCTTCCTCCCACGTTCGAGCTGCACCAACTTCCCGAGCGCCGATCCCGCGGCGCGCGCCTTCTCGTCCGGTACTGCGTTCAGTGCCACAACCTTCCCAATCCGGCGATGCATCAAGCGGCGAAATGGCCGGCGATATTCGAGCGCATGGTGGTGCGCATGCGGGGCAGGGGCAACCTGGGCGAGCTGATGCAGGACATGATGGCGGGCGTGGAAGCGCCGAGCGTGGATGAAGCGGGAGCTCTGCTCGCTTATCTCCAGAAGCACGCTCAGCGGCCGCTCGACCCCAAGAAATATCCCGCAGTAAACCGGCCCGAGGGGCAATCATTCAAGCTGGCCTGCCAGCAGTGCCACGTGCTGCCGGACCCGCGGCGTCACACCGCGTCGGAGTGGCCCGCGGTGGTCGCACGCATGGAAAAAAACATGAAGTGGATGAATCGCGTCGTCGGCAACCGCCATGAGCCGGATGAACCGCAGCTCAAAGTCGAGGAGATCAACGCCTTTCTCGTCAAGTACGCGAGGAAGGGATAAGCGGTCCGAGCCCTTCGTAGTGCTTCAAGGCCTCGTTCATCGCGACAATCCTGCGTCTAAAGGGCGCAAGTACCTCCTCAGGGCGCCCGCCCCACTCCATTGTCTTGAACGGAACACCGGAGTAATGAGCGCGTTCTTCAGCAGTGACAATCGCCTCGATATGCGCGAAACACTAATGGAGGAGTAAACTTCCGCCATGAGGCTTAAGTTTAGCCGCGAGGTTCGAAAGTCTATCGCTGATGAACTGAAGAGAATTTCCACTTTCGGCGGTATTGGCCTTGGTGTGTTGGGCTACTCGATGACGAACCCCTTAATCGTGTTGGGCGCGTTCGTTTGGTGGACGATTTGCCAGATCATTGCCAATATTCTGCTTGCCATTGAGGATTAGTCACATGACGATGCAAACGGCTGTTTTTTTGGGGATGGGCCTGATCGTGCTATATGCCGTGATCACCCTAGTTTTCGCTCTATGGCTAGCGAAAAAAGCCGAGCCGACGAAAACTCGCCCAGCGCATTGACGCGCTAAAGACCAAGACCCGCGGGTAGGAGATAGGGTCAGGACACCGTCCTCCTGAGACTGATCTGCTTCTCTTTTCTTTGTGGTGAATCGATCATTTCTTCCCGGATCGTTGGGGCAGGTACGGCATCTCGTTCATAACCGCCACGCAAACGCGGAAGTATTTATCCTCTCCGAACGTGCCGCGCTTGACGGCAGACGTGATCGCCTTTGAAGGATCGTCGTTATTATTGAAGAACATGCCCGCCAGGCCCCGTCTACAATCGAACAGGTGTTTCATCTGAGAGCCGTTCGTGATCTTTGCGCGACGTTCCCGGAAAAACTGTGCTTCCGTTATAGACTGCTCCCGGCAATATAGGATGGTGCCTTTCTCGTCGAGCCCTTGCGTGGTGCTCATCGCTAACCTCTTGTAGGGGTACGACCAATAAACCCATTTGCTCGTCCGACTACTTTTCACAACAATGTTTTGAACAGGCAAGTCTGGTGGTCCTAGTGTGAGAAGGTCTGGCGGGGCGGGATACCTGCCAGCAGGGCGCGTGCAATAGGTCCGCAGTGTGTCGAGCGCCTTCAATTCGAGAGCCATGACATCCGGACTATCAATCTTCGTGGCAATGATTGTGAATCTGCCGGGCTGGACAATCTGAACGGTGCTCAAGTCAAAAGTCGTGGTGTCATTGTCGTTCGGGAATTCAAGAAAGCGTCGGTCCTGTTCAGCTGCCCAACACGGGCAAAGTGCGATCAACCATGCCGCACATGCTAATGGGATCAGAATTCTCACGGATGGTCTCGAAAACATTACCTCTGGCAGAAAACGATCATAGCCGGTGGTGCAGCCAGGTTGTCTTTGGGATCAACTTGGTAGCCACGAGCACCATATAGGATATTTCCGTGCGTCAGCTACTACGTGGGCCGATGTAGCGAATCAGGTTGCCTCGTGTTATGCCTTTTTGTCAGGCACCCAAGAAAGCTTGTCGATCAGAAATGCGTGGTAGACAGCCGGAGCCAAGTAGCTGAAAAAATCGTCCGCCCTCCGTTTGAAGATAGCAGCGGCAAACACGCAAACAAGAAAAACTACGATGCCACTGAGCCAGGTGCGTTCAAGAATCAGTCCAGTAAGGCCGGACAACATTGAAAGGAACGCGCAGTTTCGGTAGAACCCGTAGCGGGACAAGAACACCATGAAGGTTGTACTGAGCTGTTTCGTTTCAACGTACTCCTTGCAGATGTAGTACGGGTTTTCGATCCGCCCATTCAGGGAGCCTAAGTACTTGGACTTGATTTCTTCTGCGAGCAGCAACTCTTCGGAGGAGTGCTTGTGCTTTGACTTTGAAGCCCAGGCGAGCAGCCAGTGGAGTATGAACTTGTCAAAGTAGTTTGCGAGCGGCTCTATGACCATGCCCAACAATGTTAGAACAAGCGGGCCGGCTACGAGCGTAATAGCTGTCGGTACCTTTGCGACGGTTTCGACGAACTCAGTGAAAGGCCACAGGCCGTAGGCAAGCAGAAAGCCAACAACTAAACAGGATGCAAGTAACCCCGTTAGGAAGAAAGAGAAGACGTCCCAGAGCGAAACTCTTATGTTCTCTATCATGATCGACTCCGACTAGAGAGGCACAACGTTTGTCGAGCCACGCCAGGCCCGACGCCGTACCGCGCAGTCATTGGCTGCCTCCTGGTACATAACGTTGTTGTGAACGGCGAGTCAACGCGGTGCTCAAACTGGAAACGCGACTGAAAGCTCGCCCGTCCCATAGATTTGGAACACCTATTTCTTGGAGAGATCTGAGACGAGGCATTCCCAAGTAACATTTGCGATCAGCTTCTTACCCTTTGGGCCGGAGTAAGCGGCAAGGCCGGCAGCGGTAATCTCGAGGCGACATACGAAGTTTTCTTTCTTTCCGTACGCCCAGATTTTCAGAGGTCCCTTTCCAAGCTCAACGTATTGGTCATACTTGAGATACGAGCTTCGCTTCATAAGATGTGCCCTCCCGTCGATGAGTCGGTAGCCTTCCAACGCATAGTGACTGCTTAATGTCGTGTAATTAGACACCCCTTCCCGTCCGACTGTCATCCGTTTCCAGAAATCAAGTGCTTAGTCTTTCGCGCGCGTGTTTTTGTCCTCCTCAGGAAGGCACCGCCATCCCGCGCTTGACCGCCGGCCTTGCACTGATCGCGTCGAACCAGCGTCTCACGTTCGGATAAACGTTCAAGTCCGTCTTGTGCCACTCGTAGCGCGCGACCCAGGGATAGGTCGCGATGTCGGCGATCGAATACTCGCCGGCGAGGTATTGCACCTCGCGCAGGCGCCGGTCGAGAACTCGGTAAAGACGGTCCTTTTCCTTGGTGTAGCGTTCGATGGCGTAAGGCACCTGCTCTTTCGCCGAGCGCAGGAAGTGGTGCACTTGGCCGAACATCGGCCCGATGTGGCCCATCTGGAACATCAGCCATTGCAGCGTCACGTATTTGCCCCGGTCCGACTTCGGCAGGAATCGGCCGGTCTTGGCCGACAGGTAGATCAGGATCGCGCCCGATTCCATCATCCGGATGGGCTTCCCGTCGGGGCCTTCGGGGTCGACGATAGCCGGGATCTTGCCGTTGGGATTGATCGCAAGGTAATCCGGCGCGAATTGCTCGCCCGCTCCGATGTTGATCTTGTGGAGCTTGTACGCGAGACCGCATTCCTCCAGCATCACGGAGACCTTGCGGCCGTTCGGCGTGCTCCAGGTGTAGAGCTCGATCATCGTTTTCCTCGACGAGTCCGGACGCCGCGCAGTGTATCGTGGAGCCGGGTAAAGTAAAGCATGCTGAAATGGTTCTTGGCGCTCGCGATCGCGCTCGTGGTGCTCACGCTGCTTTCGCCCTGGCTGTCGAAATACGGGCTCGGGCGCCTGCCGGGCGACCTCACGGTGCGCTACAAAGGGCGGCTCTACTACCTTCCCTTTGCCAGCACGATCGTTCTCTCGCTCGCCCTGACGCTGCTGGCACGGCTCTTCTGAGGCGTCTCCGTCGCCCTCGCGGCGAGGCGCTTCTCGAGCGCAGCGAGCTTCTTGCGCAGCGCGGCGCCCGCGAACATCTGCGGGTTGGAGGGCGGGTAGCCTTCCTCCCGTTCCCGTTCGCCTACCGTTTCTTTCGCGGCCTCGAACGCCTCGACAAACGAGAAAGTGTCGCGCAGCGCCTCGTCGTAGAGCGCCTGGCTGAACCAGGTGTAGTCGCTCTCGTAATCGCAGCCGAAGGAGGAGTGAAACGCGTCGGCGGAGGTGATGACGAGGGTGTTGTCGTCCTTGAGCGGTTCGATGAACCCCCCGGAGAAACAGGCCGAGATCACGATCACCTTCCACTTGATGCCGCTGTCGGCGAGCATGCGCGCGAGGGCGCTCGGAGTGAGCTGCGCGAGCTCGAGCGGCGGGAGATCCAGCGCGAGCTTGTAATCATTGCCCCCGTGGGTGGCGATGTGCAGAAGCACGATGTCCTCCTCGGTATTGATCATGTTGCCGAGATGCGCAAGCGCCGCGCGCAGATTGCTCGCCGTTGCGATGGGATAATTTTTCAGCGTCGCGCGATTGTTGATGAGCGCGATCGACCTGCCCGCGGCGTCGAAGCGCTCCTCGAGCAGCTCCTTGATCGAAATGAGCTCGGAGTAAAAAGTGTCCTGCTGGCTGTCGCCTGCGACTCCGACGAAATATAGATCCACGACGCCGGGTCGCTCGGGACTGAGCGCGGCAAGCTGCTCATCGAGGAGGATCCCCTGCCGGTGGAACACTTCCTCCTGAGTCAGTCGTGCACGCGCGGCTTCGGCCCGGTCATCCCGGGCCGCGATCCAAAGCTCGCTGCGCGGGAAAACCGCGACGAGGATCGCGAGGAGCCCCGCGAACAGGCCGAACGCCAGCACCGAGGGACGGCCGCGCCAGCCGGTGAGAACGTACAGGGTGCGCGGGAGCACGGCGAAGCCCCAGGCGATGAACGCCCAGTACACGGCGTCCGCGTCGAGTTCGACCGCGCCCAAGCGCGGCGCGGCCTCGACCGCGATTCCCACAACTTCGAAAACGGGGTCCGTCGCGACGAGCAATACCGCAAACGCCACGGCGAGCTGCGCTTCCCGGAACACTCTCCCGGCAAGAAGACAGGTGCCGAGCACAAGCGGGATCTCCGCGAGCGCGGCGGTGAGCGCGCCGAAATCGACCGTGCCCGGAAAGCCCGCGCGCAGCATCCCGCCGACGAGCCAGAACGCTAGGCTCGCGAACACCAGCGCAACGTACTGTCCGATCGAGATGCGGAAGTCGAGCGCGCGTACCGGCAGGAAAAGCGCAAGGCGCGTGCCGGCGAGGAGATTCCGCATGAGATCGTCCCACAGCATGGCGGTTTCGGATCGAGGTTCCATCTCAGTCCAGCGCTTCGATTGCGGCGATCCGCGCGCGGCGCAGCTTTGCCGCGATATCGGATTTCGGACTTTGGGCGGCGATTTTCGCGGCCTCGACGCCGTTGGCCGCGCCCAGCGCCCGCCGCAGGACCACGCGCGGCATGTAGGGCATTCCCGTCCAGCCGCGCTCGCCCCGCTCGACGCAGGCGAGGACCGCGAGCAGCTCGTCTAAGCGCTCGGGCCGGCGCAGGGCGTCGCAATGCTCGAGCAGCGCGAGCAGGTCCGGCGCATCCAGCGTGGGAGCGCGCTTTATCGTCTCGCCATGCTGCCGGGCGAGCAGGGCGAGATCGCGGCAGTCGCCGGGCGCCTTGAGGCGCTCGCTCAGCGCGCGCGTCGCCTGGACCGTGAGCGCGCCGCAAGCGACCAGAGCGAAACGCGGCGCGAGGCCCAGGCGCTCCGCGGCGGCGCACTCCAGCGCGCGGACGAGAACGCGGGCGGGATCGTTCGCCGGGCGGCCGTGATCGAAAGCGAGGTTCAACTCGGGCAGCAGCTTATCGAGGAGACCCGCTTCGGCGAGCACCCGGAACATGAGAGCCGCGTCACCCTCCATCAGGCCCCTGGAAAATTCCTGCCATACGCGCTCCGGGACGAGCGCGTCCGCCTCGCCGTTTGCGACCATGGAGCGCATCAACGTCATGGTCTCCGGCGCGACCGCGAAACCGAAGCGCGCGGCAAAGCGCGCGACCCGCAGGATCCGCACGGGATCCTCGACGAAAGCAGGACTCACGTGCCGGAGCAGCCCGCGTTCGAGATCGGCTGCGCCGCCGAAGGGATCGATGAGCTGCCCAGTTTCGTCGCGTGCCATGGCGTTGATGGTCAGGTCGCGCCGCGCGAGGTCCTGCTCGAGCGTGACGTCGGGCGCGGCGTGGATCTGGAAGCCCTTGTAGCCGCGCGCGACCTTGCGCTCGGTGCGCGCAAGCGCGTGCTCTTCGCGGGTTCGCGGGTGCAGGAACACCGGGAAATCCTTGCCCACCGGTTTGTAGCCGAGCCGCATCATTTCCTCCGGCGTGCTCCCGACCACGACATGGTCGCGGTCTGCCACCGCCAGGCCGAGGAGCTCGTCGCGCACCGCTCCGCCGACGGCGTAAATCTTCACCGGGACCCGCCTTTCAGGGCGCCATCTCGAACTGCGGCAGTGTCTCGGTCTCGGCTCTTGCGGCCGCGCGCCATTCCTGCATCGGCGGCAAGGCGAGCATTGCGTCGCAGTAGGCGCGCGCCACCGGCGCGAGCGGCACCGAGTAGCCGATGAAGCGCCACACGACCGGCGCATACATGGCATCGGCTGCGGAGAAACGGCCGAAGAGGAACGGCCCGTCCGTCCCGTGGCGCTCGCGGCAGCTTTGCCACAGCGATTGGATGCGTTCGATCTCCCCGTCGACCTCCGCCGGCCAGGTACGCGGCGCGAAAACCTTGCGCACGTTCATCGACAGGTTCTGGCGCAGCGCGGGAAAGCCCGAGTGCATTTCGGCGCAGACGGACCGCGCGGTAGCCCGGGCGCCCGGGTCGGGAGGCCAGCCCCGGGTGGCCGGATGTGTTTCCGCGAGATATTCGAGGATCGCAAGGGAATCCCAGACGCAGGTCTCCCCCTCGATCAGCACGGGAACCTTCCCGGATGGCGAGTATCTCAGCAGCCGCTCCTTTGAGATCGCCTGGTACAAGGGAACGCGAACTTCTTCGAAGGTGATTCCGTTCTGCTTCATGAACAGCCACGGCCGCAGAGACCAGGAGGAGTAGTTCCTGTTGCCGATGACCAGGGTCCGGGCCGCCATGATCAGGGAAGGTGCCTAGCGGCCCGCCTTGTAGCGGAACCAGCTGTAGCGCGAGCGCGGGAAGACGCCGCGGAGATAGACGGGCGCGACCGCCTCGAGAGGCGTGGGCTGGATGGAAAAGGGGAAGGCGGCGTTCGAAACGCTGTCCACTTTCATCGAATTGTAGTTGTCGCGCGACATGAGCTTCTTGCCCGGCTTGAACTCCATTGCCCAGGCGCAGACGAAAGAAAGGCGGTCGGAAAGGCCGATGACGGTACTTCACGAGCTCGCGCAAGGTATAAACGCGCGGCCCGCAAAGATCATAGCGTTTGCCGATGCTGTCGCGATCGGCGAGGCTCGCCCTGAAACAACGCGCCACGTCCTCGACGTAGACGGGCTGGAAGCGCGCCTGCGGGCTGGGAAGGAGAATGAGGGGCAGCCAGCGCTGGAGCTTGGCGAAGGTATTGAGAAACTGATCCTCGGGCCCGAATACCACCGAGGGCCGGAACACCGTCACCGCCAGCTCGTTCTGCGCTGCGAGCACCCAGGCCTCGCCCTCGCCCTTGGAGCGCAGGTACTGGCTGGGGCCCTCGGCGTGGGCGTGCAGCGCACTCATGTGCAGCAGGCGCGGCACGCGCCTCCTATTGCACGCCTCCACGATTTTTTTGGGAAGTTCGACGTGGGCGCGTGCGAACTCCGGTCCATAGGGGCGGCCCGAGTGCCCATGCAGGATGCCGACGAGATTCACCACGGCGTCGCAGCCGGCAGTGAGCTTCGCGAGGGCCTCCGGATCGTGCACGTCGGCCTCGATGACGTCGACCGTGGGTAGAAGAATCAGGTGCTTGGCACGCTCGCGCCGGCGCGTGGGCACGATGACGAAGTGCTCGTCTTCGACGAGCTGGCGCACGAGATGCCGGCCGACAAAGCCGCTGCCGCCGATGACCAGAATGCGACTCATGCTGCTGCCAGGGGAAAGCGCTAGTGTAACCTCGAAGCGCGCCGGGCAGGTGCGCGGGACCGCTTCGATGGCCCCGCAGAAGGACTATTGAACGACGGGCTGGTTCTGAATCGCCGCCACGCCCTCGGCGGAGCGACGAGGCAGGACCACGCCCAGGCGCGCCTTCAATGGGGTTGGCTCGGCGCCGAGGACGGCGGCGTAGTAAACGGTGTTCGTCATCACCTTCTTGACGTAATCGCGCGTCTCGCCGAAAGGAATGGTCTCGACGAAGATCGCGCCCTCGACCGGAGCCGTGCCGCGCCACAGGCGCGCGCGCGTAGGCCCGGCGTTGTACGCGGCCGCAGCGAGAACGGGGCTGCCGTCGAACTGATTGAGGACGTGCTTGAGGTAATACGTGCCGAGCGCCGCGTTGAGATCCGGTTCGTGCAGCCGCGCCGAGGAGAAGTTCTTCATGCGCATTCTCTGCGCCACCCACTTCGCCGTCGGGCGCATCACCTGCATGAGGCCGGTCGCGCCGGCGGAGGATTTTGCGCCGGTGATGAAACGGCTTTCCTGGCGCACCACACCCAGCACCCAGGGCTCCTCGAGATCGCGCGAGCGCGCTTTTTCGGCGAGCACTTCGCGATAAGGCGCAAGGTAGCGGACCGAGAAGTTGTGGGTGAAGACCGTCCTGTCCGCGGTGCTGATCGCCCGATCCCAGGCTTCGTTGCGGCGTGCGAGCTCCGCCGCCGCGAGGAGCTTCCGGTCGTCCATGCCGCGGATGGTCCAGAGCCACTCCTTCGTCGCTTCTGTCCGCATGTCCAGGCGATAGAGGGCGAGCGCACGCGCGAGCCCGGGGACCGCCGCGACCTCGGCGATTTCGCTTTCGGTGGGTAGAGGCGCCCGTGCCGGAATACGCAAGCTCACGCCGAGCTCCTCGGCGGCAAGGCGCCCGTAGAAATTGTGTTCTCCGGCGATGCGCTCGAAATAACCTTCGGCTTCCAGCGGGCTGCCGAGCTCGCGCTCGGCCCTGCCGTACCAGTAGATCCAGACGGGATCGTTCTTCGCAAGCGGAGACATCCGGTCGATCGAGCTTCTGACCTCGGCCCACCTCTTCGTCCTCATCGCAATTCGCGCGCGCCAGCCGAGCTGCTCGTCGGTGAGCGCCCCAAGCTCGCCGAACCAGTCGAGCGCGTCGGGCACGTGTCGAAGCGCGCCGTTCATGGCCAGCATCAGCCAGACGTATCTGCGGTCCTCGACGGGGAAGGCATCGCTCAAGCCGCCGTTCCAGAACCCCGAGGCGGCCCGCGGGTCCGGATCAGCAGCCAAGGTGAGGGCGGCGATGACCAGTTCTCGATCGGTCACCTTGGCCAGATCGACCTGCGGATTCCTGAGAAACTTGACCGGTGCGCGGATGACGGCGGCGAGCCGTTTCGCGTCGATCGCCTCACCGTGCGGCAGAAACTCCATGGTGCGCTTGGCCGCACCCATGAGCCCGGCGCCGACCAGCACGCGAAACCGCTCCCATCCTTCGCGCGGGCCGAGTTGGCCGGCCTTCAGTATCGACCGGGCCAGAGCGAGGCAGCCTTCGGGGAGTTCACGCGGCGCGTTCCAGAAGGACCTGAAATCGCCGAGCACCGAAGCATCCTCGCGCTTCCAGCGCGCGAGCAGCAT
>WNGH01014644.1_pt1 | contig 11954 bp, 8 predicted proteins | sample 5400631 | NCBI WGS metagenome assembly WNGH01 (sample SAMN13153373, study PRJNA577476) | soil metagenome | isolation source: 115 cm soil or saprolite under Garry oak tree replicate 1 | place: USA:California | collected 2016-06-15 | reverse complement strand
GCGACTCTTCCTCCAGTTGATACTCCGTCCAACGGCGGCGTCTGGGCGTCCTTCAGCTTCGACATAACATCCTACGTCGTGAAGGGGACGAATACGCTGACCTTCACACACGCAAACTGGGACTGCAGCGTCTCTGACACCGTTGGGAACTTGCAGGTAACAAGCGGAGCAACAGTCGTCTACAGCAACTCAACAAGCCTACCATTGACCTGTACACAATGGTTGACTTACACTTTCATGGTCGGAACAGCCCCGCCACCCCCGCCTCCGCCAGAGCTGTCTATCAGCGCGGCCCAGTCGACGGCGTTCCCTGTTGTAGGCGAGACTCTCACCTTCGGCGCGTTGTCTAGTGGTGGGGTTCCGCCTTACATGTTCACATGGAACTTTGGCGATGGAGCGACGGGTGTTGGGAGCACTGTCAACCACGAATACGCCGCGCCAGGGACGTATACAGCCCGCGCGACTGTCACGGACTCTGCGTCACCGACGGACACCAATTTTGTCGACATTATTGTGACAGTCTCGGCTCCTTCCTCGTCCCCTGGAACTTACACTCTCTCTTGGCAGGGTTACGACTGGGATGGCGGTCAAGAAGAGACGCTCACAATCAACGGACAGATGGTTGCGACTCTTCCTCCAGTTGATAGCGACTCTTCCTCCAGTTGATACTCCGTCCAACGGCGGCGTCTGGGCGTCCTTCAGCTTCGACATAACATCCTACGTCGTGAAGGGGACGAATACGCTGACCTTCACACACGCAAACTGGGACTGCAGCGTCTCTGACAGTGTCAGAAACCTACAACTCACTAATGGAACAACGGTCGTCTACGGCAACGCGACCGTATCCCCCCTGGCCTGTAGCCAGCTACTCACTTACACCTTTTCAGTCTAGACCCTCGAGACGAGTGTCTCGTTCACGAGTCCACTGGGTTCTTTCCTGTCTCCGTTTCCTCATGTGGCGATCATTTGTGTTCGTACCGTTTATCTGCAGGTTTTGCTGGCCATCCGGATACTTCCTTGGTAGCTATTAACTGAGCTGTCTGAGGGCGATCATAGATCTACTCCCATGCTGGTGTCAGTCCCACTTGTTCCAGTCGTCGCTGACTGGATTATTCCCCAGAACTGGGGTGGTAAGGGCGATTTCTGGATCATTGTTCCTTGACAGCGATGGTTGTCTGGGTTATTCTGTCCGAGAACTATGCTTAAACAGGAATGTTCATCCTGCAAGGATCGTGTAGACGCCATCTACACCTACTGCCCCATGCGACGAAGTGAAATGGCCTAGATGGCTTTGCCATTCTGCACAGTATTGGCGCCAGCGAACGATTTCAAGACTTAGGCTAAAGCATCTGACCAAAGCCTCTTGCCAATTGGGACCGGAAGCTGTTTGGGTTCAAGAGGCTCTAGAGACAATCAGCATATTTCAGGCCAGGAAGGATCTGGCTTGGTTCGACTACGGGCCCAGCGAGATTTCGCCTGGCCTTAGAAAATCAGTTGCGGTCACTTCAAGCGGTGCGATTTGTATGTATAGTATAGTGTTCACCCCCCGCACCAGAACTACACCCCCGAACTCCAGAGCTGTAGTCGAATACATCCTCTGGATGAAGAAGGAAGGCTACCGAGAAGCCACAATGCAACGTTACGCCAAGCCGATTTGAACGCTCGGAGGAACAGTCAACCTTTTCGACGCGGAAGCGTTGAAGGCAGAGATTGCCAAGAAAGACTGGTCTGAGAGACCTAAGGAACTTGCATGTGATGCTTAGAGTCTTCTCGCACGGTCGAAGGCTCAGTATAATCGAGAAACATTGCTTCCGTCCTTACCGAGATCGGCAAAGCTTTCGCTCCGAGGCGTCTTCCAGTGCTGATAAAGAAAGGAGAAAGGGTCCGCCGAATCCGAGGGCAGGACCATCAACGATGAGATTATTCCACATCGATGATGAACCCTGTCGCTGAAGGAAGAGTCGGCGAGCCCAAGTTCAGGATGAACCACATGAAGGAGCCCACGGTAGCAGTGGATGGGACACTGAAAGTTTCGTAAGATTGGAGATACGGACTGATTGAAGTGATCTTGTACGTGATGGTTGTCGACGGGACTTTGTTCAATTGTAGGGCGACGATTACGCCCCAATCGCCAACAACAGTGGATGCCTGGCATGTTGCGTATTGAGTCCAAGTACAGCCGAGGGTCGAAGGCCCAGTAGAATTCAAAACCATAAGCGCTAATGCCCAGTTTGATCCTCCCGGTAGTATCGAAAACGCGTTTGTAAACACAATTTGGACGCCGGCAAGATTTTGAACGGTGACGGTTGTTGTTGTCGTGGCAGGACTAGTTGCGCTGGCCAGCGTTAGAAGGATGAGCGATGTTACGGTGCTTAGGAGAGAGGCTTTCACGATATTTCTTTTGTTCAACCACTAATCACCTCGTTCCAGCCGTTTGTCCCTACAAATTATCTGAGTCTTTTACGGGAATTCGAACAAAAGACCATCAGGTGGCGGCTGAAGGACCGGGACCTCGTCTTGGCTGTATTCTGAGGATGTATTCTTCTGTTCAAATCCCACCCCCCGCACGATGCAAACTGGCTACTGGACATTTTCCCAAAACAACGGTCACGGATGGAATCTTGATGTATTCTTTGTTCATATTCCCTCCGCACACAATTGAACCATTTCAACGAAGACGATACATCAAAGGAGGGTCTCAGAACTTCCAGTGTGGGAAAATAGGCTCGGCTGAGAGAGGTTCCGGAGGTAGGAGCATCGGCCGGCTATAACGGAAAAAAGAGGTTGGGTATCTACCCAGTTCTATGCCACTGTCAGCGCGTATATGGTTAGGTGACTGCCCGTGCAGGTTTGCAAGGCCTCCGGTCCCGCCTAGGATTGTGACATACAATGTGATCGATGGGAAGTTGACGGTGCCTGAGAAGCTAAGGTTCATCGTTCCAGAAACTCCGGTCAAGGTTCCTGAAAATGATCCAGTTCCTTGCAGGGTTCCGTGGCCTGTTGATGGATCTATGACAACCACATCTTCGCCGCTCAGGGCCCCGATGAAGTCGCCAGCGAAAGTCACCGTTAGGACTTGAGTGATGACGAGATTTCCTTCATCTGTGACACGAAGACCTGTGTCCAGAGCAGTGGTGGTGAAAGATCCTGTGGCTGCAGTTGGAGTAGAGGCTCTTGCTGTTGGAAGGAGCAGTAAAGGTATGAGAAGCACGAACAGCGTTTTGGGATTCATGTTTTGTTTTCCATCTCCTCTAATTGGGTACTTCTTGTCACGGCGCCCCTCCTCGGCGCTCGTGCTGGTATTTGGCCCTGTAAATTATCTGGGTCTTTTACAGGGACAGAAAAGCGATACAATATGGGAAGAGCTTTCTCGGAAGTCCACATGAATAGAGTTCTGACAAGTGATCTGAGAAAGTTGGACGATGAGCGAGCACATATCCCTAACGCAAAATGTTCATTCTCGGCATGGATTAATAGCAAGATTTGCTCATTGCTGAGAAACAAGACTGAAAAGAAAAGGTAGGGGATGGAAGATTCTATGAGCCGTTGGGGCTAAGTCCGAGAGTGGCCACGAGGCCGGCGTGGTCAGACGGCCAAAGCCCTGAAGCTGTACGGGTTGACGAGTCGGCTCCCACGATCGTCATGCTGGTTGCCACGAACACTCCTCGAGTTAGGACCATGTCAACCCTCTCGGCTAGGAAGGATGTTGGGTTGTTTATGACGTCGACGATGACTCCGTCCTGGCGGACTTGGCAGCAGGTGTTCCCGGGATCTCCCGAGTTCAGCGACGGCCATGAATCTGTGAATCCGGCTGAGACGAAGAGGTTGTAGGAGCTGCTTCCTGGACCAGCGTTCAGGTCGCCCGACATTATCACGGGTATTTTCGTGTTCGCCGCGTCGGACAGGATCTGTTGGGCCTGGGCGTCTCGGACCTGCTGAGAGAATCCATCCATGTGGGTAGATATGAGCCGGGCGACAGCGAACCCGTGAACGGTGACGTCCACCGACTCAAATCCTCCGGAAAGCCTCACTGGGCCGACTAGTGATTGCAGGACAGTATTCGCAGTGTAGTCTACTGATTGGATGTTGGTGAAGGAGAGTCCAGTTATGCCAAGGTCTGATGTCCGTACTAGAATTGCACTGCGTTCGGTCAGCCTTACGTCAACTAGACCGGTAGGGAACAGCCCTGGACCTTGCACGTCAAAGTTCGTCCGGACTACAAGAACGCTGTATTGGACTCCAGTCGCTGTCAGAGCATCGAGAAGTATCTGCAAGTAATCGTAAGCAACTGTCGTCGCTGGGGTTGGAGGGCTAGTGTGCGGTCCAGTCCTCCACAAGGCGACTTCTTGCAATCCTAGTAGGTCTGGCTTTGCCATTACAACCTCTGCCGCTATTGCTTGGGCACGCTCTGGAAAGTTGTTGGTCACGACATGGCCATAGTCGGTGGAAACCGCTAAGACAAACTGAAGCAGTGTGGTTGCAGCGAGGACGTCTTGGAGTTCTGTTCCTTGATAGATGTTGTACGTCATTACCTTCGGAAATGATGCCTGGGGTTTAGTCTGAACCCCAGCAGCAGTATAGCTGGCTAAGGCTAAGACAATTACGAAAACAGCAAAGGTATACGGAGGGAAGATGCGAGGTTTCTTCATAGACTAATGCTTGCCCTGAAAAATATCTGACCTTTTTACAGGGAATGCGGACCCGCCAGAGGAGAACCAGCAAGAATCAGCTCTCTAAATGGAGGGGTTTAGCGCTCTATACATTCCGCAGCATCATCTCATCAACCAAGCTCCTTACGGGTCCCCTGTCGTAGCGTACTCGAATCTTGAGAACTCGCCCACCCCGTCCCCTCTCGCCGGGGAACACCCTGGATTCGATTATGTTCGAGTTCATCATTGCCTCTAAGGGCTTGGAGAAAGTATGACCATACCGCGGGTCTCCGTAGACATTGCTCCGTGGTATCTTCAGCGAGCCTACAACCTCCATGAGACTGCGCCACCCAGCGAGGTCGGGGGGCAGCCTCTTTCTGTGGTAGTCTTCGAAAAAACACTTTACCAAATACTCGACGATGGACGAGGTCAGAATGACAACGGGTCCAAGTTGTTGTGACCCGGAAGTACCATCCTCGTCCAAGTAGACAATTTTGGGGTCGAGATTGAGGAGCCCCTGAGACACTGGTCTGAGTACGACTTTCAACGAGACTGTTTCGAGAGGGTTCAGCCTCCGTCCCCTAAGTTCAAGGGTATTGCCGGCGAAGCGATACTCTTCCGGTGCCCTCACCAGTTCAAAGTCTTTTGAGACTACTCCCTCTAGTCTTTCCAGCCTCGCGGGACTCTTGCCTGCGTTTACAAGGAGGATCTCCACGTCGACGGGGGAATCAACCTTGGGAGACTTGTCACGGACTGCAACATGGGCGTGGAGATAAGCCCGTTCAAACAGCTCCAGGCCCACAGCCCTTTCGGGGGTGGGCAGAGCGGTCGTGATAGTCCGTAGAGGCGACGTCAGGGATGGCGTACGCAAAACCTCGACTAGGGAGAGAGCGAGTATCTTCTCTGTTTTCGCCTTGCCGAGCAGGCGTAGCACTTCTTCCTTCTTTCCAGTGAACCCTGCCTTCATGAACGACTCTGCGGAAGATAGGAGGATTTTCTCCGCGGTCGAGTAAAGCATCGCCCTCTTGTCATTCTCTGCCTCCTTGCTCGCGAGGGTCATGTAAGCTAGCGCGTCGAATAATAGTTTGCTGGCCTCCGCATAGTCAAAGGCGTGTTGGAAACCGGCTTTGGCATAGTAGGCGGCCGCACTCTCGAAATCCTGAATGGCGGCCCATCGTAGCTCTTGTTTGCCTGTTTCCACGAACATTGTTCCAGACTCTATGGCCTTGCAGAAGCGACTATGTCCGCGAAGCAGAATGTTCACGTTTTCATTCGGGGACAGCGCGGCCGCGTCATCGAATAATTTAGACGCATCGAGAAGGAGTTTCGGGGCTATCTGACCCTCACCGATTGTCATCGCCTGCCAGGCCTTAGCAAGAGTCGCCAGAAATCTCATCTCTTGCTGTTCTGGTCCGGACCGTATGGATTCAGCGAGTTTCGAGAAGCCCGATGCAGCCTGCTCGTATTTCTCTGTGCTCGACTTACTATCGCCATTCTTATTGTATGCTCTGGCCATTTCGAGCAGGATTCTTGATTGACAGTACTGCTGCCTGATCCCTGAAGCCGAGACAAGCTCGGCAAGCATCAACGTGTTATCGAGACTCGTGCCAGAGGGTTCTTTGTTGAGACTCTTTTTTGACTCTTCTAGGAGTGCAATGGCCTCATCAAACGCTTTGGCGGCATCATCATTTTTGTCACTCTTGCTGAGGTCTTCGGCGTTTTCGATCTGAGCCCAGGCTGAATAGTTTGGTGCAAAATGACTCCAACTTCGAGTGGACTTCAGGAGTTGTGCCGCTTTTTGGTAGGCTTCGGCTGCGGACCCGAAGTCTCCGTGTTGATGCCAATACATGGCCTCTGTAATCTTGCTCCAAGCTTGCATGTAGTGTGTGTTATCGCGGCAGAAGGTTTCGAGCTGGGGTGCCACTTCAGCCGCCCTCCTGTAATCGTCAGATGCTCTGTCGAAAACCCTTGATGCCTCCCAGTAGTTTCCCAGCTTTTGATACGCTATGGCCGCTTTCCATTCGCACTCCGCCGCCCGATTCGGAAGGTTGGCCTTTCGAAAGGATTCAGCAGCCTTCTCAAAGAGGTTGATGGCTCGCGCTAGAGCGTGTTCTCTCTGCTGTATCTCTGAGAAAGTGACGAGGAGGTCGCCTTGGTCACGCTGGAAGCCCCCGACCGTTGCGAATGCTCCCATTGGTCCATGTTTCTCCCACATCGGCAATTCTTTCTCGCACAATGACAGCGCTAGCTCCTTGTCTTGAATGACTTCTTGCAACTTCGCGACTCTGGTCTCTGCCTGCTCCGCCAAGTTTGCTAGCTCCAGTCGAACTCCGGCGATGAGGTTCAACAGCACCCCTTGATCATAGGAGGCGTAGGGCGCGAATTTTCCTAGTATTCCTAAGCACTCGACCCAATGAGCCAACGACTCCCCTAGGTACTCTTTCGTCGCAGAAGGGAAAAGTGATGTCCTGGCCATCGTGGCGAGAGATTTGCCCAGAACATGGTGAGCATAGAATAGTGCCGCAGGATGCCCAGATTGTAGGGCGGTCACCATTCCTCTTCGGGAAGACTCAAGTGCCTTACTCAGAAGATCGTGTCTCTTATCAGAGTCTCCTTCGAATTCAGACAGGTCCATGTAATTGACGGGCTCGTGGTTTGGTAGAAGATTTGGGTAGCCGATTCGTTCAAACTGGTGGTCAGCATCGGCATAATAGCCTATTGCCTTCTCGCGCAGCCTGATAGCTTCTTCTGGGTCCGCAGTCTCTCGAGAGGCCCAAAAAGAGTTGAAGGCAGCCCAGTTGCAGGTGGACCCGATGACAAGTCTGTCCCCAGTTTCTCTTGCACATTGCAGGGCTTCTTCCAATAGTTGTGAGGTTTCCCCGGTCCCTAACTTCCAGCCCACGTTTGTGTCGGCAACTATTTGAATGGCCGGAAATGTGGTGAGCGCCGTAACTCTCGAGAGCCCTAGAGCCTTTTCCCAGTAAGCCAGAGCCTTCTGTTCGAAAATTTCTCGCTGTTGGAACTGAGCAGCCAAATAGGTTGCATAAATCTTCAGGAAAACCGATACGTTTGCGCTAGCCCTGGATGCTTCGGTCTCGTCTTGCAGAGACGTAAAAATTGAAACAGCTTTCTCACCCCACTCGATCGCTCTCCTAACCTTCAACTCTCTCGTTTGAAGCTCCGAGTCCAGGGTGGCAGCGAACATGGCTGGCCAAGCGAGGACGTTGTATGTGCTTCCAAATTCCAGATTCTCCTTGAATCGGTCGAAAAGTTCAAGGGCCTCATTCGTGAACGCACAACACTCTTCGAGAAGCTCTCGCCTTTGCTCGAATTCTGGGGCCAGCCAAAACCCCAGATGCCGAATCATCGCCTGGCAACGTGCGCTCAGCGCATCGCCACAGAAGTTCACTCCCCTATAGTCCTGACTCGCCCGTTCATAGCCTTCGATGGCGTGTTGAATCCTATCTCGAAACTCAGTTCGCTCATTGGCTTGCATGGCGGCCTTAAACATGGCAAACGAGTACCGCTCCCTCAGCGCTGCTGTCTGAAACGAGTGGTGTTGATGTGATTGTAGGATGGCGGTATACAGACCGGCTGACCCAAGCCAATCATTCTCCCTCTCCAGTCTTCTAGCCCCGTCTAGAGCGGGATCGAATTCAACAGGGTCTGAGATCAAGGAGGATTAGTGTTATGATCACGCTCTTCTTAACAATTTATCGATTTCCACCTGTGATGTGTGGGAGGCCTGAGAAAGGGGCCTGAGAGACCCTTTTTCTCAACTCTGTAAGAGGCTCAGATGACTTACGGGGACATTGGCAATGTGAACACCGATGAAGAAGAAGGGGAAAATAGTAAGATGAGAAGTCGGACACTAATTCCTTTCGTGTTTCATTTCCTGTGGACTAGCGTTCTCGGAGAGTCTATCTTTCGAACCTATTGCAAAGTCACTCCACCGGCCACAAATCGTTTATTTGGAGTAGTGTGGAATGACCCTTGATGCTTATGCCTGAACAGTTCACCTACCGAGAGATGGCTAAGTACGCACGATCAACGGTAAGAGATTGTATGAAGATGGGACGAAATTCTGACGGCCATTTCGAGAGCGTTTGGATACTCTTCAATGAAACGGAGCCGAGTTGCGAGACATTCTCTCGAATGGTCGAGCAAGAGTGTTGGCGTGTCGGCGCCCATACAATTGTCGAGAGCTTTACGTCTGAAAGAAGCAAACTGTCACGCAGTCTAACGCCCGACGAGTCGCTCTCAGAGATTAACCCGATTTCTACGGGATTAGCGAGTATTGTTGATGCAACGATGTTCATTGGGGGACATGACAATCCTAGCTGGGCCTCCGGTGTGGCTGACAAGGTGAAGCTCGGCGCGCCAACCAGGACGAAGGTCAACAGCCTCATCGATGAGAGAAAGGTGAAGTGGCTTTACTTCGGCTGGCCGCTACCTGGTGCCGCGAAAGCGTATCATGTAGGCCTACAGAAGTTCCGCAGGATATTCTTCAACAGCATACGCGCGTCCTTCTCAAAGAAGACCCTGAGATTGGTCAAATACTACAAACAAGCGCTGCATGGCAAGAAGGAGGTTCGGGTCACCGCTGAAGATGGAACAGACCTTGTTTTCGAAATATCAGGAAGACCAATTCTAATGGATGATGGTATCTTATCAAAGGAGGACATTGAGACTGGAGCCACTGGCTTGAACATACCTTCTGGTGAAGCATTTGTCGCCCCCCTTGAAACTACTGCTAACGGAAAACTAAAACTTGATGAGAGTTTCATAGAACCCTTCGGAAAAGTCCGAGGCCTCACAGCCCATTTTCAAGAGGGCAAAATTGTAGATTTCAAAGCGGTCTCAGGAGGCGAAGCCTTCAGAAAATTTCTAGACTCTAACACCGGCGACAAGGATAGAATTGCTGAGCTTGGGATTGGCTGCAACGCGGGAGCGGAATACACGGGCGGAAGTATCATTATCGATGAAAAAATCTATGGAACGATTCACATTGCTGTGGGAAACAATGAAGGCATTTTCAAGGGGACGAACAAAGCTTCATCCCACCTTGACTTGGTCAAGGATATGAGAAGAGGTAACCTTTACGCCGACGGTGAACTCATAATGAGAAATGGCATTCCAACCAACAATAACACCACATAAAGGACAAGCAAGACTGCCTCTGAGGCTTACCAGAACCTGTAATAGGCATGATCGCCAAATTTACCAAGATCCTCTCTCCGAAAAATTCATCGTTCTACGGTAAACTGGTGCGTGAATCCCACCCCCCGCACCATTTTGACGGCAAGAAGAGCAGAATCCTCTCGGCGGGTCCCAAAACTTTCGATCACACTGAATTGCGCGTTTTATCACGCAAGCATGCATAAAAAGAGAAGGTGGTTCATGCCAGAAGATTTTGCAGAGCTAATCGGATAATGAAGCCGGCGAGTACCCCGATCACAATGGATGAGGTGATGCGTTCTGACGCGCCGGATCTTACTAATGCGATGACTGTTCCAGCTGACATCATCTCAAGAATCTGGTCGACCAGCCAAAATACCCAGGAAAGTTGTTGGAATCGTGGTTATGGACCACAATCCGAGAACAGTAGTGAGGGAGACGGCAGTACCGTAGAGTAAACCTGCGCGCATGCCTTCGTAGGGACGCGCCTCCTTTCCTCGATAGATCAGCGCAGTCAAGACTAACGTAAGCAGGAGTATGAATCCATATCCTCCTGGAATTCTGACGAACGCTTCCGTTGGCGTTAGAAGAAATGACTGTTTGGAGGCGAAGAAGGAAGCGAACAACCCCGCATTCAACAAGAAATCAATAGCAACGGCTGTGATCCACGACAGAATCAGGGCCTTGACAAAACTAGCCGGGAATCTCGGATTCAGTTTCCAAGCACCAGTGAGGGTGTGTGCTCAATGAGCCCCTCCTCAGGGGATACAGTCAAGCCAGGCCACCGACGGCTGAGACCTTCTCAAATTTGATAAAGCCTTAGTCTCTCTATGCCCTGAAAAATCAGCGAAAAGGGCCAGTTGAGGGAGAGCTTGACCTTGTTTGGGAACTAGCTCGGGATGCGGGACCCAGTCTTGCCGTACTCTTAGAATGTGTTCCTCCGCACCCACAAACAAGTTGATCTCCCTGGGCCTATCCGCAAAGGGGCTGAAATGTTTCAGGTCTCATTTCTAGCGAAACTCAGAACACGCCCCTAGAGTATCACCTTAGAGATAGGAGTCCATGCCCAACTACATCATAGTGACGAGCCTTGTGGGCTAAGAACGCGAACCAGGCAACGAATCCTCACTACCGGCTTCAGCCCAACACCTCCCCCGCAACCTCCGCCATGATCCAGTGCCAAAAGTGCAAAGGCTACAATTTACCCGGGGCGAAGACCTGCAGACACTGCGGCACAACCCTAGCTTAGACCCTCGACAAACCCTGGTTTGGACTTAGGAATAGGTTGAAGAAGAGTCATAGGGTTTCGTGGGTTCAAATCCCACCCCCCCGCACCAACCAGGGTGGTGATTTCTGAACTCATTCAGTGAAACAGGCCTGAATGTTTGCATGATGAAATCTTGCAACTGAATAACTGGAGATCCCCTTCGAGACGACGTCCCTACGCGAGCATGTTTTCATGGAGCTCTTGTTTGTGTCCTGGCAGAGGCCAGAAACAATTCTTCAGACTGGGGCGGACAAATCAGCCAAGTATGAACATCGGGCGTATCAACGCGGTCTAGCTTGCATCCTTCCGTAAAGACCAGCCGAATTGGGCCGAAGAGCTGACTCTTCAGCTCAGGAAACCAGGCGGCATTGACCATCCAAGATTTAATTCCATTATCGATCCGATGTCTAGGGTACAATCAAAGGACTTCTGGTTGTGAAGCTCGTGTCTAACCCACTTGAGGAGGAGCTTGACAAGTTCCGGAAGTGGAGGACAGGAATGTTTCAGCAATTCGGTATTCGAACATGGGACTCTCTCTTCACAATTAGCAGGTGCACCTCTTGTGGCCGAGAAAGTGTAGCTGGTATCGGTTCGGTCGTAGGAATTGAATTCGGCCGCTTTGACCGATTCGAAAGCCAATTACTCAAGATGCTGAATCCCACCTCTCCGTGTAAGAAGTGCCAAGGCCAGACACACCCTATCGGTCTATTGTATTGTACTTACTATCCGGAAACGAAGGCGGACCTGCAGGTTCTTCTGAAGCGTGAATCGGACGGATCACTGATGAGAGAGTTTGCGAAGGTAACCCTCGACGGAAAAATTTCGATGCTCGGAGTAATTACTAGCGATCAAGAATTTGG
>WNGH01010778.1_pt1 | contig 11955 bp, 11 predicted proteins | sample 5400631 | NCBI WGS metagenome assembly WNGH01 (sample SAMN13153373, study PRJNA577476) | soil metagenome | isolation source: 115 cm soil or saprolite under Garry oak tree replicate 1 | place: USA:California | collected 2016-06-15 | reverse complement strand
GCGTCCCATGAATGGAACTGGTACAGGTCAACCCAGCTTGTGCCAAGCCGTTCGAGACTCTGTCGGACTGCCTGTCGAATATGGTGTCTGGAGAGGCCTATCTCGTTGATTCCTGGGCCGCTTTTGCCTCTGACCTTTGTCGCGATCAGAACTCGATCTCGGTATGATCGGAGTGCTTTGCCAAGAGTCTTCTCTGACTCGCCCTCATCGTAGACGTCCGCGGTGTCAAAGAAGTTGATTCCAGCATCAATTGCGCGTGCAACCATCTTGTCAACAGTGTCTTGACCGAGTCCGCCTAGTTTCCATGTATCTTTAGCACCAAAGGTCATTGCTCCGAGAGCAAGAACTGAAGCGTCGACCCCGGTATTGCCTAACGGGGTGTACTTCATGTCCGCCATATTCTATTCTAGGGTTGAAACGTTACTTAAACGTGAAAATCCGGAATTGCTCTAGTTGAAGGCATAGCGTCCTTCACGGATGTGTTTTTTTCTTAATTCATTCGGGGTCGCGGTTCGAGTTTGAATATCCTAGGTAAAGTGTCGGCGCGCGGTCCGAATTGGAACAGGCTCAAGGGCATCCCCTCAAGGACGCCGTTCGGAGTCAACATGACACTCGAATGTACGTTACCTATTTTAGTCAAATACCTCTAATACTCGCTACCCGATTTACGCAAAAAAGTAGGTCACCAACGCACCAATGTCCCGAATCGACGAAAACCTCCATCGAATACTCAAAGACCACGGGCTAACAGAATACGAGATCAAAACCTATCTCAAACTCGTCTTCGACGGACCCGCAACACCCTCGCTGGAAGGCCTAGAGAAGAGAAAGTGGATAAGAGCTCGGCCCGGAAGACCAGTTGTCTACGAAGCGAACCCACCAAGGTCCGTTGCAGAACTAGAACTGGAACAGAAACAGTCTGAAATGGTTTCGTTTACCAACCTGATGAAACAAGATCTCCAAGCAATCTACGAACGCCGCGAAGTAGTGAAGAACATTAGCCTCTGGGTTATCCACGGAGGGGACAAGATTTCCGATAAGATTGGAGAGATCGTATCGACTGCAAAGACCCGCGCCTATCTCCAGTTCGCCACTCTGATCCCGAAGGATGTGGAGGATCTCCGTTCGCCTTTGAAAACAGCTCGGGAAAGAGGTGTGTCGGTGAAAATCTTGTCGTTTGTCAATCCGCGCTTCGTTGACCAGAAAAGCTTGTCACTACTTTCTGATGAGGCAGAAGTCGGAGTGATAACGGAACCTAATGAAGAGTCTCCAAAACCCTACAACGTTTGCGCCGTAGATGGTAGAGATACAGTCCTGACATATCTCTGGAACCTTGAGACTCCTAACGAGCCCGGGTCGAGGATCGCGTTTCGATTAACAGACGAAGAGTTTGCCGGGGTCATGGACAGATATTTCGAATATTACTGGTTGAAGGCTCGCAGAATATGATCAGATAGAACTGTTCGTAGCCTCGCGTAATGGATCAAGCTAAAAGGAATAATGAAAAGAAACTAGTTTGTCGGGGCCGGAGGGGGTCCTTGTCCTGGTTGTCGTGAGTCCAGCTGGGCCATGAGCATCATGAGCTTCCGTGTCTCGTCGAGTCGTCTGAGCATGCTTTGCATCTCGTTCTTGTAATAGTCTTTCTGCGAATTGTAGTCCTGCTCGGTTATCTCGCCCGAACTCAGCTTCCCTTGCAACGCTAGATACCCAGTCAAGGTAGTCCCGCCGAGTTGTTCGCGAAGGTTCGACAGGCTCTTTCCGACTATGTCGTTGAGCTGGGCTGCTCGTTCGCCTAGGGCCCTGCTGACTTTGGATATCTCTTCCTTGATCATTGCTGTTCGTTGTCGGAAGCCGTTTAACTCCACGACTACTTTCTCTATGCTTATTTCACTCACGATCAGGCACCACGATTAGTAACGACACCTTGGAGACGAGCAACTTAGCCACACCGTAACCAAAGACGACTGGGAGAAGTGACCGGTCAACTGAAGGGATTACAGATGCGATAAGTGTGCCTTGCGTAATGCGCGTCTAAGCATGGATCGATAGATGCGCTGGCGCCCGTGGTTGGGAAACGGGACTGGTCCAGTGTTAAGGACCCGGCTCCGCACGCTGGACTCTCTCAACGCGAGGCTTACCGGGTGGAAGATGGAGGATTTCACGATGAAAATGTGAGATGGGTTGGCTTTGATTACATCGTTGACCAAGCGAGGTGTTTGGCTCAGAACCGTCTTTCTCTTATCGCTCGGCCTCATCTTGTCCACTGGAGAGATGCAAGTGTCGAGGAGATAGAAGCCCATAGATTGAAAGTGTCGTAGCATCGACCGCTTGTCCGCGCCTCCGTGCATAGGTTCGTCTTTCGGCCATAATTTGAGGGCCTTCATCGTCTCGCGAAAAAGATGATCCTTTCCGATAGTCGTCTCGAAATAGAAGAACCCTCCAGAACTAGGCGGAGACTCTGCAATCAATAGGAACCGGACCCTGCGAGGTCGATATTTCTGCCGGTAACGATTGAAATCTGCTGCGCTAGGTTTCGCGTCATTCAATGGCAGACCCCGGATATCAAATCCTACTTGAACAGCATAGTTTTGCTCGACTAATTAAGAAAAACAGACCGGCCAACAGTCTTAAAGGCCGGCGAACGGGAGCCGAAAGGCAATCAATAGCTGGACGCGAAGACTGGTTTGTCGACATTTCACGGATTAAAGGAGGGCGACGAGGTGGAACTGGAAATTACCCAGAAGTCAAGAGATGGCCGTGGACTAGCTCGTCTCAACGGATTGCTCATCTTCGTCAGTGGAGCGTCTCCGGGTGAGAAGGTGAAGGTGCGAATTGTCAAGATCGGGGTAAGACATGCTGAAGCCGAGCTCATCGGGGGTCACAGGATGGCTATAGCAAACGCTAGCGCGTAGAAGAGAAGTGTGACTATCGAGTTTACAAGGTACCATTTTGGCAGCCAGTGCTTTTTCACGTAGTATCCTCCTCCCCATGAAGTCCAGTCTTCCGGACCGGGCCAGGCTCCGGCAAAATGATACCATGAAACGTCCTCGCCTAGGGGAAGGAAGGCCCAGAGGCCAAAGGCGATCAAGACCCCCACCCATGAAGGATCATAGATCAATACCGCGAGGGGTAACGCGGAGAACAAGCCGAACATTATGATGTGATAGTTTGAAAAATGATTGAAGAAGCGGAGGACGAGGTGTTCCGCTGGAGGAATGTATCCGTGCTCAATGAAACCATAGAGATACGCGAAAATAACGCCTAACGCTACTATGAGCGCAGATCTAGCAAGGTCGATTAGCATGAATTGTCAAATTCCTCTTGAGTTCTCAAGCGGGAATCGTGGTCATGGAGCGAGGTGAGGTCTTCGAACTTGGTTAAACCCTTTCCCATCAACCCAGAATTCTTGCTCTGCAACTGTTAAATCGAAACCAGATTGACCCGCCCGGCAATGAAGCTGAAGCTTGAGGGAATCTGGACCCCTATTCCCACTCCACTAACAAACCAGGGGAAGGTCGACCAGGACGCTACGAGTAAACTGGTTGACTTTCAGATTCAAGCAGGTATTGACGGTCTCCTCCCGTTGGGCACATCCGGAGAGTTCGCCCTTCTATCAAGAGAAGAACGCGAGGTTCTAGTCAGAACAGTAGTTGACCAGGCTGACAGCAGGGTCCCCGTCGTGGCGGGAGTCTCTGACCCGTCCATCGAGAACGTAATACAGCTATCATCAGATGCAAAAAAGGCCGGAGCTGATGGCGTCATAGCCACGCCACCATACTACTTCACAACGACCGATGAAGGACACTATCATCACTTCAAGACAATATCCGAGAGCATCGATCTTCCTCTCTTGATCTATAATATTCCGGAATGGACCCATTCCTTTGTCACTCCCGACACAGTCCAACGGCTATCGGACGAAAAACTTGTCGTGGGAATGAAATATACGGAGTACAATTTTCTGAACTTGATCCGGTTTCTGAAGGTGGCTCGGAGGAGGATATCGATCTTCGCCGGGTCGGATGCGATGGCGTATTCTAACCTGGAGTTCGGTGGAAGTGGAGCGATAATAGGCTCCGCAAACGTCGCCCCCAAAGTTGCGAGCAAGATATTCGATGATTACAAGAAAGGCGACCTTAGTGGAGCGAGGGAGGCCCAGGAGAAGCTATTGCCAGTTATCGAAGCGCTCGGAGTCGGAAAATATCCGGCAGCATTGAAAGAAGCCATGAGCCTTATCGGATTTCCCGTTGGACCGTTGAAAGAACCTCTTCAGGCTTTGGCTCCTGCCGAAAAGACGATCGTAGCTGATCATCTCAGAAAAGGCGGATTTGTAACCTAGAAAGGAGGACTACTGAACCTTCACAAGTAATTGTGCGGTAGTATCTGAGAGAAGACGTTACGAAGTGGAAGAGCAGCACAGAACTGATGCCAGTTAGCCGGCCTTCTGAACACTTCAGAAGGAATCCCCCAGTTGCGGTTGAACCTTGGCTGGACAAAAGGTTTGAACTTGCGTTTGGTTCTAAGATCCTATCAAGCGCGCTCTTTTTCCCTGCACTTTCGCGCATAATCGTCCAACATTCGTTTAGCTCGCTCCTGCGGTTGGAAACGTTCTTGCTCAAGAAAGGCGTCGATCTCCACGTCCTGAGAAAGGCAGGGGTATGGGAGTCAGCAAAGGTTGCCGCTGAAGCAGGCCCTCGATCTATGAGGTGCTGCGATTGATAAGATTAGACGGCAGCGTTAGATCAACATGGTTAGAGGAAGCAGCCACCTAAAGTCACCTGTTTGGCGGGAATAAATTCCTGCAGTAGGTTCAGGCTCCCTTCTGGGATTCACACCGAAACATCCCGGAATCGCAAGCCACTATGGGGAAAGATATTGTAACGGTCTATTCCCGATTATTCTACTCAGGCAGTCTACTGCGGTAGAGCTAAAGGGTCGTAAGTTCTCCTGTTAAACGACCTTGAGCCCGCTCACAGTAGTATCTCTGCTTGCGCTTTCGCTCCTATCGTCCTCATCGATCCAGTCTTCGACCGCCTCAACTGCTGCGAGATCATGGCCCATGTTTCACCAGAACGCCCAGCATACGGGGTTGTCGCCTTTCGTTGGTCCCGCAATCCCATTTCTGAAATGGAGCTTCCAGACAGGAGGCGCGATTTATGCTTCAGCAGCCATTGGCCTCGGAAGAATCTACGTCGGTAGTGATGATGGCAATCTATACGCCCTGAATTTGCAGGGACGCCTACTCTGGAAGTTCCAAACGGGTTTCGTTATAAGAACGTCTCCTGCGATAGGTTCCGACGGAACAGTCTACTTAGCGGGCTGTCTCAAATGCTATGCGCCGATCGAAGGAATTCTTGCAGGCTGTCAAATATGCGCTGGGCGAGGCGAAGGCATCTTGTACTCAATAAATCCGAGCGGGAAATTGAATTGGAACGTAACCATCATACCGATAGAAGAAGGCTCTCTATCCTCTCCTACCATCGGGCCAGATGAAACAATCTATGTCTCCGATGTGGGGTTCCACATCAGTGCAATACGCCCAGACGGTACTATCAAGTGGGAGCTGAATACTTTTGGTGAGGTTTTCGACTCTCCGGCTCTAGCCCCCGATGGAACAATATACATTGGAATAGACGACCCCGACCCGTCTGGATTGTGCAGCCAGTGTCTTCTGGCCTTGAACCCGGATGGGACAGTCAAATGGGGTGCACTCCCACACGCTGTAACTTTCTCTTCTCCCGCTGTGGGTTCGGACGGCACAGTCTACATCGGTGGCGATGCCGTTAACCCCGGTGGAACAGTAAAATGGCATTATCCCGGCCCCTACACTTCCCCGTCAATAGGTCCAGATGGAGCCATCTACACTTCGGGAGCTGGCGGACTCTACGCCTTGAATCCTGACGGTACTCTGCGCTGGAAGTTCCCTACGGGAGAAGATGCGGCGTTTTGCGTTCCGAGTGGAAACTGTTCTTTTGTATCCTTCGTCCAGACCACTTCGTCCATCGGATCCGACGGTATCATCTATTTGGCAAGCGGAAGCTACTCTTTCGACTACCGCAGCTATCCCAATGCGACTTTTTTGCCGGGAAATCTCTATGCGATCAGGCCGAACGGTGCTCTAGCGTGGAAGTTCACAATTGGCCCTGTTTTCGGGTCTGACCCTTTGGCGATAGGCTTTGATGGAACAATTTACGTTGGGAGCGTCGACGGTAACCTTTACGCCATAGGCTAGGCCGCAGATGGTTTAGGTCACAACAAGTACTCCAAAGACGTCCGAATTGTCTCCCTAGATTGGGGGTTCAATCTCTCTAACAAGGTCCGATGCCAAGGAAGCCCGAATCGAGTCTCGGTTCCCTTCTAACGAATTTCATTCTGTCTAATGTCTCGGGAAGACTCAGAGATTAGTAGGAGACATCGACGAGCTAGATGTGAAAGTGAAAGAGTCACCTCGTTCATGTATCTACTGTTACAGAGTTCTGAAGGTCTAGGATAATTGTCGCGACACGCCATGACGATACCTCTGAACGAGTGGCTCTCGTGCTAGGAGACGTCAGCATCATAGCTGGAGCGTATACACTCTACATCAGACAGAGGATCGCGAAACGAAAAAAGAGACAGCGAGAATTCTTGGCGAGAGGCGAGGCCTAATTTGAGCAACAAGCGCGATCAGTTGAGTATGAGGCTGCGTTGATTGGGCGATTGTAGAAGCTGCGTTAGCCAGATTAGACCAGGAACGCGCCACCTGTCTAGGTCCTTCGGTGCCTGCCAGATCGTTGACTCGCTCACGGGACGCGAGTTGAGCAGTTCCAGAAGGCCACGAAATGGCGTCCAAACCTACCCCGACCGATATCCAGTCTCGCAGATTTCCTAGCAACGGTCACGCGACGCAATAACGCTTGCTTGACCCTCGACATGCTGCATTTACGGGTCTTGCTTAGACTAGAACCGTGCAAGTCGTGGGGTGGCGGATTGCTGGCTAGCCGAGGATTCCACATGGAGAGAGGTGAGAAACCACTGAGCCAAGATCACTGAAAGAATTGCGAAATTTCGCAAAGAGTCATTTCAGAGTCGAGCCCAGAAAAAGTGCATTACTTCCGAGTTCTTCCTCGATCCTTAGCAGCTCGTTGTATTTCGCAGTCCTCTCCCCTCTGGCTGGGGCGCCGGTCTTGATGAACAAGCTCTCTTGAGACGTTGCAAGGTGGGAGATGAAAGTGTCCTCTGTTTCACCCGACCTATGGGAGACGACAACATCTAGACCCGCTTCCTTCGACATCTTGATAGCGTCCAACGTCTCTGTGACAGTTCCTATCTGGTTGAGCTTTATCAGAATCGCGTTAGTCGCCTTCTTCTGAAGGCCTCTCTTAATCCGCTCGGGGTTTGTAACGTAGAGATCATCTCCAATAATCTTGATCCTGTTTCCAAGCTTTCGCGTTATCTGCGCAAAACTGTCGAAATCGTCTTCGTCGAAAGGATCCTCAAGCGTTCTTATCGGGTACGTCTTGACGAGTTCCTGGTAGTAGTCCTCCAGTTCATCGCTGTTGAGTTTCTTCTCGTCGATTTGGTAGGTGGAATCTTTGCTGTTGTAGAAGCTGGACGAGGCCGCGTCGATGCCAACGTGAACTATTGACTCGTCATAACCGGCGTCGGATATTGCTTGAAGAATCGCTTCTAGCGCGTCGCCAGTCATTTCCAGTGGTGGAGCGTAGCCTCCTTCGTCTCCCACGTTGATCGCGCTGGGACCGTACTTGGCCTTGAGCACCGAGCCCAAAGAATGGTATACTTCATCGCCGATTCTGATAGCCTCAGAGCAGCTCGCCGCTCCGACAGGTTCTATCTGGAATTCCTGGACGGCAAGCTTGTTGCCTGCGTGTTTTCCCCCGTTTATCACATTCATCATGGGCACAGGGAGGTTGTAGCTGGGCAGGTCTCTCAGGTACTTGTAAGCCGGCTTCCCCTGCGATGACGCCGCGACTTTCGCGACTGCCATCGATACGCCAAGAATCGCATTCGCACCCAATCTCTTCTTGTTAGATGTCCCATCAAGCGCGATCATTAGTCCATCGATCTCTCGCTGGGCTCTGGCGTCTTTGCCCATCACGCGGGATCTGATTCTATTATTCACGTTAGAGACGGCTTTCAGCACTCCCTTGCCGTGAAACCGCTTCATGTCACCGTCACGCAGCTCCAATGCTTCGTGGATTCCCGTCGATGCCCCCGAAGGCACAGTTCCCCGTCCCATGCTTCCATCTCGAGTCCAAACATCCACCTCTACAGTGGGGTTTCCTCTAGAATCCAGAACCTGCCTGGCTTTCACATCTGTAATCTCTGAACCTCCCGAAATTGTCTTCGACATTGTTCTTCACTGTCTCCGTGATCGTGTTGCCGTATCATTCTTTCGATTTCCTGCTTCCACGATAGCGGTGAAAATGTCGTTCACATTGGTCCCGGTTGGACCGGTAATCACGAGATCGTTTAATCTCTCAAAAAACGGATAGGAATTGTTTTCTCGGAGATAAGAGTCAGAGTCCAAGTGAATTCTCAAACCTCTTTCAACGGTAGTACCATCCGCCACAGCGCCGGCTGCGCCCGTTGGACCGTCAACGCCATCGGTTCCGATTGAAGAGACTAGGATCGCAGGTTTTTCTCGAATCGACAAAGCTGCCGAGAGAACGAGTTCTTGGTTTCGTCCACCGCGTCCCTTTCCGTGAACTGTCACCGTAGTTTCACCGCCAGCGACCACGGCGGCGGGAGGGGCAACTGGAAGATGGTTTTCGCGGATGCTGATGCAAATACCTGCTAATATCTTGCCTACTTCCCGTGCTTCTCCCTGAAGTCTCGTCGAAAGAATCAATGAGTGATATCCTCTCTTCTCAAAAACCTCGGCAGCTGCTTGGCATGATTCCTTGTTGGTTCCGACGAGCAGGTTATGGACTCGTTTGAAGATCCGTGAGCTCTTCTTCGGAGTCTCCGGCAGTTTGCCCTCCTTTCCCTTCTGAATATGCTTTCTAATGGAACTAGGGACTTTTCGCCAGAGTCCATGCTCTTCCAAGATTGTGTAAGCGCCCGCGTAGGTTGTGTCATCTGGTACGGTCGGGCCGGACGCTATGGATTCCACTTTGTCCCCTACAACATCAGAAATGATGAGTGACAGGACCGTCGCAGGGTGCAATTTTTCCGCGAGACGGCCACCCTTGAAGTCGGAGAGGTGCTTCCTAACAGCATTAATCTCATCGATCCTCGCTCCTGACTTCAGGAGAAGGTTTGTCGTCTTCTGCTTGTCTGAGAGAAGTATTCCGGGGGAGGGGAGTGGCATGAGTGCCGAACCTCCGCCTGAAATCAAGCAGATCACCAAATCGTCCTCGGACGGCTGCCCAACGAGCCGAATCATGTTCTTGACTCCTCGAACGCCATCTTCACTTGGGATTGGATGAGAGGCTGGATTGAAACTGATCTTCTTGCTCTTGGGCCATGGCTTAGTGTAACCGGGAATGTTCACGGAGCCGCCCGTTACCCAACCATCAAGAATCCTTTCAATCTCCAGAGCCATACCTGCAGTCGCTTTTCCTGCACCAATGACCAGCACTCTTCTGAACTCTGAGAGCTTGAAAGAGAGCGCTCCGATCTGAAGCTCATTCTTTCTTACTTTGACTTTGTTTCTTAGAATTGTTCGAGGGTCAGCTGCCAGAAGCGCCTGACTGAGCGCTTCTACTAGGACCCGGCGGGACGAAGATCCATCTTGTCTTACCCGCACTCGCCAAGAGTGTTGTGAGTGGCCGCTGTTCTTCTGGCTGCGAGTGGATGGTGTCAAGCTCAAGTCTTCCCAGAAAACGTTCTATTTGGGGATACTTCAATCGTGCATCTCGTGATCGAACCTATCGTGGACAATTGTTGTCAGCCTCGGCCGCGTTGAGAAACAACCCATGGCGTAGGCCTCCGTGGGTTCAAATCCCACCGGCCCCCACCACGACCCTTAACTAATGGTAAACAAGTGGTACCCGTTATGTTCTGCCAGAGTATGTCAGTGGAGCCTGGTACCTTGTGCCTCTCTTCTTCGGAATCCTAGGTGGGATCATCGCATGGGCAGTGAACAAGGATAAGGATCCAAAGAGAGCCAGAAATCTGCTAATTTTCGGACTACTTTGGACGTTCGTACCACTCATCATTATCGGGTTGACGGTGTTCTTCTACACTGTATCAGTGCCGCCCCCCATACGATAGAAGGGGTGGTTCCAGCAATTGTATTACGATTTCTTGGACAGAAGGGCAAGCTTAGCCCGTAACCGCTCTGAGTGATCTTTCCGATTATTCTGGGTGTTTGCTGATTTGGAAGTTCCACCGGGTCGCCCCGTAGGGCTCGGATGTTCCTAGGGCGAAGATCGTCTCAGGCTTCACCTCGTACACGTGCCACGGGGGCGGTCCTGCGCTGGGCGCGCTGTACTCCGCCGTGAACCCTTCCTTGACAACCGTCGGCTTCCATCCTTCCGCCGTGAACGCCTCAGCAATTCGCTTGAGTCGAGCGGAGTCTACTATTCTCCTAGCTGGACCCTCCACCACAAGGTCGAAGTCATGCGTTGCAATCGTTATGACGCTGTTTGGGCTGCGTGCAATGTTCCGGGCTTTGCGGGTTTTTGGTCCGGCGGTGAAGTAGAAGGCGTCGTCTACGAGCATGACTCCTACGGGCATCACGTGGGGTTTCCCGTCAGGATTGGTGGTTGCCAGCCAGGCGGTGTGCCGGTCCGGTCCTCCTGTCTTCGGGGCTTGAGTGATTCTTTGCTGTAGGCGCTTGTGCACTTTTTCCCATGGGATTATAGGCGCGCCGTAGCCGTCGAGGTTCTTCTTAGAAATCGGATCTTTCAACCCAGATCCTTCCGTATCATAGTGATCGCAGGTTGGGCAAGTGTTGGTAGCCCAGATCGTATTGGAGAAACGATATTACCAGTCGGGTCTCCGATTGGAGGATTCAATGTCTCATCGACGGAGAGACACGTCGGGTAATGAGTATTTGAAGAAACAATCGTTGGAGACAAAGGTCCAGTCGTCTGGAATGTACATAGAGGGAGAATGGGTTCATTCGAAGACTGAAGAGAAAATTGATGTTGTTAACCCTGCGACCGAGCGTGTTATCGGCCGGGTCCCTAGGGCGAACAGAGAGGAAGTCAAAGAGGCGCTTGAAGCTGCGAGGGATGCGCAGCCGAAATGGGAGGATACTCCTCCGATCAAGAGGGCTTCCTTCTTGTTCAAGATTGCACAGCTCATTCGTAGGGATAAGGAGAGACTAGCGGGGATTCTGACGGCTGAGCAGGGAAAGCCTCTGTTCGAATCCAGGCTCGAGATAGAAGGATCCGCTCAGAACTTCGAGTACTACGCGGAATACGCTCGCAGAATACAGGGAGATGTTCTCCCAAGCGACAATGCTGGGCAGTCGATAATGATTCTGAAGCTTCCTTTGGGAGTGGTCGCGTCTATCACGCCTTGGAATTTTCCGTCAGCCACGGTTGCTAGGAAGCTTGCTCCCGCGCTGATTACTGGAAATACTGTGGTTACCAAGCCATCCAGCAATACGCCTCTCAGTACCGTCGAGCTAGTTCGACTGGCGGACGAGGCGGGATTGCCGAAAGGTGTCTTGAACATGGTTACCGGAAGCGGGGAACTGGTCGGTGACGAGCTTGTCTCTAACAAGATCACCTCGCTGGTCACTATGACGGGCAGTACCGAGGCTGGTCAGAAAATAATGGAAAGAGCATCTGGTCATGTCGCGAAGCTCATTCTCGAGCTCGGCGGAAAGGCACCATTCATCGTGTGGAGCGACGCTGACTTATCCTGGGCTCTTCGCTGCGCGATCTGGGCAAGATTCTGGAACTGCGGGCAAACATGCATCTGCTCAGAGAGAGTCTATCTTGACGAGAAGGTGAAGGACCGGTTTCTCCCCGCATTCGTGAAAATGGCCAAAGCGCT
>WNGH01005600.1_pt1 | contig 11958 bp, 16 predicted proteins | sample 5400631 | NCBI WGS metagenome assembly WNGH01 (sample SAMN13153373, study PRJNA577476) | soil metagenome | isolation source: 115 cm soil or saprolite under Garry oak tree replicate 1 | place: USA:California | collected 2016-06-15 | reverse complement strand
TGACTTTGGCTTCGCGGTTTCCGAATATGTGGAAGGCTGCTGTCGACATGTTTGGACCCTATGACTTGCCAAAGTGGGCTTTGCGAACCCCGCCTTCCTGGATGCCTTACATTCGACTGGCGGTTGGAGACCCGGAGAAAGATCGTGAGATGCTACTGGAGCACTCGCCCAAGACCTACCTGGGAAATCTTGCGTCTCCGCTGATGATCATTCAGGGAAAGAACGACCCGCGGGTCCCCGAGCCCGAGTCAGCTGAAGTTGTGGCAGACCTTCGAAGGCGTGGTGTTCAAGTGGACTATCTTGTCTTCGAGGACGAAGGCCATGACGTACTCCGATTCAAGAATAGAGTGACTTGCTATTCGAAAATAACAGACTTCTTTCTCAAACATCTCGGCTCCTGATTGCGGTGGAGTGTCGATCAGTGGAAAAAATGAGTCACTACCTGGTCCGGGCCGGCTTTTTTCCACTCTGCGCTCTCTGAACACTCTCTTTTTCTCGCCCTCTCGATTTGAGTTCGGATTCTCGTTCCGCTCTGACTCTTTCTCTTGTTCTCGCTCCTCTATTTCTTCCGAGACATGTTCTTCCGATTCTTCGTCGGTTTCTTCCTCCAACTCCCGGTCTTCACTCGTGTCATCTTCTTCGTTGCTCATCGCGACTCCACTCCTTACTCGATAATGCACAAAGAGGGGCTACTTGGCATTATTTTCACTTTGGCCTATCGATTGTGGAATTTCATCTCCTCCTGACGATATTGAGTCGTCGTGATGCAGCGCGAAGGCGAAATGCTTCTCCATCAAAGTCGAATGGAATCCTACCTCTAACGAGCGTTAGAAAGAAAAAGGGGACGGCTCCTCCGGAGCCACCCAAGCATCACCGGAGGCTTGAGAAATCAATTACTGGACATCGCACTAGAGTGGATGTGATCTCCAGAGTTCCCAGACCCGCGTTCACAGCAGCGGTAATATCGTCGTCCTTGTTAAGGAGGGTTGGTGTGACTCCGCTCTTCCAGTGGAACACTTGCAGGTTCCAGGCTCCACCGTTGTATTGATTGGTGGTTCCAGAGTCCGTCGGGATTCTGTTGAGAACATTGCAGCTTGTGTCATCTTGAGGAAGCGCAGCCAGCAATGGAGCGCATTGAACCGCGGGAGTGTTGCCGTTAGCATCGACAATGTGGTATACGATGTTTCCCTGGGCTATTAGGTTGGCTTCCTGCGGCGATGATGTGGACACCGTGGTCGCCTCGTACTGTATGATCTGATGGTCGTACCATCCCGAGTTTGTGACAGCGGTGGAAGTGTCTCCTTTAGCACCAGGTATTGTTAGAACGAGAAGGGCTAAGACGGCGAGAAAGACTGGGAGTTGTAGCTTCTTCATTTTGACAATTTCACCTCCAGCTAATACGTTGCGCCGTTGTAGGCTTGAATTCTATATGAGGGATTGGCGAGATGTGGCCGTTGTCTGGTCTAGATCTGGCCTATTTTCAGCGAGTGGTTGTCCTGAACAGAACTATGACCCCGAGAGCCTCGGCTAGGTTGATCCCGAGGAGATATGGCAGGAACGGGGCTCCTATGTAGGGCGACATTGTGGCGAACGAGTAGACGGACAGCATGTTCTGTGCAAAGAGTATCAGTGAGAAGACCATTAGACCGAGACTAAACTGGGCGTGTGTATCGCGGTATATTCGTGCATAAACGATGATGAGTCCAAGAAGGAGAATTGCGTTAAGCCCAGCAGTGTACATGCTTGCGTCCATTAAGGGATCCATTACTCTTTCACCTCTCTAGCCCGGGGTTGGATCTGAGTCCAGATCTCGTCGAAAATGTGAAGGTGGGCTTCCATCTCTTGGGAGAGAAAGTAGAGCTTGCCGTAGCGTTCCCCTGATGGGGTGATGAGATTGTTCTTTTCCAATGCTCGGACGTGATGCTCTGCGACCCGATAGTGAACGTCAAGCGCCTCGGCAAGCTGGTTGACATTGTGAGGCTCGTTGCGGAGGAGATTGATGATCTTGCCACGATTGGTTCCGCCACGTGACCCAGCGAGAACATACCATAGGAGACGCTTCCAGGACGTATCGGATGGAGAATGGACTTTCGCCAGTTCCGAAACACCCGGGGCATCTTGCAATCAACCCGACCATGCATTAAGACTTGCAGGAAATAACGAGGCCAACGCATCTAATATTGGCTGGTCAGGATTAGGTCAGGATGTGGCCAAGATCCACCTTTTCATGACATAAGCCGGCGGAAGCGAAACTCGCAATTATTTGGATTGCCGAAGAAACCGCGTAGGTCCCTTTGAGTAGCGCCTACTACTCATAGCTAGGTCGTCCCTTTCAACGAGGACAAGCTAACATCCTGCGAGACCTATGCGTTCAGGGCTGGCCAAAATGCCCGGATAATCCTAGAACCCTATCTAATACCAGCGCTCTCAGGCAATGGTCGTCGACGTGAGTTCGTGCAGCTGTACTTCAAGTCTTGTGGCAAGGTGACGAACGTCTTGTGAGTTGCTGAGTAGACCATCGATTGTTTTACCGAGTGCGTGCAAGAGTCGATCTCGATCCAGAGAGCCTACCAGTGTTTCCCTGAACGGTTCCAAGATCTGCCGAGGCAGATCGTCGAATCCTCTGCCGTAGCTGGTTCTCAGCCCCCGATGATGACATGCGAGCGAAAGTGCATAGTCACGGGCTGCGCTGATCCAGTACTCGGCCTGCCACAGCCTGTCGCGCTCTATACAGATGCGTGCACGGACTAGGTGGTGGACTGCAAGTCCGAAGAGATGTTCTGGCGAAGGTTGAAGGGCCTGATCCATTTTCACAACCTTTCCGAACAACAATGTGAAATTGGGTCCACGGGATCCAAAGTCACCTCTAGGGGTGAAGGACAGATCCACCTGCAAGTTTCCCGGCAACAGGAAGACTCTGTACACCGTCGACAATGAGGGAAGGTCAAACAGGTGAACTGCGTGGAACTCATTCTGAAGACGTGCTGTCCAATCGGTTAGGACATCGTCTCTGCTCGTGTCTTCAGCAAGGGCGAAAGTAAGGTCCAGATCGGACCATCTGTCTGAGCCTGCCGCGGTAGATCCGATCAAAGCTCCTGCGACCAATCGAGGGTCTTCTCGGGCCATCTCCAAGAGCCGATCACGAACGCGGTTACGCTCCTTGACAGTGAACATGGCTGAAATGGATCCCGGAGGAACGATTATTCTAAGACCACCAGTTAAACTGTATCGATTAACGCGAATTACTAACTCTGATCTGAGGGAATAATTGACTTACTGGTTGTCCCAATGAAACAGCGGGGACCTGGACCTTTTCAAAGTCTTGATTCAACCAATCATTCCTCAGGACAACTTACGCCTCTCGGACTGATAAGTATACCTCGGCTCAGTTTCAGTTTTCTATCACTATTATCGCGGATTTAGCCCTGTCCTAAAATGACTGGCAGTGGAGTGTCGAGATCCATCCTCTGCAAGAACAATGATTGGACCTTTGCCCGTGAAAGCGTCAGAAGCGCCTGTCCTCGACCTTTCTCGTTATCGAATCGAGTGAGGCCTTGACCTCATCCTAACCGAAATCTTGAGAGAGATCGAATCTACTGTTCGTCGACTAGCCTGTGTATCTCGTGTTTCGAGAGACCATATTCTGACCCTCGGTTTACCTCGATGAGTTTGGACACGAGTCCATTCAGGGCCCACCGAAATTCTTCCTTGCGAGCAGTCACAACATATCTATGCTTCGGGCGTTTCGAGAACAAAGCGTGATGGACGGAGACAACAACCTTGTGAGGAGCTTGTCGGGCAGAGACCTCCGCAACGATGTCGTCCCACTTGCGTAAGATCGTCGTGACCTCCTTCTTCATTAGGATCGGGGAATAATTTCTGGCACGTCGTGCCAAGACATGTGCAGTCGTTCTTGCATAGTTAGTTCGAAACCCTCCGGGCTCGACGGTGATCACCTTCACACCGTAATCCTTCAGTTCCTTCGCAAGCGTGTCGGAGTAGGCCTCAAGGCCATGTTTCGTCATTTCATACGGGCCCGAGAACTTCGTTGATACCAGACCCTGGATGGAGCTGACGTTGACGATTCGCCCACCCGATTTTACTAAGAGAGGAATGGCAGCTCGTGTCACCCGTTGTATTCCGAAAAGGTTGACCTCGAAAATATGGTGCAGGTCAGCATCCTCCAACTCTGCCAGTGGCCAAAAGTCAACTAAGCCGGCGTTGTTGACCAGCCCATAGAGACCTTTTCGGGCGGTGCGGATCTCCGTTAAGGCAAGGTCAATCTGACCAGATTTGGTCACGTCCATTATGAGAGGATGGACATTGGTCAATCTATTGAGTGAATCAAAGTCTTTCCTGTTGCGCACTGTTGCGTAGACCAGGGACCCAGCCTCGGACAACGATTCTGTGATTGCTCTTCCAATTCCTGAACTGGCTCCAGTTACGAGGATGGGCTTTGACATACTGTTCGATCTGTAAGCGTGGTCTACAAGGTTCCTCTATAGTATTATCTAAAGAAGTGAATGCGCAGGCTCAGGACAGTGATCTATCAGCATGGAACAACTAGCCCCAGTCTGTTCCTTCACGTCTGGGCGTGTCGAATTCACATCAAATTCTATCAGCTATGCGAAAGTAAAGCCGTACTATCTCCTGACGAGCGACTTATCGTAGCTTCGAGCAACGCGAATTAATCACGCAACGCTCGATTAGGAGCATCAATAACTCATAAGCCACTAGGCCGATGTTGGGGTCACATGAACTGATGATCTTAGGTAGGAGTTAGGAAGGCTTGCAGCCTGGCATTGGAAGATACTCTGACTTGCCGGATCGAATACGAAGCCGTCGGTTTCACACGCTACGCTGATGAGAGCCAAGGGCTTGGCCAAAGATCTTAAGCTGCGATTTTCTCAGGTGCTCCAAAAACGTGGACTGAGCGATGCCCATCTGTTTTGCAAGCAGTCTACTGTCCATGCGTCTAGGACAATCGAAGTACCCGCTTTCGACGGCGGTCTTCAGAATCTGAAATTGTTTCGGGGATAAATCCGACATGATCGTAGAACTCAGTGGTCCATCTTCTTCACCGAATTCCACCATCCTTGTTCTGTTGATTCTCACGACTCCAACTTTCTCAAGCTGAGAAAGAAGCGAGGTCTTGTTTTCCTCTTCCAGAAGAACACTCCACAATTCCATTCCGCCAAATACTGGAATGGCCGCGGAAAAGAAAGCGTTGTTGTCCAAAACTGTCTTTGTGACCCAGCCGTTGTTGGACTTGAGTGTTACGTGGAACAGGACGCCGTTTCGCGTCCGCTCAATTGATCTGAGGGTTCTTACCGATTTATGGTCCCTCCAATAGTCCAGGAAATCATTGAGGTACTTTTCCGTGGAGGCGCTCGCATACTGTAGGACCGAGGCAGTGTCCTTTCCGTTCGGTGTCGACGAGAGAATCTTCATGAAGACTTCTGGAAACCTTTCCGTTGATTGGCTGGCAGGGCATCCATGATGGTAGATCGAAAAATCAAGGGCTAGCAACGAAGGTCGCGGATGGAATTCTCTCGAGCTGTCGATACGATATAAAGATAGGCCGCAAACCCGTGCAGGCTCGCCTCCATGGATAATAATTGGATATCCTCGAGTTAAGATAGAATCATTGTGGAAGAGTTGAGAATCCTCTCCTCTTTGACACGTACGCCTTTCCGGAAAGAGGCAGGCGCCAGGTAATGAGGTTACACTTCATAGAAAGGGGAAGGGGTCGTCCACTGGTTTTTGTTCATGGCGGAGGTGCAGCGGGAGAACCTTGGTGGGGGCCACAAATTGAAGCCTTCACGAACTTTAGACGAGTCATCTTGGATCGCGCAGGATATGGGCGCTCAAAGGGAAAACCGAATGGAAACTACCTAACGGATGTTTACGATTTCTGGCAGACTCTTGACGTCATCCGTCTCGACCGAGTCCACATCGTGGGACATTCAGGCGGTGGATGTGTGGGGGCTCTTGCTGCATCTCTGAGGCCGGGATCAGTCCGATCGTTAACGGTGGTTGAACCACCATTCCTTGGATTAGCTTCGGGAAAATCTCTAGAGTATCGCAAGAAGCTAGAGGAATTGGTCAACGTTACAAACCCGTTTCAAGTTCCCGAACGTGCTGTCGAGTCCTTTCTAGATATCTTGGTTGGACCCGAAAGAATCGCCGAGTTGAAGAGTGGATCAAACTGGCAATCAATCGTAAATTTGGGAACCAACATGTTCATTGAAGCTCGTTATATTCTGGACTCAGACCTGAGACCTCCCGCCTTCTCAGCTCCTGCGTTGGTTGTCGCAGGAACAATATCCCCCCTTTACGACGTTGCTCAGAAGCTCGCGAGCTACTGGAATGCTGAGTTCGTGTCGGTTGAAGGGGCGGGCCATCTGCTCAATCGGACTCATCCTGAGATCTTCAATAAACATCTTCACTCCTTTCTGAGGCAGCACAATCTGTCGAGTTAGAATAGAATCTTTGGAAAAAGAGGTTGGAAGCTTCTCCGTTTGACACGTTGGCTTTTCTGGGAAGACGCGTACATGAAAGAGTTCGACTCGAGCGTCACCTTCATAGATCGAAACGAAGTGGTTCTAGATCAAACCTGCTTCTTTGCTTCGAGTGGGGGTCAGCCGAGTGATACGGGTTCGATAGGCGGTGTTAGAGTTTTGGACGTTAAACGAGCGGCGAACAAGGACATTGTTCACGTGCTGGAAACCGAAAAGGATGTGAAAGTGGGCCAACTCTTAAGCGGAAAAATCGATTGGGATAGAAGATACAAGATCATGCGTCTTCATTCTGCGTGCCATGTAATGAGTGGCGTTTTGCAGAAGAGCTTCAACGTTAGAAAACACACGGGTATCCAGATTCATGAGGACAAGGCTAGAATGGATTTTGACATAGAAAAATTGGATCAAGCGATCGCGCAAGCAATTGAGAATGAAGCAAACAGGGTTGTTGAATCCCATCATGACATTACTGCCAGAGTCTTGACTTGGGAGGAGGTAAACCGGAATCCGGATCTAAAGACAGTTTCAGAAGACCGATACGAGAAATTCGACGTGCCTCGATTAATTGACATTGTCGGATTCGATAGGCAGCTGGACGGGGGAACACATGTATTAAACACAAAGGAAATTGGCAAAATCAAAATCGTAGGAAGAGAAAACAAAGGAAAGAACAACAAAAGAATCACGCTCGTTGTGGATAATCAATAGCCGGAATTGGAAGGTGAGTACCATCTATGAAATTTAGCATCGAATTGCCCGTGCAGTTTCGTGATGTTGATTGCCTTAGTCACGTCAACAGTGCGACCCACTTGCAATGGATGGAGACAGCACGAATTGAGTTGATGAGACACCTTGGTCAAATAGACCATGGGTTTCGTCCGCGTTTTATTATCGCGTCGTGCCGATGCGAGTACATGAAACCCATCATAGATCAGCGTCGAGTGATAGTGTCCACATGGATAAGCCGGATGGGAACTCGGTCCTGGGACTTTGATTATGTGATCGGCGGATCAGAGGAGGTTGTGTTTGCAATCGGCAGAACAACGCAAGTAGCCTTTGATTACAAGAGTGGATCTACAATTCCAATCTCTGATGAGCTGAGAAAAACCTTGAAGAATCAATTCGAAAGACCTCTGGCATTCAAAGAGGCTACCTGACTGATCTGGAAATCGAAAAGTGACCTCTGAGCTTCCTCGCATCGAAGGCGACTCGTGTTTGAACAGAAAAGATCTGTCGATCGCAATAGTCAACCGGCAACATCCGAATCAACACAGGAAAGCCGATGATTCGATCTTCAAGGGTCGAGGTAATTACAGCCATGGTTGGAGACTTAGATACTGTAGTTGAGATACTGGATGAGGCTGCACGTTGGGTGATTTCGAGGGAATGGAAGGGCTGGGAACCCGGCTCTTTTTCCCACCAGTCTATCTACAAACAACTCGAACGGGGGGAGGCGTATTGGGAAAGATTGGAGGGGAGGTTTTCGGCACGATTGCTCTTCAATGGAGTGACAAGATGTTCTGGGGAGAGACACCACAGGATGCCGGTTAAATCCACAAACTAGCCGTAGGACCGGGTTACACCGGTAGAGGAGTCGGACTACAACTGCTTCTCTGGGCGGAAAAACAGGCGTCGGCTGCTGGGAAACGATATCTTCGTCTGAACTGCTTGGCTAGTGACCGTGGTCTATGCGACTATTATGAGAAAGCTAGATTCAAACATATTCGCGATGTTGTTGAACAGAGGGGACTGACAAGTCCGTACGAAAAGAGACTCTGAAACCTCTCCCATTTCCAGAAATGTGATTGGATGTAACAATGAATGGACGCGGGTGGGCTAATCTGAAGCTGCTCTACGTTACTGATATACATGAAAGTAAGGGTGCATTGAACTGGCTTCTGAATTTTGCAAAGGATAGTTACTATGCTATACTAGTCGGTGGAGACATAACGACTGAAGCAAGAATGCCTTTCCTTGAGGAGTTTTTCGATTCTGTAAGAAAAATTCCAGGCAGAATACTCTTGGTTCAAGGAAATCACGACCCTCGAGAAATGACCGTGCCGACTGGTATGACTTTGCTGCATGGAAGGAAACTGGTCCTTGGCGAATTTACCATCGGAGGTCTTGGGGGTTCAAATTTCACCAGCGGTGGTGCACCATTTGAGTATGCAGATGAAGAAGCCAGATCGTTGCTCGATGCACTCGGGCCGGTTGATGTCTTGGTATCACATTGTCCCCCGTACGGCACACGATGCGATCTTGCTCCCGATGGAAAGAATTACGGTTCGGTTCCCGTTAGGGAATACGTAGAATCTAGGAAGCCAAGGCTCGTGTTATGCGGCCACGTCCACGTAGCGAGAGCCGTTGACAAAGTCGGAGAAACCACTATAGTCAATCCCGGTCCTTTGATCGAAGGAAACTATGCTATCGTCCATGCTCTGAAAGACAAGTTCACCGTGGAACTTGGACAAGAAACTCGACTGGTCCAATCAACCTAGCAGAGCGTTGAGTAACGCGAACTAATCATTCTTATTTCAGCGAGGACTTCTGGTCATTACTCCAATACAACATCACGTGCAACAATCTGATCCTATACTATTTGATGGCATATAGTGACGTAACCTATGGTAGCATCTTGTGATGTCTTATTCGATCGAAGTGGAATCTGTGCCTTATTGCATGGGGCATAGCGATCCCCGCTGCCGTGATTCCAGCAACTGCGAGCTGGATCCCCACTAGCGCCACGAATGCTGAGTCACCTAGTAGATACGCTCTGAACCCTGCTTGCAGAGTTCCCACAGGAGCGAACGTCAAAGCATCTCCCAACATGGCGATGACCTGGGTCATTGAGACAAGAAGGGCTCCTTCATACCCAAGCTTTGGGACTACTATGACGACGAATGCTAGGATAACGTCGAGAGCGGCAAATGCGAGGAGACCGTAAGCGTGGCTTGGAGCGACCGCTCGTAGCCATCCATCATTGGCCACTATCCATATGCCGACTAGACTCGATGCGAGAAGAGTTGGAGCCAGAACGGTTTGTATGATTCTGTTCGGATGTTCCCGAGACCCATTTTCTTTGGTTCTCAACAGTTACTCTCTCTTTCCAATTATCAATGGCTACGAGGCTGAACTAACGAGTTTAGACCCTAGAAAACGGGACCTAGAATTGAATAGACTGATCCCGTAATTCTCCGATGAAACTCGTTACAACCTAATCGTTCTAAGTGGGTCCTTCTCCAGTCGTGACTAGCCGGGTCGCCTACGCGATTTGGTGATGACATTATAGCGGGGCGGTACGAATAAGAAAACATGCTAGCTGAGTCTCTCACGGGAAAATCGGCACCGGAGTTCTCGGGTCTCCGGGGATGGCTTAACACTGCTCCATTGACCATCGCGGGTTTGAAGGGAAAGATAGTGCTCCTCGACTTCTGGACCTACAGCTGCGTGAATTGTGTTCGATCGATACCCTACATGAAAATGCTGCACAAGGAATACGCGGGAGACCCTTTCGTCTTGATTGGGGTTCATACCGCGGAGTTCGAGTTCGAAAAACTCCCGGAGAACGTTTCCAGTGCAGTGAAGAGGTTTGGGATAGGATACCCCGTCGCAATCGACAGCGAGAACATTACGTGGAAGCGCTACGGAAACCAGTACTGGCCGAGGCAGACGTTAATCGATTCTAAGGGAACAGTTCGATGGGAACATGCTGGAGAAGGGGATTATGACAAGATGGAAGACAGAATTCGAGATTTGTTGAAAGAGACTGGGAGGTCAGGGGGAAACAAGGGCAATGCTGGATCCAACAAGCTTGAGAGGTTTCGGTTTATGCCGAATACGACCCCTGAAATTTACACGGGGACATTGCGGTCGCAGGGTTTTGGAAACGGGCAAGTTTGCGTGTCTGGAAGTTGCACTCGCTATATCGACCCTGGGGAGCATTCGCGAGACACGCCGTATTTGAGTGGAGATTGGACGCAGTTCCCCGAGTACGTCATGCACGCAACTACTGAGTCTGGCTACATTCTATTGAAGTATGGTGCTCGCAACGCCAACGCGGTCCTGGGAGTGTCTGACATGAAACGGGTTAGAGTTGAGGTTGAGCTTGATGGAAAGCCGATGGAAAAGGGGAAGGCTGGGGCAGATGTTCAGTGGGATTCGACAGGTAGTTTCCTCGTTGTTACTGAGAACAGGCTTTACGACATTGTTCGCACTAAGCCGTTCGAGACTCATGAGCTGAAGCTGATCACGAAAGCTGACGACCTGCGTCTTTACACGTACACCTTCGGCTGAAGCGAAAACCAGAGAATCTCTATTCCCGCACTATTGTGCCGGGTCCCATTGGGTAGATCTCTATCCTGCCGAGGCCCGCTTTCTCTACCGGGTCATTCGCCAAGAGGGCCCGTGCAGTCGCTTCGTCCGGTGTCTCAACAACTGCGACTCCCCAGACGCCTTTGGGATCGAGGACTGGTCCAAAGACGATTGCAACGCCCTTGTCGCGGAGGGCTGTCCAGTAAGTGACGTGCTCCCCCATGACCTTCCTCTCTGAATCTGTCATGTCCATTGGAAACGTCGGCCGTGGCGATATGAGCCGAAACAAGAATCGCATCATTCCTTTTGTCAACGGCGGATCAGGAATGTCCGAGAATCCGATGAGTCTTATAGGGCTCCTCTAGCTTCCTCATATCATCGTCCGAGAGCTGAAGATCCACCGACCCGACCGCCTCATCGATGTGCTCAACCTTGGTTGCGCCGATGATCGGGGCGTTTACGCCCTTGTGCAGTAGCCATGCGAGCGCTATTTGGGCCGATGTCGTTCCTTTCTCCTTTGCAACCTCTTCTACGCGCTCCACAACGTCAAAGTCTTCGGGACGGAAGAACCTCTCTGCGAAATACTTGTCAGTCTTGTATCTCGACGTGCCGGGTGTCTTTCCGCGCTTGTATCTTCCTGTAAGGAATCCTCTTGCCAGCGGGCTCCAAGGGAGCAAGCCTATTCCCTGATCTTTGCATAATGGAATCATCTCGCGTTCTTCCTCTCGATAGCAGAGGTTGTAGTGGTTCTGCATTGAAACGAATCGCGCGATCCCTAGACGGTCACTGGTGAACACTGCTTTGGCGAGCTGCCAGGCCCACATGCTAGACGCGCCAATGTATCCGACAGTTCCTTGGCGGACGAGATCGTTCAGCGCAACGAGTGTTTCTTCGATTGGTGTTGAGTAATCCCATCGATGAATCTGGTATAGATCGATTCTATCAGTCCGTAGCCTCTTGAGAGATTTTCTCGCCTGTTGCAGAATATGGTATCGTGAGAGCCCTTCTTTGTTTGGTCCCTCACCGACTTTTAGTCTAACTTTGGTCGCGATTATTACATCGTCTCTTTGATCCTTCAGAAGCTCGCCCATGATCTCCTCAGATCGTCCGTTGGAATAGAGATTCG
>WNGH01010597.1_pt1 | contig 11959 bp, 10 predicted proteins | sample 5400631 | NCBI WGS metagenome assembly WNGH01 (sample SAMN13153373, study PRJNA577476) | soil metagenome | isolation source: 115 cm soil or saprolite under Garry oak tree replicate 1 | place: USA:California | collected 2016-06-15 | reverse complement strand
GCAGCTTTTTCCGCAGCAATCTTGGCCAGCGTATCGCCCAGATATTCTTCATGATCCATCGCGATTGGGGTAATCGCAACGATCTCAGCGCCGACGGCTGTGGTTGAATCCAGCCGGCCTCCGAGACCGGTCTCCAAAATGGCGAGTTCAACCTTCGCTTCAGCGAATGCAAGCAGCGCAATCGCCGTCACATGTTCGAAGAAAGTTGGGAGCGTTTCCAGGTCTCTTTGTGTCACTAACTCTTCAGCCGTCGCCTTCACCCGCGAGGTTAAGCGCGAAAACTCATCACGCGAGATTTGCTCACCGTTGATCGAAACCCGTTCTGTAATCGAAATCAGGTGCGGTGACGTGAACAGACCGGTGCGGATTCCGGCGGCACGACAAATTGAATCGAGCATAACCGCGGTCGAGCCCTTGCCGTTCGTGCCGGCTATTTGAACTGAGGGGAAATGCTTGTGTGGATTTCCAAGCGCATCAAGAAGCACTTCCGTATTCGTGAGACCGAGTTTGATGGCGAGCGTCTCGTGCCCGAGACTTAGCAGATAGGCTAGAGATTCCTCGAACGCCATTTCAGAGATTCGTCCCTCAGTGAATCTCTGTGGTTCTCTGTGTCTCTGTGGTGAATGCTTTTTCATGGATCGTTAACCACAAAGACACGGAGCATCCAGACACGGAGCATCCACAGAGGACCACAGAGAGAGATTCAAGGACTCGAAACCTGAAACTTGAGGCCGGAAAACTTCGCCGTGCTCTCGCGCGTGATGTCCGGATTCATCATAAAGTCGAGCGACTTGACGATGAAGGTCCGCATCTCGCGACGATCGATGATGGCGTCGACCATGCCGTGCTCCAAAAGAAACTCGGATCGCTGAAAGTCCTTGGGCAGCTTCTGCCGGATCGTCTGTTCGATCACGCGCGGGCCGGCGAAACCTATGAGAGCTTTCGGCTCAGCCAGGATCAAATCACCGAGCATCGCAAAACTTGCAGTCACGCCTCCGGTAGTTGGATCTGTCAGCACCGAGATAAATGGCAGGTGTCGTTCTTCCAGAGCCGCCAGCGCCGCGGATATCTTAGCCATCTGCATCAGCGACAGCACGCCTTCCTGCATGCGCGCGCCGCCTGATGCCGAAAATACGATCACCCCGCCACGCTCTTCGATGGCCCTTTCGATCAGCCGCGTAACCTTTTCGCCCACCGCCGAGCCCATCGAACCGCCAATGAAGTTCATGTCCATCGCGCCGCCAAAAATCCTATGTCCACCCACTTTGCCGCGCGCGGTTATAATGGCTTCGGGCAGCCCGGTGGCGCGTCGCGCTTGCTCGATTCGTTTTTTGTAAGGCTTGCTGTCAACAAACTCCAGCGGGTCCGTAGAGACGATCTCCGCGTCTAACTCCTCGCAGTAACCGTCATCAAAGAGCTTCTCCAATCGCTCGTAAGCGCCGATGCGAAAATGGTAATTACAATGCAAGCAAACCTGTAGGTTGTCTTCGAGTTCGCGCTTGTAGAGGTGCGCGGCACACTCTTCGCAGCGGACAAAGACATTTTCGGTGCGGACGACGCGATCTTTGTCGCTGACCGGTTCAATCTTGCCTTTCTTTTTCCGAAACCAGGGCATAACACAATAAAAAGGAATTCGGCGTTAACTCACCATTTTGAACTCACTACAAAAAATACGTTGAAAAAGGGTAGCACAAATGAAAAGACGTTTCACGGTAGCGTAGACTTCAGCCTGTAATGCTCCCAAAGGGAGAGGGAACTTAAGCGCCAGTGATACAATTGCTCACCAACAGAAATTCCTGAGGAGGCTCACCGGGCCGAAACGTTATGCAAACAACTTTTCGCTTGCGACTATTTGCAATCGCTGGGGTGCTGATTGCCACTTTTGGCGCGCACGCATGGGCCCAACCTTCGGGCGGCAAGACGTCAGACCCCGCAAAGACGGACTCCGCCGCAAAAACCAGCACGAAGAAAACGACCTCGCCCCCGAAGAAAACGACCAAAGCCACGCCTGCCACGTCTGCGAAAGCTGCCAACAAAACGACGAGCGCGGCGTTGGCCTCAATCGACGGCAAGTGGTGGACATCGGGCAATGGCTTCGGCGATTCCGAAGTAGTATTTACCCAAAACGGTTCCAACGTATCCGGCGTGATTCGTTATGCCGACGGACGCACCGGCACGGTCAACGGCACAATGGCCGGCAACCGGCTGCAGCATACCTGGACCAATTCGAGCGGCGAAGGCGGGACCGGATGGCTGGAGCTGAGTTGGAATAATTTTCTAGGCGGCCCGTGGCACAATCAAAAAGTTCGCGATGGCTCGTGGACGCTCATGCGCGTCGAAGGCAAATGGTGTTTCGGCGGCAGCCGCACACGCATCCGTGCAGTCACTCATAATGCCCGCGGCGAGTTGAGCATGGTTATGGAAGACGGCACTCCGGAAAGCGGATATCTTCAAGGCTCGTGGTTATTCCTCGAAGCTGACGGCATGACGATTAAGGGAACGATGGACTTCAGAGCTAATCGGGTCGATTGGTCCAGCGGGTTTTATTGGACCTGGTGTGGACGGAATTAGGTGAAATAATTTAGTGAGACTTCCGAGCGCGATTGTAGCCCGAGTCGACCGTGAGAAGATAACCGAGTATCTGCTCAACAGGGAGCATCCCGACAATGGCGGAAAAGCGCAGTTTTTCATCAGGTTGGGATCGAGGATTGATTATGATCAAAGAACATGATCGCGTGGTTCTCAACGCGCCGCTCCCGAGCGAAGGACTTGAAGCCGGAGATGTTGGCACGGTCGTTCACGTTTACAAAGACGGCGAGGCCTCCGAGGTTGAGTTTGTAACGCTCGATAGCCACACCGCCGCCGTCGCGACTCTGGAAGCGTCGCAAGTACGACCCGTGACGCGCCGAGACCTGACTCATGTCGACTTGACCACGTATTTGGTCCGCAAATAATCCACGTATCTTTCCGTTCCTCGCTCCCAGGCTTCGATGATAAACTGCGCCATTCTGAGGGAGGCCAATTTGTGAAATACTTTCTGAATCTCTTTGTTACTGTCTCAACGATTGCTCTAATCACATCAACTACCGCGCTCGGGCAGCAATACAATCCTAACCTCTTCTCTGCGATGCAGTGGCGTCTAGTCGGACCGCACCGCGCGGGTCGAGTTACGACGGTCGCAGGGATACCGGGCAAGCCGGCGATCTATTATTTCGGCACGCCGGGGGGCGGGTTGTGGAAAACGACGGATGGTGGGCGCGTGTGGAAGCCGATCTTTGATGAAGTGCATGTGCCTTCGATCAGCGCGCTGGCGGTGGCAGCTTCGAATGCGGACGTGATCTACGTCGGGACAGGTGAGTATCTGGAAGGAAATGGCGTTTACAAATCAACTGACGGTGGCGCCACCTGGATAAATGCCGGATTGAGAGATGTCCATCACATCTCTTCGATCATCGTCGATCCGCGCGATCCGAACATTGTTCTGGTTGGTAGTTTTGACATCTTCGCGGCGCGTCCGCAGCGCGGTCTGTTCAAAACGACGGACGGCGGCAAAACCTGGAACAGAGTCTTTTTTAAGGATGACAAGACCGCGATCGTCGATATGTGCGCCGCGCCTGACGACGCCCGAATCGTTTATGCGGCGACTTTTAGCTTTCAAATCGATCCGGCCAGCAGACGGCCAATGGTGAGTGAGTCGCAAGTCTACAAATCGTTTGACGAGGGAACGACGTGGCAACAAGTCGGCACGGGCTTGCCTGACAATCCGCGCGGTCGAATCGGCGTGGCAGTCGCGCCGGGCACGGAAGGCAAGCGCGTTTACGCGATCCTGAATCAGGGTTTCTTTCGCTCGGACGACGGCGGCGCGACTTGGCAGCAAAGCAACAAAGATCCAAGAGTGGTGGGTAGCGGCTATTTCAGTCGTACGTATGTAGATCCGAAAAACGCCGATGTCGTTTACGTGATGCAGACTTCGACGTATCGCTCCCTTGATGGCGGCAAGACGTTCGCGGCCTGGAAAGGCGAGCCCAGCGGCGAAGACGATCACGTGCTCTGGATCGATCCAAACGATTCGCAGCGAATCCTGGAAGGCACAGACCAGGGCGCCGTGATCACGCTCGACGGTGGCAAGACCTGGAGTGAATGGTTCAATCAACCGACGGGTGAAATGTACCACGTCATTACTGACAACCAGTTTCCCTATCGCTTGTATGCCGCACAGCAGGACAGCGGTTCCATCGCGGTGTTGTCGCGCAGCGATTTTGGCATGATCACCTATCGAGATTGGTTTTCGACCGGCGCATTCGAGAGTGGTTACATCGCCCCCGATCCGCTTAATCCGAATCTGGTTTATTCGGTCGGCTGGTATGGCACGGTGTTCAGATTGGAACGCATGACCGGACAGATCGCAACCGTGTTTGCGCCCGGCGCGAAGTATCGGTACACGTGGGAAACGCCCCTGGTTTTCTCGCCACGCGATCCCAAGGCGCTGTACGTCGGAACGCAGTACGTTTTGAAATCAGGCGACAGCGCACAGACATGGACTGAAATCAGTCCTGACTTGACGGAGAAAACCCCGTCAGCGAAGCCTACCGGTGTGATGACTACAATTGCACCGTCTGCAGTGCAAGCTGGAGAAATTTGGGTGGGCACGAGCACAGGCCTGGTGCAACTCACGCGAAACGACGGCACAAACTGGAACATTGTCACGCCGGCCGAACTGCCTGCGAACAGCAACATCACGTTAATTGAAGCCTCGCCCACCGACGCTGAAGCTGCTTATGTGATCGCCTCAGCGCGCAACGATTCGCATCCTTACATCTTTCGAACGCACGACGCCGGCAAGACCTGGCAGAAAATCGTTACCGGGTTGCCGGACGCAGGCATCGCTCGGGTCGTGCGCGAAGATCCGGCACGCAAAGGACTGATTTATGCGGGCACTGAAACAGGTGTGTACGTGTCGTTCGACGGAGGTGAGCACTGGACAACGCTGCAATTCAATCTGCCGATAGTGTCCGTGCGTGATCTTAGAGTGCATGACAATGATTTGGTTGCGGCCACGTATGGACGCGCGCTTTGGATTCTCGACGACTTGTCGCCGCTGAGGCAGGCCGGCGCTGAAGCCGCGAGGACCAATGCGCATTTGTTCAAGCCCGCAACGGCAGTGCGCACGCGTTGGGACAATCATCCGGATACGCCGCTTCCACCCGACACCGCCCATGGTGACAATCCGCCGGATGGCGCGATCGTTTACTATTACTTGAAGCGTATAGCGAAAGAAGTCACGCTCGAGATTCGCGATGCAAAGGGCAACACCGTACGACGCTTGTCAAACAAGCCTTCAGCTATCGCTCCACAGCCAAAGAATGTTCCCGATTACTGGTTCGCGCCAGCGGAGGCACTCACAGTCAATGCCGGCTTGAATCGTTTCGTGTGGAACCTGCAATGGCCGCACCCGGATACGCTCGCTTACAGCTTTCGCGGCACCCCGCTCGATTACATCGAGTACACGCTTCCCGATCATGCAATCGCGGGCAACACACCCGTCAATCAAACGCCAGGGCCGTTTGCCGTTCCGGGTAGTTACGACGTTGTGCTAACAGTTGACGGTCAGACGTATCGTCAGCGCTTGATGCTCACACTCGATCCGCGCGTGCATACTTCGCAAATTGATCTCGAAGCGCAACTCGATCTGGCGAAGCAAATTGATGCATGGATGAATCTCAGCTATGGGGTTTACCACGAGCTTAGCGGTTTGCGCGCTGCTTTGGACGCCGCCGCCAAAAAGCTGCCGGGCGATTCACAGATAGTTACGTTGGCAAAGGAAATTGACGACATTCAGAATGGCACGAGTGCTGTGCCTGGCTTTGGTTTCGTAAACCGCGATCTCGCGAGATTTGTTACGATGATTCAAAGCGGCGATATGCGCCCGGCAAAATCTGCAGTCGAAAACTCGGGCGTCGCATGCAGCGCTCTGAGAAACGATTTGACGAGATGGCGACAGGTTAACCAGGAAAAGTTGCCGAACTTAAACGCAGTTCTGAAGCAGAACCAGACGGAAACGTTGCGGACGGTTGCGGTCCAGGATGATCCTCGTTGTCCAAATCAGTAGAATTGCCGAAAATGACTGAACGCCGCCGACATCGTGAAATTCCGGAGGAGCATCGCGCAGCGCAACACCTTGACAACGAGCGCACCTTTCTCGCCTGGGTGCGCACCAACGTCGCACTCATTAGTCTCGGATTTGTGCTGGCCCGGCTGAGCCCTTCCCTGACCGCAGCGGGCGCAGTTAACGCCGGCCGTATCGCGGCAAAAACGGTCACGCTTGGCATCGTCCTGGTGGTCTTTGGAGCTTTAGTTACGCTGCTGGCAGCCTGGCGTTACGACAGAGTCAATCGCCAGATTGAAGCCGGCTTTGTTAAGACTGATCGCGCGCTGGTGTGGTTTATCGCGCTCGCGATCGTGCTGTTGTCGGCGGCGGCGGTCGCTTACATGGTGGCTGAATAGGATTCGATATCTGATAATCTACTTGACTGGCCACAACAGTCATATGGGAGGACGACTTCCTTGACCGACACTTCAACAGTCATCCATGCAGACATCCAGATCAAGACGGCAGTGCCTACCTTCTTGGTGCCCGATGTCGCCAGCACCGCCCGGTGGTACTCGGAGCATCTCGGCTTCCGCACCGCAGGAACATTTCCAAAGCAGGAGCCCTACGCCTACGCGAGCTTAATGCGTGATGCGGCGGAAATCATGCTGCTCTCAATGCCTGGCTACGAGAAGCCGGATCTCTCGGCCAGACGACCAGAAGGGCTTTGGGACGCATACATCCGGATGCGGGGAGTGCAACCGCTGTACGAGACTTTACGCGGCGAGGCATTCGTCCAGATGCCTATCAAACGCCAACCCTACGGTGACTGGGAGTTCGAAGTACGCGATCCGAACGGCTACGTCCTCGTGTTTGGTGGCGACGAGGAACGTGCCGAATAACAAGCGCTTGCCCCGGACCCAGCAAACGACCCGGTTTGGTCAGTGAAGGATGTTATTACCCTTATTTGATTGTGCGCCGTCCGTCACCGCGCCGAGACTGCTGCTGGAAACCTGACTCGCATATTTCGCGAGCACGCCGTGTTGATAACGCGGAGCAGGTGGATGCCAGGAGGCACGACGGCGTTCCAATTCTGCTTCTGCAACGTTGAGTTGCAGCAGGCGCGACTCAGAATCGATCGTGATCGAGTCACCTTCTTCGACCAGCGCGATCATCCCGCCGACTGCCGCCTCGGGCGCGAGGTGTCCGACGACCATGCCGTATGTGCCGCCAGAAAATCGTCCATCGGTGATCAAGCCGACTGAGTCACCCAGGCCGGCGCCGATGATCGCGGAAGTTGGCGCCAGCATCTCGCGCATGCCTGGCCCGCCCTTCGGCCCTTCGTAACGAATGACGATAACGTCCCCCGGCTTGATCGTTCCTGAAAGAATTGCCTGCTGACATATCTCTTCTGAATCGAATACCCGAGCCGGCCCAGTAATGTGATGATTCTTCACACCGGTGATCTTCGCTACCGCGCCTTCCGTGGCGAGATTGCCTTTCAAAATTGCGAGATGACCTTGCGGGTAAACCGGATTGGCCCAGGGACGAATCACGTCCTGATCCGCACGCGGCTCTGCGGGCACATCCTTCAGCACTTCCGCTACGGTTTGCCCGGTGATGGTGTGCGCATCGCCATGAAGGATGTTGTTTACCAGCAGCATCTTCATCACTTGAGGGATTCCGCCTGCGCGATGCAGATCAGTGGCTACATAACGTCCCGAAGGTTTGAGATCGCAGAGCACGGGAACGCGCGAGCGAATTTCTTCAAAGTCATCAAGATATAAAGGCACGGCGGCGGCGTGGGCTATGGCCAGCAGATGCAACACGGCGTTAGTTGAACCGCCAACTGCCATCACGACCGCAATCGCATTTTCAAATGCTTTTCGGGTAAGAATCTGTTGCGGCAGTAGCTGTCTGTGAATCGCCTCAGCGAGCATTTCGCCGGAGCGCGCTGCGCTGTCAGCTTTCTCGTCATCTTCCGCGGCCATCGTGGAAGAAAATGGAAGACTCAACCCCATGGCTTCAATTGCCGAAGACATTGTGTTCGCCGTAAACATGCCACCGCACGAACCGGCGCCGGGACACGCGCGTCGTTCCACTTCCAATAACTCGTTTTCGCTGATGCGATGCGCGCAGTATTGGCCCACAGCTTCAAAGGCGCTAACGATGGTAAGGTCTTGTCCGTCGTAGTGGCCCGCTTTGATCGTGCCGCCGTAAACAAAGATCGAAGGAATGTTCAGACGCGCGATGGCAATCATCGCGCCCGGCATGTTTTTGTCACAGCCACCGACTGCCAGCAGACCATCAACACTCTGCGCCTGGCATACGGTCTCAATCGAATCGGCGATCACTTCGCGTGAGACGAGGCTGTATTTCATACCTTCAGTGCCCATTGAGATGCCGTCGCTGACAGTGATCGTGCCGAATACTTGCGGCATCGTCCCCGCTTGTTTCAATGAAGCAACCGCGCGATCCGTAAGTAGATTCAAGCCCATGTTGCATGGTGTGATCGTGCTGTAGCCATTCGCGACCGCGACAATCGGTTTATCGAAATCGGCATCGCTAAAGCCGACCGCGCGCAACATGGCGCGATTAGGCGCGCGCTCGATGCCGTGAGTTACGGTTCGGCTTCGTATATTGTCCTTTGGCATAAATAGCGATGTGTCGTTGCTTAAGAAAGACTCTTTCTCTAGCCCAGGCGTTCAGAGTCCGAGTCAAAAGCCGTGTCAGAACCCGGAGCGGTAGCGATGGGATCACAAAATCAAGCCGAATTGTAGGATCCCATCGCTACCGCTCCGGGTTCTGACACAGACTCTTCACGCCTGGGAACGAAGGCGTTATCGTTCACCAGCCTCCTTTTAGGAGGCTTACGTACTGCTTCAGCGAAACCCTGGCGAGAAGCCCATAAATGGGCTCAAGAATTAACCACATTCAACGATCCCAGGCGTGAACGCCTGGGCTGGAGAGAAGCTCTTATCGCTCTCGTCACGCCTTATGTTTACCTGATGCAGCCAGTGCGCGTATCGCTGATCACGACCTGATGTGGCCGCAAAGAATGCTCGTTGAATCTCTTGAGTCATAGGCCCACGCGAGCCGCAACCGATCGGTATCGTGTCAACTTCGCTGATTGGCGTCACTTCCGCGGCTGTGCCCGTGAAAAACGCTTCGTCGGCAGAAAGCAAATCATCAAGCTCCAGCGTTTTGACTTCTACTTTGTAGCTGAGATCGCGCGCGATCTGCAAAACCGCGTCCCGCGTTATGCCGAGCAGAATTGAGTGGCGGTCGTCGTTAGTCAACAATTGGCGATCGCGCACGATGAAGAGGTTTTCGCCTGAGCCTTCAGACAGATTCCCATCAGCATCCAACAGCAACGCCTCGGCGTACCCGCGATCGACCGCATCGCGCACAGCCAACATCGAATTGAGGTATTGCCCGCAGCCCTTGGCCGTGGTTGGCATCATGCGCGAATGAAACTTTCGCCAGGGCGAGACGGTGACGCGCACGCCCTGCTCGAGTCCGGCAGCACCCAGGTAAGTGGCCCAGGGCCAGGCAAGAATGACGACTTCGACGGGACAGTCGCGCGGATGCACGTTGAGGCTGCCGCTACCGAAATAGCAGATTGGCCGGACGTAACAACTGTTGAAGTCATTTCGCCGGATAACCTCACACGCCGCCTCGCTTAATTCCTCTTCCGTGTAGGGAATTTCGAGTCCGTAGATCTCCGCGGACGAATAAAGACGATCAAGATGCGCCTTGAGACGAAAGACGGCTGGCCCATCCGGCGTTTCATAACAGCGCATTCCTTCAAAGACACCGCTGCCATAATGCAGTGCGTGCGCGGACACATGCGTAGTCGCGCTGCTCCACGGGACGAGGCCGCCATTCATCCACACCCATTTCGTTTGCTCGAATGACACCGGTTTATTCAGACTGCCCAAAGAAATTGGTCGGGGTCAGCGTGCAGCGGACGATCCGCGCCCGTCAGCCAATCGCTGCGCCTGGGCGCGCAAATGTCGAGAGCGACCGTATCTTCGAGAGCTTCTGATGAATGTTCAACTCCCGGCGGGATGTTGAGCATCTGGTTTGCCGATATTGTCACCGCCCCGCTCGGCAAATAGAATCGCCAGGTCCCCTCGAGGACGAGGATCATCTCTTCGTTGTCATGACTGTGCGAATGCGTGATCGCGCCCTCTTTAACTTCGACTTTGGCCACCGTGATGTTTTCGCCAACCGCAACTTTTCGCTGATAGAGATCGGTGATCTCTTCCGCGCTCATTGAATCCCAATCGTAGAATCCCATTTGTCTACCTCCTTGATTTTTTGGAGTGCGCCGGCAGAGCGAAGCGGCGACGGCGCTTTGGATATAGCTGCCTCCTGGATAAAAAAGATAGATCAAAAGCGCCGTCGCCGCTTCGCTCTGCCGGCGCACTCCAAATTAGTTCTTTGCTTTATCCACCAGCCGCCCTTCGGCCAGCCACGGCATCATCTCGCGCAGTTGAGCGCCGACGCGTTCGATCTGATGCTCGCGAGTCTGCCCCTCAAGTTCGCGAAAACGCGTGCGGCCGTTGCGGTTCTCTTTCATCCACTCGTTGGCGAACGCGCCTGATTGAACTTCAGACAGCAGACCCTTCATGCGGCGCTTCGTTTCGTCGTTGATCACCATGGGCCCACGCGTCATGTCGCCGTACTGGGCCGTGTTCGAAACTGAATAGCGCATCTCAGAAATGCCGCCTTCGTATATCAGATCGACGATTAATTTCATTTCATGCAGGCATTCGAAGTAGGCCATCTCGGGCGCATAGCCCGCTTCGACCAGCGTCTCGAAACCGGCTTTGATAAGCGCAGTCAAACCGCCGCAAAGCACCGCCTGCTCGCCGAATAAATCCGTTTCGGTCTCTTCGCGAAAATTGGTTTCGATAATTCCCGCGCGTCCGCCGCCAATGGCCGAGGCATACGCGAGCCCAACCTCTTTCGTGGCGCCGGTCGGATCCTGATGAACTGCGAGCAGGCAAGGTACCCCCGCGCCGCGCTGATATTCTCGCCGCACCAGATGCCCCGGACCTTTCGGCGCCACCATGAAAACATTCACGTCATCAGGCGGTTTGATAAACCCGTAATGAATCGAGAAGCCATGCGAGAACGCGAGATATTTTCCCGGCGTCATCGATTCGGCTATCTCGCGCGCGTAAACGTCAGGCGCGAGTTCATCAGGCACGAGCATCATTACGATGTCAGCCTCCGCGGCTGCCGTCGCCACCGGTTGTACGTGCAAGCCGGCGGCTTCGGCCTTCGCAAACGACGGGCTGTCCGGTCGCAGGCCCACGGTGACGTTGCATCCGGACTCGCGCAGGTTATTCGATTGCGCGAAGCCCTGACTGCCGTAGCCGATAACCGCGATTCTCTTTTCACCCAAAGCGGCGGCTCCGTAGGAGCGACATGTGCTCACATTTCGCTCCTACGGAGCTTAAAACAATCATGACCTCCGCATTTGCTATAAACATTTCGTCCCTAACGGGACTTTCAAACCTGTTCTCAAGGAGCGCCCACCGCAAACACATCTTCCTCCAGCTCAGCGGCCGGAACAGCTTCCACGTTCGACAATCGACCGATCGCAATGCGGCCCGTGCGCGTAATCTCGTGGATGCCCAAGGGTTGCAGCATCTCGATGAAAGCTTCGACTTTCTCTTTATTACCCGAAGCCTCCACCACGATCTGCTCGTGCGAGATGTCGACGACCTTGGCGCGAAAAACGCTGACCAGATTCAGCACTTCCTGGCGCTGCAATCCCGCTTCGGCATTCACGGTAATCAACGCCATTTCCCGCTCGATGTGTGGCCGGGTCGTGACATCCTGCACGTCACGCACACG
>WNGH01029626.1_pt1 | contig 11960 bp, 9 predicted proteins | sample 5400631 | NCBI WGS metagenome assembly WNGH01 (sample SAMN13153373, study PRJNA577476) | soil metagenome | isolation source: 115 cm soil or saprolite under Garry oak tree replicate 1 | place: USA:California | collected 2016-06-15 | reverse complement strand
GCGCCACCAGCGCCGAGGTGGCCCTCTTGATGCGCGCCAAGGACATCTCGGTCGTGCCCGTGGTGGATAATCCCAAGGACCGCCGCTATCTCGGCACGATCTCCGACCGCGACATCGTGACGCAGTGTGTGGCCGCGGGACACGACCCGACCGACTGCCAGGCGCTCGAGCACGCGCGCACCGACACCATCATCGTCAGCCCTGACACGGAGCTCGACGGATTCAAAATAGAACAGCTGGACGAGAAGGACACGCACATTCGCTCGACGATAGTCGTGGTCAATCAGGACAAGAGGGTGGTGGGTTTCATTCCGCATCCGGAGTTCATTCAGGGAATCGTCATCGTTAGGGAGTAGACGGCTAGACGGATAGGCAGACGCCTAGACGCCGAGACGCCTAGCGGGGATTAGTGGTGAGTGATGAGGTAGGCTTAACTGCACACTCACTCCTCACCGCCGCTGGGCGTCTCGGCGTCTAGGCGTCTGTTCAAGCGTCTGGGCGTCTCGGCGTCTATCTTGATCCCGTGCCCCGCAAGTATTTCACCCTCGCCGAAGCCAATCGCACGTTGCCGCTCGTGAAGCGCATCGTCGCCGATCTGGTGACGCTGCATCCCGAATGGCGTGACTTGGTGGGGAAGTACGAGCTGGTGGCGGCGCAGGCGCGGCCCGAATGGGGCGAGTCGGCCGAGCAGGTGGGGCTGCGCGCCCGCATCGACGAGGTCGCGGGGCGGATCAACGATTACCTGGGCGAGCTCGAGCAGATCGGGTGTGTATTCAAAGGGTTCGAGCAGGGGCTGGTGGACTTCTACGGCAAACTCGACGGCAAGGAGATATTCTGGTGCTGGAAGCAGGGTGAAGAAAAAATCGAGCACTGGCACGAGCTCGAGACGGGATACGCGGGACGGCAGCCTGTGCCGGAGGTAGTGAGGGGATAGACGGCGAGACGGCTAGGCAGACGCCTAGACGGCTAGACGCCTAGCGGGTGGTAGCGATAAGTGGGGAGGAAGGTATGCGAGGATTCTGGCTTCTCGTGCACGTCCTGGGGTTCACCCTGTGGCTGGGCGGCGGTATTGCCACGATGGTGGCGGGCGTGGCAGCGAAGCGCATGGGGACGGCCGAGCGACTCACGGCCTACAAGCTGATCGGCGCGGTGCAGCGGATGCTGGTAGCGCCGGGGGCTTTAGCCGTAGTGCTCTCGGGATTCATCCTCGCCCGGCCGTACATGCAATCGGGGCAGGTGCCCGGATGGCTCGGCACCATGATGGGCGCGGGGTTCCTGGGGGCGATCGGCGCCGTGGCGATCAGCGTGCCCACGGCGGCCAAGCTGGCGCGGCTCGAGCCGGGGCCGGGCGGCCAGCTCCCCGAGGCGTTTCAGCGACTGCGCAAACGCCAGATTCTCGCGGCCTCGATCGCGGGAGCGCTGGGACTGATCGCTATGGGGGCGGTGACGCTGGGCCGCTGGTGATCAGCCGCGCGGCTCGGCGGTGAGTCTCGCCAGGCGCTGCTTCACGTCGCGTACCAGTGGTTGTAGCTCCGGGTCCGCGTCCTTCCATAGGTCGATGAAGCGTCCGTAGTAGTCGCGCGCCTTGTCGAGCTGGCCCCGCTCCTCGTACAGCTCGCCCAAGCGTCGATAGGTAGGTCCCAGCGTGGCGTCTTCCTCGAACGCGCGCAGGTAGCCCGGCGTGCTGATCGCGCGCTCGTACACGGCGAGCGCGGAGTCGCGCTGCCCCGCTCGCTCATAAGCGCGGCCCAGCAGGAACAGCCCGCACACCGCGCACCCGTCTTGGTCGTACCAGGTGCGATAGCCCCGGATCGCGTCCTGGATCCGTCCCTCAGCGAGGGCGATCTGAGCCGCAGCGCCAAATCGAAACGGCTGGCCGCGCCGTACACCCTCGGGCACCGTGGCCTCATACTCGGCCAGGAATTGCCGGGCGCGGTCGGGGTGGCCCGCATCCGCGTACAGCCACGCGAGGCCAAGATAGGGGCGGTCCTGCGCGGGAATGGAGGCGAGCGGGTGGCGCCGCAGGGCCGCTTCCACCTCGCGCTGCGCGGCGTCGGGTGCGTTGCGGTAGTGCACGTCCATCACGGCGATCACGATCGCGTCGTTGATAGAGTTCCCCGGGACGCCGCGCTGCTCGTCGAACACCATCGCCCGGCGTAACTGGGCCTCGGACGCGCCGAGTTTGCCGCGTACCAGGTTGATGGCGGCCAGGGCGCCCGCCGCGCTCGACTGCCACGTGGGGTCGCGCGAGGTCTCCGCCAGGGCCCGCGCCGCGACCTCCGCACTGTCGTAGTGACGCTGCGCCAGCGCCAGGAAGCCGCGCAGGAAGGGCCGCAACGGATTAGTCGGCGACCGCTGTTCCATCAGCCCCACTGTCCGCTCGGCGGCGGCGTACTTGGCCTGACCGATCTGTGCGACCGCAGTGTTGGTGTAGAGCGCCCACTGCGTCGGCGCGACGGCGAGCCCTCGCACCGCGAGTGATTCCGCGTCGGCAAATCGCCGCAGGCTGTTGAACAGCAGCGACAGGTTGTTCAGGGCCACGCCGTTCTCGGGCTGCTGCTCGAGCGCCGCGCGGTAGGCCGCTTCGGTCTTGGCCGGATCGTAGTCGACCCGGCTGTAGTAGTACGCCTCGGCCAGGTCGCGCTCAAACGGGGTGAGCCGGTCGCGGTGGCGAAATGCCTGGGTCGCGGCCGCGGCGATGCGCGACTGCGCGCCGCCCGAGTTGCTCAACACCACGGCAAGCTTGCGGTGCGCCATGGCGAATGTGGTGTCCAGGGCGATCGCCTGTTCCAACAGCGTCACGGCGCGGTTCATGTCGGCCGCGTCGCTCGCCCGCACGCCCTGCGAGTACTTGCGCAGCGCCTCGAGCGAGCGGGTGGTCACCTGCTCGAGCGGGTCGCTCGCGCGGATCGTTTTCAGCGACTCGCCGATGCGCTCGCGCAGCTTGCCGGAGAGCCGATCGACGGCCGCGATGATCGCGCCGTCGTCCTGCGCGGTCTCGCGCAACGACACGAGCGCCGTGCCGTCCGCCGCCGACACCAGCTCGGCCGACACCACGTAGCCCCGGCCCAGGGGGTCGATCTGCCCGTGCACTACGGCTTTGGCTCCCTCGCGCTGCGCCAGCTCCCGCGCCAGCGCCGGGTCGAGCGGCGTGCCGGGCGAGCGGCCCATGCGGGCGAGCGCCTGGCCCACCGCCGCCGCGTCGAGCAGCCGGATCACCCCCGACTGCGCCAGGTCGACCCGCAGGGCCTCCGTGAGCGACGGTCCCAGGGTCGAGTCTTTGGTGCGGTTTTCGAAATCGGCCAGCACCAGCCGGTCGCGCTGGGCGAGCACACCGCTCGCCACCAGCGTGCCCACCGGCCCGATGCCGAGCTGCCGCATGGCCGCGTGGGTCGCCGTGACGAGCCCCAGGAGACCGAACCCGGACCCCGCCGAGACCAGCGCCCGGCGCCACGTGAGCCAGTGCGGTGCTCCCGCGCGCGCCCGGCGCCGCTCCACGGCTCCGGTCCACAGCATGAAGGGGAGTGCGGCGGCGGCGAGCCCTAGGGCGCCCGCGAACGCCCAGTCGGGGAGCCCGAGCACCCGCACGAGCAGACGGACGAGGGAGAGCACGCCGAGCGCGGCGAAGCCGAACAGCGTGGCCACGCGCACGGGGTGCGACCGGCGCAGCGCTGCCTGCGTTCCCGAAGAGATCGGCGACTGCTCCGACAGCGTGGCTCCGGTCGGCGTGGCCATCGCCTCGAGCTGGCCCAGCACGTCGTCCGCGCTCTGCGGGCGGTCGGCGGGATGCTTGGCGAGGCAGCGCATGATCAGCGCGGCGAGCGCCGGCGGCACGCTGTCGCGATGTTGGGTGACGGGGTCGGGCGTGGCCGTCACCTGGGCCGCGAGCATGCCCTGGGGCGACAACCCGCCGAACGGCGTGCGGCCCGCGAGCAGCTCGTAGCCCAGCGCCCCGACGGCGTACAGATCGGCGCGCTGGTCCACGTTGGGGTCGCCCGCGGCCTGCTCGGGCGCCATGTAGGCGGGCGTGCCGAGCGCCATGCCGAGGGAGGTGAGCGTGCCGCTGCCGCCGCTCGAGCTGGCGACCGCCTTGGCGACGCCGAAGTCCGTCACGAGCGCGTGCTTGCCCGAGAGCAGCACGTTATCGGGCTTCACGTCGCGATGCACCACGCCGTGCGTGTGGGCGTAGGCGAGCGCGTCGCACACGTCTCTCAGGATGCGCACCGCTTCACCCACCGGCAGGGCGCGCTCGTGCGCGATGCGGGCACGTAGCGACTCGCCCGCGATGTGCGGCATGACGTAGTACAGCAGGTCGCCGCGGCCAGCTCGGGCGGCAGCACCTTCACCACCACGCGACGGCCGAGGCGGACCTCCTCGGCGAGGAAGACGCGGCTCATGCCGCCGCCGCCGAGCTCGCTTTCGACGCGGTAGGCGGGGCCTAAGGCAGATTGGAGACGGTCGCGGAGTTCGGCCACGACGTATGATACGGGAGGTAGGACGAAGACGGCTAGACGGTCAGGCAGACGCCTAGACGGCTAGACGCCCAGCGGCGGTGAGGAGTGAGTGTGGAGTTAGGCCTACCTCATCACTCACCACTAACCCCCGCTAGGCGTCTGGGCGTCTAGGCGTCTGTCTAAGCACTAGCCGTCTACCCGTCTTGCAGTTGGGCCGTACCGGGCACTCGGGGCACTTCGGCTTTCGCGCCACACAAACAAGCGCCCCCAGCTCCATGATGGCCTGATTGAACTTCCAGGCGCGCTTGCCGTTCTTGGGAACCAGTGTTCGGGCGAGCTTCCAGATGCGACGTTGCGGGATGAGGCGTTGCCGGGTGAGGCGGTGCCGGTCGTCTCCGAAGAAGACTCTCAACACCGGAAGCTTGACGAGCTCGTCGGGATGGTCTGGCAGTGTGCCACCGAGGTCCTTACTGACCACGCGCGCAAGCGCGTGGAGATTGGCGGCGCGGGCGTAATAGCCCAGCCCGTCCCACTGCTCTCTCACAGCCCGGGGTTTGGCATTCGCGAGCGTCCCGAGATCCGGAAACTGCTCGATGAAACGCGGATAGTACTCCGCCACGCGACTCACTTGCGTCTGCTGCAGCATGAACTCGGACACGAGCACGCGATAGGGATCGCGCGTGCGGCGCCACGGCAGGTCGCGCGCGGCGCGGGCCCACCACGCGAGCAGCTTGCGCGAAAACGCTTGTGCGCTCTTCGGTTTACGGGGTTGGGGGGTGGACGAACGGGCCATGGCTCCCCAAGATACTGCACATGGCAAACGGGGCGGAGCTCACGCTTGACCCGCTACGACTGGTCGCGCGCTCGAGCCTCCGCTCGCTCGACCACGTGGGACGCTTCAGCTTCCTCGTGGTCGACCTGTTCCGCGGGCTCGTCGAGTGGCGCATCTGGGTCGTCCGCACGCTCGAGCAGGCGGTCGCGGTGGGCTACGGGTCGCTCTTCATCGTGCTGCTCGTGGCCGGGTTCGCCGGCGCCGTCACGAGCCTCCAGACCGGCTACCAGTTCACCGGCACGCTGCCGCTCTACTACGCCGGCGCGGTCATCTCCGAGTCGATGATCCTAGAGCTGGGGCCGGTGCTCACCGCGCTGATTCTCGCGGGCCGCATCGGCGCGCGCTATGCCGCCGAGCTGGGGACGATGCGCGTCACCGAGCAGATCGACGCGCTCGAAAGCCTGGGCCGCTCCCCCGTGTCCCACCTGCTGTTACCGCGGGTGCTCGCGGGTCTCTTGGTGGTGCCGGCGCTCACCATGTTCGCCAATGCCACGGGCATCGTAGTGGGCTACATGGTCGCCAAGGGCTCGCTCGGCCTCACCTACGGCGACTTCGAGTACGGGGCGCGCTACTTCTTCCGGCCCCTCGACCTGTGGTACTCGCTCATCAAGAGCTACTGCTTCGCGGCCGCGGTGACGCTCATTCCCTGCTACATCGGGTTCAACACGCAGCAGGGCGCCGAGGGCGTGGGCCGGGCCACCACCACGGCGGTGGTGTCGGCGTCGGTCGCGATTCTCCTGCTCGACGCGCTCACGACGCGGCTGCTCCTGGTCGCGAAATGATCGAGCTCATCAACGTCTCCAAGCGCTTCGTGGACAACGTGGTGCTGGACGGCGTGTCGCTCGCGGTGCAAGAGGGCGAGACGGTCGCGCTGCTCGGCCCTTCGGGCGTGGGCAAGAGCGTCACCCTCAAGACCATAAACGGCCTGCTGCGCCCGGACACGGGCGACGTGATCGTGGACGGGCTGCACGTGCCCAAGCTCAAGCGCAAGGAGCTTTCAGAGTTACGTGCGAAAATTGGCTACGTATTCCAGTACGGCGCGCTGTTCGACTCCATGACCGTGCACGAGAACATCCGGCTCGGCATCACCGACGAGACGTGCTACAACGACGAGAAGTTTTGCGAAAACCGCGTGCAGGAATGCCTGCGGCTCGTGAACCTGGCGCTCGACGTGGCGGGCAAGTATCCAGCCGAGCTGTCGGGCGGCATGAAGAAGCGTGTGGGCATCGCGCGCGCCATCGCGGGGAAGCCCAAGTATCTGTTGTACGACGAGCCCACTTCGGGGCTCGACCCCGTGAACGCCGACGTGATCGACGGTTTGATCGAGCGACTGCGCGACGAGCTGGGCGTGACGAGCGTGGTGGTGTCGCACGACGTGCGCGGCTCGTTCCGCGTGGCGGACCGGGTTGCCCTCTTGTGGCAGGCGAAGATCCGCGCCGTGGGCCGGCCGGAGGAGATCCTCGCATCACAGGATACGGCGGTGCAGCAGTTCCTGGAGCGGGATCTCGAGATGGCGCTGATCCAATCCGACCCGCAGGTCAAGGGGGGAGTGCCGGACACGCGTGGACATCACATATAAGCAGGAAGTCCGGGTCGGCCTGCTGGTGGTGGTGGGGTTCGTGGTGTTCACGGGCTTCATGTTCTGGCTCACCGGCCGCTCGCTCGTGTCCAAGTCGGTCCCCGTCAGCGTCGTCTTTAAAAACGTCAGCGGCCTGAAAGAAGGCGACCCGGTGCGCGTGTCGGGCGTCAAAAAGGGCCGGGTGGGCCCGGTGCGGCTGCAGCGGGTGGGGCATGTGACGGTGACGCTGCAACTCGATCCCGAAGTCCGGCCCCACAAAGACGCGCGCGCCACGGTCGCGTCGGCCGACTTTCTCGGCGCCAAGTACGTGGACTACGACCCCGGCTTGAGCGACACGCTGCTCGCCCGAGGCGAGCCGATTCAGGGTCTCACCGAGGAGCAGTTCGCCGACGTGGCGCAGGGAGCGGCCAAGAGCGCGCAGGAGCTGATCGCCAACGTGAACAAGGGGCTCAATCCTGGTCAGCTGGCGAGCGACATCCACGCCACGCTGATCGCGACTCAGCGCGGCATGAACGCGCTCACCCTGGCGACCAACGGCCCCGCGGTGCAGCAGACTCAGGCCACGCTGCACTCGCTCGAGCGCGTGATGTCGCGGCTCGACACCCTGCTCGGCAACGCCAACGTGGTGAACAGCGGCAAGCGGCTCGACACACTGAGCACGAATCTCACCCAGTTGACCCGCAGCCTGTCCGACGCGACCGGGTCGCTCAAGGGGTTGCTCGACAAGATGGACAAGGGAGAGGGAACGCTCGGCAAGATGGCCACCGACACCCTGCTCTACAAGAATCTGAATGCTACGCTCAAGTCCCTGTCCGAACTCCTCACCGATCTCAAAGAACGGCCCGGGCGGTATTTAACTGTGAAGGTTTTCTAGGAGCGGGCAGCGGGTCTCCCTCCGCGACAAAACAACACAGTCGCTTCGGGAGACCCGCTGCCCGCTCCTCCTACCAGATCGTTGCCTTGAGCGTATCCGCCCGCACCATCGCGTCTCCCGCCTTACATCCCCACGCCTCCGCAAACTCCTTCAGGTTCGACAACGCTGCCATGCCGCGCCAATTGGCCGGCGCGTGCGGGTCCACGACCACCTGATTGCGCAGGTACTGGTCGGTCGCTTTGGCGCGCCAGATCTGGGCCCACGCCAGGAAAAAGCGCTGCTCCGGGGTGAAGCCGTCGATCGGCGCCGGGCGCGGCTTGCCGGCGAGCGACCGCTCGAACGCCGCGTAGGCGACTTTCAGGCCGCCCAGGTCGGCGATATTCTCGCCCAGAGTGAGCCGGCCGTTCACGTGGGTGGCGCTGTCCACGACCGTATAGGCGTCGAACTGCGCCGCGACCCGGCCGGCGCGGTCCTTGAAGCGCTGCGCGTCGTCCGCGGTCCACCAGTCGCGCAGGTTGCCCTGGGCGTCGAACTGGCGGCCCTGATCGTCGAACCCGTGGGTCATCTCGTGGCCGATCACGGCGCCCATACCGCCGTAGTTCACGGCGTCGTCAGCTTCGGGATCGAAGAACGGCGCCTGCAGGATCCCCGCGGGAAAGGTGATGTCGTTGAACGACGGACTGTAGGTCGCGTTCACGGTGGGGGCCGTCATGCGCCACTCGGTCTTGTCGAGCGGCCTGTCGATGCGGCCCAGGTCGCGCGCGGTGGCGAACGTCTGGGCTCGCACCACGTTGCCCGCGAAGTCCTGCTTGTCGATTAAGAGCTTGGAGTAATCGCGCCACTTGTCGGGATAGCCGATTTTCTTGCCGAAGGCGCGCAGCTTGCCGACCGCCTGGGCGCGGGTCGAGTCGCCCATCCACTCGAGCGTGTGCAGCCGGTCGTCCAGGGCGGCGACCAGGTGATCGACCATGTCGCGCGCCCGGCGGCGCGCGTCGGGCGTGAACGTCTCTTTGACGTAGGCCTCGCCGAGTGCGTCGCCCAGCATGAAGTTCGCGGCCTGGATACAGCGCTTCCAGCGGGGCTGCTGCTCTTTCACGCCGCTCACCGCCTGCTGATAGCGGAAGCTCCGGTCCACGAACGGGGTCGAGAGCCACGGCGCGAGGTGACGCGCGAAGTGCCAACGGAGGTACGCGCGCCAGTCGGCGAGCGGCGCCGCGGCGATCAGGCTGTCCGCCGCCCGGAAGAAGCGCGGCTGGCCGATGTTGATCGCGGCCGTAGCGGGCGCGCCCGCATCCCGCAGGAACGCGGGCCAGGCGAGGTTGGGGGTGAGCGAGTCGGCGGCGGCGAGCGCCAGCTTGTGGTAGTTGGCGTTGGGGTCGCGCCGTTCTACACGGGTCAGGGACGCCCGGGCAAGCGCGGTCTCGAGCGCCACGATGCGCTGCGCTGCGGCGTCGGCCGAGGCAGGCGCGTCGCCCAGGAGGCCGAGCGTGCGCGACACGTACTCGAGGTAGGCGGCGCGCAGGTTACGGGCGGTCGAGTCGTCGCGCACGTAGTAATCGCGGTCCGGGAGGCCCAAGCCGCCCTGCGACGCGGCCGCGATGACCATCGAGCTGTTCTTAAAGTCGGGTGTGCCGCCGAAGTTGAACAGCGGGTCCCAGCCGTGGTGGTGGCCGCGGGCCAGGGCGCGCGCCACATCTTCACGTGAGGCGATCGCGTCGAGGCGGGCCAGCTCGTTTTTCAGGGGATCGGCGCCGGCGCGCTCGATGGCGGTCGAATCCATGCAGGACGCGTAGAACGCGCCCAGCTTCTGTTCGGCTGTCTGTCGTACTTGGGGGTTCGCCGGCGCGGTGGCGGCGAGCCGGTCGACGATGCGGTGCAGGGTCTGGTTGTTGCGCTCGACCAGCTCGGTGAAGCTGCCGTAGCTCGAAGACGGCGAGCGTGAGCAGACGGCGGCCGGACATCCGGGTCTCCTGGAGAGGGTTGAGATGCAGAAGCTACGCGCGCGGACGGGGAGACGTTGGGAGCGGGCAGCGGGTCTCCCTCCGCGACAAAACAACACAGTCGCTACAGGAGACCCGCTGCCCGCTCCCGTCCGGCACCGCGTTCCGCGCCTTCTATATTCTCCCCATGCTTTCCGTGACGTTTCTCGGAACCTCGGCCGCCAGGCCTACCGTCGAGCGCAACGTCTCGGCGATGGCACTGGTGCGCGAGGGCGAGACTCTGTTATTCGAGTGCGGCGAGGGCACCCAGCGCCAGATGATGCGCTACGGGGTGAGCTTCGCGTTGTCCGAGATTTTCTTCACGCATTTCCACGCGGACCATTTTCTCGGCGTGATCGGGCTGATCCGGACGCTCGGCCTGCAGACGCGAACTGATCCCATGAGGCTGTATGGTCCGAAGGGAGCGAAGAAGATTCTGGGCCAGGCGATCCAGCTCGGGGTGGAGCGGGTGCCGTTCAACGTCGACGTCATCGAGGTGAAGCCGGGGGAGAAAATCCGGGAAAGGGGAAACGGGAAGGGGGAAACGTACGACATTCACGTGTTCGCTACTGAACACGGTGGAGGATCCGTGGGATATGCGCTCAGGGAGCATGAGAGGCCCGGGCGGTTCGATCCCGAGAAAGCGCGGGCGGCCGGCGTTCCCGAGGGACCTCTGTGGGGAAAGCTGCAGAAGGGCGAGACGGTGGAGCTGGCCGACGGGCAGACAGTGAGCGCGGAGGGGATCGTGGGCGCGAAGCGGCCGGGTCGGCTGATTGTGTTCACGGGTGACACGCGGCCCTGTGCTGGCGTCGTCGACGCTGCGCAGGGGGCGGACTTACTGATTCACGAGGCGACGTTTGGGGAGGAGGAGAAGGAGCGCGCCAAGGAGACGGGGCATTCGACGGCGCGCGAGGCGGCGCAGGTGGCGCTGGCGGCAAAGGCCCGCCGCCTGGTGCTGTCGCACGTCTCGGCGCGGTACTCGATCAGTGCGGACGAGCTCGTGAAGGAGGCCCGAGAAGTGTTCAAGGAGACTGTTGTCGCCAAGGATGGCATGACGATCGAGGTGCCCTTCCCCGATTGACGGCTGACCGACGGGGTCTCCCTCCGCGACAAAACAACACAGTCGCTCCGGGAGACCCCGACGTCCACCGCTACGACCTACCGACAACGCTTCATCCGACAACGCCTCATCCGGAAACGCTTCGTCCCGCAACGCTTCTCCCGACAACGCCTATCTCGTCAGTGCCTTCCGGAGATTCTGCAACAGTCCGTCGAACATTCGGTGTGCGCTGCGGCGCCGATAGAAGTGCCCCAGCAGCCAGGCGCGCAGCCCGGACGGGGTCCAGACATGCTTCATGGTGATGCGGGTGGCGCCGCCCTGGAACCCGAGCTTGAAGAAGGTCTTGGCGCCGCGGCGGTGGATGATCTCGACCCAGGCGTAGGTGGTGGGGGGGACGAACTCGATGACTTCGATGACGCAGTCAGCCTTGCGGCCGTCGCGCTCGAAGTGGATGCGGTGGCGGTCGCCCTTACCCTTCTTGCTCGGCCCCGGCACGGCAGCGGTGCAGTTGGGGAGCCAGTCGGGCATGCGGCTCGCATCGGAGAGGAGCTCGAACACCTCTTCGATCGGGACGCCGACCAAACCGGAGTACGTCAGCGAGATCGGGCGCATGGGGATAATATGCGGTGGAGGGCGGTGGAGGGTGGTGGAGGGCGGTGCTGACCGGGGATAGCTGTTAGTTTTCAGGGGTTGCTCGTGGGGGGCGCCGATTCTAAGTTCCGCTCCCGCGCGGGGCTGTAGCTCAGCTGGGAGAGCGCCTGGATCGCACCCAGGAGGTCAGGGGTTCGAGCCCCCTCAGCTCCATACTACTAGACGCCTAGACGTGCAGACGCCTAGACGCCTAGGGTGAATATGCGAGATGCTGGCGCCTTACTGCCCCTTGGTGTAACTGGCAACACGCCTGACTCGGGGGAAGCATGAAGACCAAGACGCTACTCACCCAGGCTGTCCTCAGTGGGTTGTTGGGTGCCCTCGCCTGCAGTGAACCAACGTCGCCTCGGGCGGATTCGCGCCCACGCGCCGACGTAGCTCCGGGCGCCACTCCGAGCTACACGATTACCGATCTCGGCACCCTGGGCGGTGCGTCCGCGGACGCGCGGGCGATCAACGACGCTGGGCAGGTCGTTGGGGCCAGCGCGACCGCCTCGGGCGACATCCACGCGTTCCTCTGGACAGCGACCG
>WNGH01013437.1_pt1 | contig 11961 bp, 8 predicted proteins | sample 5400631 | NCBI WGS metagenome assembly WNGH01 (sample SAMN13153373, study PRJNA577476) | soil metagenome | isolation source: 115 cm soil or saprolite under Garry oak tree replicate 1 | place: USA:California | collected 2016-06-15 | reverse complement strand
GCTGAGTTTTTACCCCTGGGTGAAGCCTTGGGGACGGTCGCTGCCTTGGCCAGTGTTGACCGTCATTGCTATGGTTCTTATTCTGGCGACTGTCGGCTATGTGTTTCGCGGCCCATTGCTATCGCCGCTGGCAAAGAAGGCCACCGCAGGCCCCGTTCTCTCCCTGGCGGTTGTCCCGTTTCAAAACAAGTCGGGCGACCAGTCCTGGGACTGGCTGGGACCTAGTCTCGCTGACATGTTGAGCACGGATGTCGGGCAATCCGCGCACCTGCATGCTGTCTCTTCCGACCGTGTGCAGCAGGTCTTTCATGATCTACGGATTGCTCCCAACGCCATCGTCGATTCGTCGAGTCTCGGCCGTATTGCCGAATTCACCAACGCCGACACTCTGGTTTGGGGACAATACACCAAACTCGGAGAGCAAATTCGCATTGACGCGACGCTCCAGGACCGCAAACACAATCGCACCGTCCAGGTGAAATCGGAAGCGGCCAGCCAAAAAGACCTGTCGGCGGCCGTGGACCGGTTGGCCGAAATGATCCGCCAAAACCTGGCGCTGCCTTCCGATGTGGTGAAAGAACTTCAGGCGCAATCTTTTAAGCCGACATCGACTTCAGTCGACGCCCTCCGCGATTACAACGAGGGGTTGCAGTTCTTGCGCCAGGGAAAAAATCAGGAAGCCCAGAAGCGACTTGAGGCCGCCACCAAAGAAGACCCGCAATTTGCCGTCGCCTTTTCGCGCCTGGGGGAAGCCTATTCCACCTTGGGATACGACGCGGAGGCAGAGCGCTCTTCACGCCGCGCGGTGGAGCTGAGCCAGAGTCTTCCGTTGGCGCAGAAGTACTTCATCGAAGCCAGTCTGGCACGCGTCACGAAGGATAACCAGAGGGCGGTAGCTGCATACGAAAACCTAGCCACCAGTTTCCCCGATAACGTGGAGGTGCAATTCACGCTCGGGCGACTTTATGAAGATACTGCCGCCCTGGACAAGGCGCGCGCATCCTACGAGAAACTGCTGGTTCGCGACCCCAAGAACGTGGACGCCCTATTGCACTTGGGATGGGTTGAAGTCAGGACCAACAATCCCCAGGGCAGCCTTGATTATCTGAACCGTGCCCTCACACTCGCCGTGCAGCTGGGCAATGACGCGGAAAAGGCTTTGATTCTCGACGCCATCGGAACTGCCTATCAGTACATGAACAAGCGCGACGAAGCGCTCAACAATTTGCAGCAAGCGCTCCAGATCAAGCGTAAGCTCGGCGACAAAGGCGGCATTGCCGAAACTCTCAATACAATGGCCGGGGTGCAGCAGGATATCGGCAAGCCAAAAGAGGCGCGCAAGAGCTACGAGGAAGCGGTCAGCCTGCGCCGCGAAATTGGGGACAAGAAGGGTCTCGGCCGCAGCTTGACTGATCTTGGCCTTTTCAATGAGAGCATTGGCCGCTACGACGAAGCATTGGCTCTGAGCAAAGAAGGATTGGCGCCGTTGCGTGAGGTAGGCGATCGCCAGAACGAGGCGAACTGCCTCAACAACATCGGTTGGATTTACCTGGACAAAGCGGATTACGAGAACGCCATGACGTACTTTCAACAGGCACTCGATCTCCGCCAAAAAATTGGCTCGCCCGCGTTTATCGCCGACAGCTTCTACAACATCGGCGACACCTACACCCGGATGGGCCAATACAACCAGGCCACGGATGATTTCTTGAAGGCTCTCGATCTCTGGCGCAAGTCTGGCGACAATCGTGGCGTCGCGTTTGCTTCTTATGGTTTGGGAAAGATTTTCCAGTACCAGGGGCGCTACGGTGCTGCACTGACCTCCCAGCAGGATGCGTTGAAGAGCTGGCACGAAGTCAATGAAAGTGGAGTCTGGCTGCCTCAAATTGAAGCGAGTTACGGCAACACTCTGTCGCTCGTCGGTCGCGGAGCTGAGGCGCAGAAGAACCTGGACGAAGCGTTGCTCACCGCACGAGAGATCAAGAATGATCCGCTCGTCGCACAGGTGTTGAACTTTGAAGGCGATCGCCTCTTCTACAGCGGAGATTTCGCTGCGGCTCGACTCATGTTCGAGCAGGCTTTAAAGGTTGTTTCGCACACGACCGATCGCGAGCAGACGCTGCTAACGAAATTCAACCTGGCGAAGGTTGCGGTGATGCAGGGACGTTCCCGCGAGGAGCTAAGCGCGTTGCAGTCGCTGGCCGAGCAGTCTGACCGTTCCGGCTTCAAACATTTGTCGGTTGAGTGCACGGTTTATCTTGGACAAGCGCTGATCGCCGCCAAGGAATACTCGCGCGCGCAGGAGAGTTTGCTACGTACTTTGGCGAACGCCGAAAAACTCGGGCTACAGGTCTCGCTCGCCAAAGCTCACTACCTGTTGGCGGAAGCGCTCCGGCTTGGCGGCGCTCCGGCAGAAGCGCCTCATCATTTCGCGGAGGCACGCCGCATTCTCGATGAGATCGGGAAAGAGGCGCATAGCGAAACCCTGCTGAAGCGCAGCGACCTTGCCAAGATCTACCAGGAATCCGCCAGCCGGCAAAGTCCCACAACTTAACCCGCGACTTAATTCCGTGAATTAATCTGTGAATTAAAGAGTACTGAATCGACTTCACCCGGTGATGACCCAAAAAGCCAGGCCTATTGCGGCCTGGCTTTTTGCTGCAGTCCCAATTCAATTGCAGACTAGGGGCACGACTTCTTCAGAAAGAACGGGAAGACCGTGAAACTCTGTACGGGAGGGTTATCGCCTGGGCCAGGGCTATCGGAGGCGGTACCTTCATACTCCCCCGCCGTCGCTCCGTTGAGATTCCACTGGAAAGTCCAGAAGTTGCTTGCGGAATCAAACCGGAACGGTCCTTTGCTGTTCGTTCCTGCGATCGGAATGAACTGCGGCGACTGTCCCAAATTCTTTTTGACAAGCGAAAGGACTGGGTGCATGTCTTGGAACTGTGTTTGCGAGAGTCCTGGGCAGGTGAATATGAAGTTCAAGGTGTTACGGTTGGTCTTGTAGCACCCGTTCTGCAAGGGGCTCGAGAACGTGCACTGTGCCTGGGTCTGAGAAGTGTTGGGAACTTCATGGAGCGAGTGCACGCTGAGGGTACGCGTTCCCGGATCGGTGCCAACGAACGTCGTGTCATCGTATTGCTCGTCCACAAACACGTCCGTGCTGTTATCGAACGTTCCTGTTGGGGGTGTAAATGCGGTGTTCAGCGTCTCGGTCACCGGCGGTAGGGCCGGTAGGGCCGCCGCCTGACCCTTGGGGATGTCTATCTTCCAGACGAGCGCTTTAGTAGTGTCGGCCTGGACAGTTGCCTGGCAAGGCAAGCTGCCAACGACCGACACATTGACCCCGTTGATCCAAGGGGAATCGCTGAAGCAACTGGTCTTGTCTACCAGTGACGTGTAAAGCGAGATAGGCGTCGAAAGCGGTAGGCTTGTGCCGTATAGAGTTGATGTGATCGTGTTGTTCAGGATAGTTGCCTTAGCGGTGAAAGAGTTTGATGATTGAAGATCATTGGTAGGAGAACTCAGCACCAGGCTTGCGAGTCCAGGCTGGTTTCCACCCTCACCGCCGTAGATGACGATGCTGTGAAGGTCGACGCCGCAACCGCCGACAGGACAACCTGTAGCTGCGTTGGTGTCATAAGTGTTGAAGTTGCCGTCTGCGAATTTGACCTGGAAAATATTCCCCGAACCCGAGTCGGCAAGCCAGAAGTTAGCCAGCTTACGATTGGGGAGCGGAAGCGAAGAGCAAGTTGACGTGCAGTCGGCCACCAGGGGATCGAGCGCCAGCGCTTGAAGCCCAGTTTGGCTTCCTATGGGATATCTTGCAACTACCGAAGGCGAGGTGCTTTGGTCTTGCCATTGCAAGCCGTCGGTTACAGTTGTGCTCATGGAATCGTGGGAAGTGAAAGCTGGAAGGGCTGGTCCCGATTTTCCCTTCGTATTTGTCTCCTGCCACAGATAGCGGTTCGTATCACCGACCTGCGCACCTTGCGTGTAGGCGTGATTAGGTTGCCACGCACCCTGGTCGGTCCACGTCACGGCATTGTTTTCATAGACGACGCCGGTACCCGTCGGCAGGTCGTTGGCTGTAAACGCAGGGATCGTACTGGCGTCAGACATACCTCCTATCGTTACTTGCCACAAATGGGAATTTGTATCGCCGGCTGTGTCGCCGACAATGTACGTATGGTGCGGCAGCCACGGCCCCTGATCGGTCCAGATAACGGCATTGTCGATGGTCGTGCCGTTCAACGAGGGGTTCCACCCGCCCGCAGGGGCGGTACCCGCTCCGGAAGTGCCGGTCGTCGCGACTTGTTCCACTTTGTTATTCGAATCGAGAACCTGAGCACCGACCGTTGGGTACAGAGTATTCGGCGTCCAAGGAGGCGGTGGGGTACCCCTCCGAGCACCCATATTCGTCCATGTCAACCCGTCCAGTGTCCGTCCAGTTGACGGAATATTTGATGTGAATGCCGGGGCGCCAGTGCCCGACGTTCCCGGTGTTGTCACCCTCTGGATGTGGCCGTGCGCATCGACCACAATCCCACTTGGATCGGTGGAACTAGCGGGCACAACATAACTGTGGTTCATCTGCCACGCGAACGAACCCTGGTCCGCCCATTTCAATCCATCTTTGGTTATTCCGCCGAAAGAGGGCGGCGGACTCGAATCGTTCCACGGGCTCGGCTCAGTTGCCGCCGAAGTGCCCGCGATTGTCACTTTCTGCACGTGACCGGCGGGATCAACAACTAGGTTGCCACTGCTGAACAGGTGAGTCGCTAGCCAAAGTTTCTGCCCTTGATTCGTCCAGATCACCGCGTTATCGAGCACCGTACCGCCGGTTTGGCTCCACGCCGGCTCATCCGAACCGGAAGTACCGGGGCTCACCACTTTCTCGACGTGCAAGAAGGCGTCGAGGATGGTGGTGCCATTCGTGCCATACAGCTGGCTGGCCGCCCATACTGGTCCGGTCAGCGACGGCGTGCTGGCAGCGGTATTCAGAAGCAGAGCGCAGGACTGAGCGCTTCCTCCGGTGCTGTTCGTACACACATTAACTGCGTCGGGATCAGTTCCCCCAGGTTCAGTTTCGCCGGTGTCGATATCAACAAATCCCTTTGCGGCTACCAAAAGTGCTTCGCCGCTGGGACACCCACCCGACGGGCAGTTATCCACCAAAGCTCCAGCAGGTACGTCTTTGATGCCGAACAGAGTAACGCCTGAGCCGAAGTCGGCAAAAACGGTGCAATTACCGGTTGATAACGGCAGCGTGACCTTGCGAATCTTGCCATCGCCTGCGGTCACGTAGATCGCGTCGCCCGCCGTACTCAGATCCAGACTTCCCAGATTCGTAGTCGCACAGGGGTCCGTGGATGTCGGGAATGGAAACACTTGTCCCGCAACGGCCGCGCCGTGCGCGTCCAGTTCGACTATGCTCGCCACCGGAGTATCACCGCTGCCGGCATTCCCTACAAACATGTCTCCTTTGCTGTCCACCGCGATAGCTTGGGCGTTATCGGAATTGGCGTTGCTACTGCCGGGGAAGATCGTTGTGCTGTGGGGCACAGTAGCGCCACTAAACGGATTTATGCTTGCAATAGAGTACTGAACTACGTTCGATTGCCCTGCCCCACCGTCGGTCACCAGCAGATGCAGGGTATTGTTAATCGCGGTGCCGTTCGTTGCGCCCGAAAGACCGTCATTAAGTGCGTTGAGAAAGTTGGGGGTTCCCGGGGCGCTACCAACAATTCTCAGTACATTACATGTTCCTGCGCCGTAGCACACAACCACGTCGCCCACCTGCCACGGGAACTGTGCCCATGCGCTGCCCGCGCAGAGCGACAACAGACCCAGCATCGCCGCGATGCGGCCCATCTTCCAAAACTTGTCTTGCATAGAAATCCTCCACGGATTTTGTCTTTGCTTTCTTGAGTTGGCTCCGAGAACTGCGCCGACAGCACAAAGCACGCTGCAATTGCCGCCGCCGTAACAGACGACAACATCGCCAACCTGCCACGTACGCCTCCCGTTGTTGCCCAACCGATGCCGACGAGGCCCCGGGTCAGAAAAATGCCCAGGAAAAGCATCCTTGCCAGTGTGCCGCTCTGCGTAAGCATGCCGCTCTGTAGAAAATCTCCTTTAAGCAAGTTCCATTTCTCTCGCCGAGGGTGCAAAAATTGGCAGCCGTGTCGCGATCCTCACGGAACTTGCTGTTTGGGCGAAACGAAAACTGGGATCAGAAATTGGAGTCTGAGAGCGACGTTCTCAACAGGCTCCCTGACCTGTTGGGGGGAACAGGACGGCCGCATAGTATGTCCCCGGGGGGCAATAGTCAACTGTTATCTGAGGGCGTTATCTGAGTGGCGGAGACGTCACACTGCTGGTATTGAAGAAAGCCACGATGGATGCGCTAATTCTTGTTGCTCCCTACCCTTGAGTTAGGAAAAAAGACGACCCGGCGCCTCCCTTGAAAACGTCGAGGCAGTCTACCAGGGCCCTGACGTCATCTTTTAGTAGCGAACGAGTGGCGATAAATCGGACTCCTTGGGGGGCGTGCGCCTAATTCTAAGAATATTTGCAATTCGGGTGAAAATTTAACCTATAATGTGCCGCGCCTGACCTTTTTCTTGCGGGGAGCGCATATGGGCTGGGATGGACTCGCCTCCAACGGAGCACGGTACTCCATCGCGATCATCTCCGACGAACAGTCCACGTTCCCGGAGATCAGCCGCTTCCTGGCGCAGACGTTCAGAACTATTTTGGCCACGAACGAAGAGCAGATCGAGGCTCTGGTAAGCGCCCCGCAACTGCACGGCATCGTGCTCGATCTGGACAGCATCGGTGACGGTGCCAACGATGGGGTTGAAATCCTAAAGGAACTGAGGCAGATCCGTGAAGACATCGTTCTGGTGGCGATTACCCGCTCCACCGACCGCAGCGTGCCATTAAAGGCAAGTCAGGCAGGGGCCGACGAGTTCTTTTTGGTTCCGCTGGACTTGCAGGAATTACAGGTTGTGCTGTCGCGGGCGATTGACAGGCGCAGCCTGCAACTGGAGGGACGCCGCCTGCGGGAGCAGGTGGAAAGCAAGTCTGCCTTCTGTGGAATGATCGGGTGCAGTGCGCCCATGCAGAGGGTCTACCAGGCGATCCAGGCGGTCGCAGACAGCAACGCCACGGTTCTGGTGCGGGGAGAAAGTGGCACCGGCAAGGAACTGGTGGCGCAGGCCATCGTGCAGTCCGGTGATCGCAAGAACAAGCCTTTTATCCGTCTGAATTGCTCCGCCATTCCGGAAAGTCTGATGGAGTCCGAGTTGTTCGGATACGAAAAAGGCGCTTTTACCGGGGCCGAGACGGCCAAAGCCGGACTCATCGAGATGGCCCACACGGGAACGTTATTCCTCGACGAGATCACCACTCTCGACCAAAATCTGCAGACCAAACTGTTGCGTGTGCTGCAGGAACACGCCACGCAGCGACTGGGTGGGAGATCGGTTGAGAAGATCGATTTCCGTCTTATTGCGGCAACCAATGACGATCTTGAGGACATGGTTCACAACGGCCGCTTTCGAGAGGACCTCTTCTATCGCATCAACGTGGTCCCGATCGCCATTCCGCCGCTGCGCGAGCGTGAGGGCGATCTGCCGCTGCTTCTGGACCACTTCCTTCGCGTCTACTGCGCCGCTAATAAGAGAAGCCTCTCAAGCAGCTGCACCCGGATGTGATCGGAATACTGGAGGATTATCCCTGGCCGGGAAACGTGCGCGAACTGGAAAACATCGTGCAGCGCCTAGTGGTGATGAACGACACGCGAGTCATTGCCGCCCATCACCTCCCGCAACAACTGCTTTATTCCAGCACCGCCAGCCAAGAAGCCATCCTGATTCCGCCGGGCGGGGTGGACTTCGATGCTGAGATGAAGCGGATTGAGATTGCTTACCTCAATGCTGCCTTGCGCCGGACGTCAGGGAAGAAGTCGGCGGCGGCGGCTCTGCTACATCTCGATCCGCAACGCATGAAGTATTTGTGCCGCACGTTGAAAATTTGAGGAGAATGTCCGCTGAACCGAAAAGGGTTAATAAATAACCCATATAAGGTTAAATTTTAACCATAGGGCAGGAATTCAACCTCCACGAATGTTAGCCCCGTCCTCGCCATTTCCTTATCTTTTTGATTTTGAAGGGAAAAGTTTCTTTACAACCGGCTCGGCACTTTGGCTATTGCGGTGCTAAAGAGGATAGCGTCGAAGCCGAAAAAATCTGGCTTACGAGGAGCTTACAATGTCGATTCAGAAAAAGTCCCTGCTTAGCAGCCTGAACACCACCAAAAAGGCGATCGTGGCCAGTTCGACGACCCCCGCGCAAGGAACTCCAAGCGTCAACGCTCCGATTTCTGCCCGCATCGTGCCTCGCACGAAGGCCCGCATCGTAGCCCGCACTAGGGCCCGCATCAAGGCGGTCTAGTTCTTGCAGGCGCGAAAGTTCTGCTGTACATAAGGAAGGGCTAACCGCGCCCTTCCTTGCTGTTTTGTAGCCGAAACATTTGCTCGATCCCGCTTCGATTTACCAGACACGCCGGGCTACCAGATCCCGAAGGAATCTCCAGCCAAAGTTTGCAATACTCCTGCACCCAACTCGAATCTTCGCGATCCCCGTCATACCGGGACGTAAGTCCGCCGCAGGTTCCAGCCAGGACTCAGCCATATAGAAACGAGGCGGGTTGATGCCTGCCAGATGTTCTGTTTGGCCAAATGATGGATAAAAGGGGGCCCAGTCGGCTGAGATCGACCGGAGAATCCCAGTGACCGGCAGCAACCGAGATTGGACTTGCAGCCGCACGGGTGTGTTTGAGATTTTCGATGACGAGAAGCAGGCAGTTGCCTCCTTTGGCTAGCAAACTCGTTATCTCTTACTGGTCGTCAAGGACTCGTTCACCGGGATCCCCATAGATTGCCCCCCACCGCGCGTGGGGATGTCAAAGGTGGAATCGCCCCTTGTGCCTCGGCAAGATTCAGCCGTACAAGTTGGCCGATGTTCTCAAGGGGTTCTGCAACTGAAATGCGCTGGAGCGCGAACATTTCCATGGATTTCTTCCTCTTTCGACCATCGGAAATCCGACAGTTTGTCAGGCACACTGGTTCCGGCGATATCCGCTTGAGTTAGAGCTTCAGTAGCCGTTCGGCATTGCCGGCGAGAATCATGCGGCGCTGTACGGTATAATGCCCTGCCTCGGTCCAAAATTTGCGCGATTCCAAGTCAGACGAGTCCGAATCTTAGCTCGCCCAATTTCTCTACACGGCAAGCGATCTTGTCGCCAGCCTTGAGCCAGACCTGCCTGTCCTTCGGATAGCCTAGAATCACGCCCTCAGGGGTGCCTGTGAAAATGATGTCGCCCGCTCTCAAAGTGATGTGCCGGGAAATGTAGCTGACAATCTGAGCGGTGTTGAAGATGAAGTCATCTGTGCGGGAGGATTGTCGCGACTCGCCGTTGACGCGGCATTCGATCTTCAAGTTGTCCGGATCGACTTGGTCGGCGGTAACCAGATAAGGACCCAAGGGGGCAAACTGATCCAGCGTCTTGCCCACTAACCATTGCCCGCCACTGTCGAACTGCAAATCCCGTGCGCTCAAATCGTTGCCTATCGAATAGCCCGCCACGTGGGAGATCGCGTCTGCCTCGCTGACGTTCTTGGCGTTCTTGCCCATCACGATGACCAGTTCGGTTTCATAATCAAATTTGTGGGCAACTTCGACGGGGAGCTTGACGTCGTGGTTGTGAGCACTTAGAGAATTGTTGAATTTGCTGAAGATCACGGGCTGTTGTGGGATGGGCAAGTTGACTTCTTTGGCATGACGCCGGTAGTTGAGGCCCACGCAAACGATCTTTTCGGGACGTGTCACCACTGGCCCAAATTCGATTGAAGAGCAGCGTCGACCAACGCATTCAGGCTCGGACCGTCTTCATTTTGAAGCAGGTCATCCACGGTAGCGGGAGCGTGCATGTGCAACAGCGCGGCCGCCTCGGCTACATCCAGAACCCCTTTTTCAGTCTTGACCCCAAGCCGGAATTCGCCATCGCGTCGCATCGTCAACATCGTGAGCCCATGTGCCATGCCACGCGCACGTCCGGCTTGTTTCGAGGTCAGACCGCCTCTGCGTGCGATGGTGTCAACGGCCTGGGCTTCCTCCAAAAGATTCCTGTGATTCTGGACCATGACAAGTCTCCCTCGGTGCCACAAATTCGGGGGCAGCAACTGTGGTCGAGCCGCTTCGATTTGTTCCCAGCCATGCCTCGGTGATTGGCCGCTGCTTCACGCTGGCAAACCCTTACCCTTAGTCTCTTCCCCGAAAGGCAGGAGCGCAATCCCGACTGTGAAAGCCAGAGCGGTGAGCGCGACAGGCGTACTTATGGTTTGAAAATGGCGAATGCCGGCACCGACCAGAAAAGTGAACCCCGCCGCTTCCGGCTTCCGATTTCTTCGTTCCACCGCCGCATCATGTGGCTGATCGGCATTGGAATGTTCTTCGATGGTTTCGACATTTATGTGGCTGCAAGCGTTCTCGGTGCAACCCTCAGAAGCGGCTTTTCCACGATGGGCCAGAACGCCCAGTTCGTCTCCGTCACGTTCCTGGGAATGATGTTGGGATCATTTCTGACGGGCTTTCTCGGTGACCGATACGGCCGGCGCTTCACCTATCAAGCGAACCTGGCAATTTTCGGTCTTGCCTCGATTGCAGCCGCCTTCGTACCTTCGATGAGCTCGCTCATCTTGCTCCGATTCGTGATGGGCGCAGGCCTGGGCGCAGAGAACGTCGTGGGCTATGCCACGATGACAGAGTTTGTTCCTCCGCAGGCCCGCGGGAAGTGGCTGGGAGTCATCTCCGTTTTCGTAGTGGCTGGTTTACCCGTCACAGCGCTGCTCGGAACCCTCATCATTCCCAGATTCGGCGGGCGCATCATGTTCGTGCTCGGCGGGCTGGGAGCGCTGGTTGTCTGGTATTTGCGCAAAGCTTTGCCGGAGTCACCTCGTTGGTTGGAATCGATAGGCCGCACCCAAGAGGCGGATGCCATTCTTCGAGCCATTGAACAGGAAGTGTCGCTCCGCCACGCTCCCCTGGAGCCGCCTGTTATCTCTTCACAAGCGATTCAGTCGCGTGGCTTGGGTTTGCTGCTTAGCCCTCTCCTGCTTCCGCGCATGATCGTAGGGGCGACTACGCTGATTGTGGTCAACACCTTGATCTTTGGGTTCATCACGTGGCTGCCGACTTTTTTTGTCCAGGCCGGACGCAGCATCGCCTCGTCGCTGGGCTATTCGCTGGTTATGTCGTTAGGTGCACCGCTCGGGTCCGCAATTGGCGCGTCGACCGCGGATTCATGGGGGCGCAAGCCAACCATTCTAGGTGCCTCTGTCCTTACCATCGTGATAGGCGGCATCTATCCGTTTGTCAGTAATCCCAGAATCTTGCTGGTTGTGGGTTTCCTGCTGACTATTCCCCATCTACGTTCTGGTCACGCTTCTTTTTGCAATTTATATCCCGGAGCTTTTCCCCACTGAGGTTCGCATGCGGGCGTCAGGAATCTGCAACACCTTCGGCCGAGGTGCGACGATTCTTACGCCCTTTATCGTCGTTGCACTATTCAGGTCTTACAACGTTGGCGGTGTTCTGGCTTTTATGATCGCGCTTCTGATTGTGCAGATCTTTGTCGTCCTCATTCTCGGAGTTGAGCCCAAGAAGCGACGCCTTGAAGAGATCGAGTCCGAAGGATCGGTCACTCCCCAGCCGGCCAAGGCGTGATCCCGCAAATAATAGTGCGCCAGCTCTGAAAACCTTCAACCCCGTGCCTCGAGTGCCGCCTTCACGCGCGTAGGGGTGAAAGGAATTTGCCGTAGACGGGCGCCGGTGGCATCGAAAATGGCGTTGCCGATAGCGGCAGCGGCCACGGTGATCGCCGTCTCTCCTG
>WNGH01008653.1_pt1 | contig 11961 bp, 11 predicted proteins | sample 5400631 | NCBI WGS metagenome assembly WNGH01 (sample SAMN13153373, study PRJNA577476) | soil metagenome | isolation source: 115 cm soil or saprolite under Garry oak tree replicate 1 | place: USA:California | collected 2016-06-15 | reverse complement strand
AGGGGCTGAACCCAGATTCACCGAGTCGCGATTGAGGAGCCCTAATCAAAAAGAGAGCAAGCCACGGAAAGTCGCAGACTTTCCGCACATCGGGTGGCGTAGCCGCGCAATCTCAGCGGAATTGATCTACGCAGCCACGTGCGGACGAATGGCGTTCAGATCTTCCGACTCGGCTTGTTGTGTATGATACCGGTCCCAGCGCAACTGCAGATTCATCCAGAAGTCAGCGGACATTCCAAAATACTTTGCCAGACGCAAGGCTATGATGGGCGTGACGCTCTTTTGGTCGGTGATGATTTCGTTAATGCGTTGGGCGGGCACGTGAATGAACTCCGCCAGATCGCTTTCCTTAATCCCCATCGGTGTCAGGAACTCTTCGACGAGCATTTCGCCGGGATGAGTTGGCGGACGATATGTGGGAACGCGAATCATAACAAGATTGATTTGAGAGTGCTCTCAGGCCGCGCGCGACTTGTCCGCTGAGACGCGATTTTTGCGTGTCCCGGCGGTCTTTGCACGGGTCGACTTCCGCTTTGCAATTAACTCTCGCACTACTGGAACAAGCGCTGTTGGCACTTCCATCGTCGTGCTTTCGAGACCGGATTCGATTTCGGCGGTGGCCTCTTCATCAGTTTGCGACTCGTAATATTCGAGCACTCGACGGATACGAGCTTCGTTCCAACCGCGCGGATATTTTTTTGTAGTCATTACTTTTTCCTTCGTTTGCGGCGAACTGCTCGCTTCGCCTTCGGACCTAAGTCATAGGCTGTTATGACAAAAACGAAGTCCGGGGCAGGATCCAAAACATAGATGACCTTTAAGTACCGCCCTGCGTCAGTCTGTCCGATAGCAATTCGAGAATCCTCGCGTCCACGAATGTCTTGTAGCGGTTTGCCGAGAATATCTTCGACTTCTCTCTCCGTCACGCTGTGTTCATAGATATGCGGCAGTCCCGTCGCCGCATCGATGTAATAGCGGATCGGCACTCCGCCATTTTAGCCTGCATCAGTGCCTCTGTACATTAGGAGTATCAACTAAGAATCACAGACTAAAGTCTATGCAACTAATACCTGTGCGACGGCAAGCCAATATGAATATGCGGCCCGGTCGCCACGCCGGGAATCGCCGCGCGAAATGCCGAAAACGGAATGCCGTTGCGTCGCATGAAATCCATCAGCGCCTGGCCTTCTGGTCCATCGGGATTCAACGAGACATCCATGGCGTTCCGATGATCGAGATGCCACTGATTATGAATCGCGCCCTGTCCAAACACGGCAATCGGCAAAGGCCGTTTGAATGTCTGCTGAAAGAAACTTTCAATCTTACCAGCCTGAGACAGCACCCAACTTCCGGCGCCGGTGTAACGAATGAACGAAGCCGTCGTTACGAAGGATCCCTTGCGCGCGGGGCCGAGTTTGGCGATCTGTTTTTCGCCCTCAATCTCTAAAAGCGTCTGCGCGATCTGGGTGTCGGCGCCCGCAATCTGTTGCTCTGTGCCGCTGACTTTCAGTTTCGCATCGGCGAGCGCTTGTTCGCTTCGTTCCAATTCGCGCTTAGAAATTAAGCCGTCAGCCAACAATTTCTGCGATTGATTCACCCGCTCTTCAGCTTTCCGCACGCTCTCCTGATAAAGCGTCAAAAGTTTTTGCAGACTGGCTTTGTAATCCTTCGTCGCTTTGATGTATTCATCGCGGAGTTTTGTCAGGTCACCGGTTGACTGAATCGGCGTAGTCTTGGTTTGGCGCGCCGGTCTTTTCTTTTGCGCAAAAGAATCGGCCGCTGAAATCAATAATACGAGTGTGAGAAGTGCTGCCTTCATCTCGATTGAAGATCGAACGCTTGATCATACAACGAGTTCATTGTTCTCACCCTCTCCCTTTGGGAGCAAAGGAGTTGGCGCGAAGACAAGAAGGAGAAACCGTTGAAAACGGTTCGTCTATCCCTTGATGACGAATGTTCACCCGGTTGAAACCGGGTGAGAATGAGAATGGCTCGCTATGGTCGATTACTTGATCACTTAGCATCCGGCGGCACGGCGTTATTATTTCCGTTCAAAAACCGATCGAACCAATAAAGCTGCCAGTTCAAGCTCTCAACCAAATGCTTTGGTTCGCCGGTGCGCGTAAGGTTGTGGTTTTCTCTAGGGAAGAAAACGATCTCGGTCATCACGCCGAAATGTTTGAGCGCGCGGAACCATTGCTCGCCCTGTTCTATGGGCACGCGATAGTCGTTGTCTGAATGCAAAATCAGGGTTGGCGTCTTCACGTTCTTTGCGTACTTCAAAGGCGAGCGGTCCCAATACAGATCCGTTCTTTGCGTACTTCAAAGGCGAGCGGTCCCAATACAGATCCATTTTCTGAAAAATGTCGCCGCCGAAATCGGGAGTGTGGCCGTAAGCGCCATCACGCGTGCCGTCATCGGAAATGAAGTTCGAAACGCTGCGCAGTGTGACCGCGGCTTTGAAGCGATCGGTGTGACCGACAATCCAGTTAGTCATATAGCCGCCATAGCTGCCGCCGGTCACGCCCATTCGATCCTGATCGATCCAAGGATATTTTTTCGACGCCGCATCGAGGCCGTTCATGATGTCGATATAATCCTTGCCGCCCCATTCGCCGACGATGCCTCGCTCGAACTTCTGTCCATAACCCGTCGAGCCCCGAGGATTCGTAAACAAGACCGCGTAACCTTTCGCGGTATAAACCTGAAATTCGTGATACCAATCGACGCCGTATTGTCCCGCCGGTCCGCCGTGAACGCTGAGAATCAACGGATATTTCTTGCCGGAGTGCCAGCCGATCGGTTTGACGAAGAATCCATCGATGTCCCAGCCGTCCGCGCTCTTGTAACTGAATCGTTCGACATCGGCCAGTTGCAGTTGCTTCCACAGAGCTTCGTTGAGATTCGTCAGCTTACGTTCGTTCTTTCCGTTTAGATCAGCGACATAGAGATCATCGAGATGCTTAAAGTCGTTTGCGAGATAGACCATCTGACTGCTGCCGAAATTGAAATCGACGCCGCGCACCGCGCGCGGGCCTGAAGTAATCTGCACGATTGATTTGGTCGCGAGATCGACGCGGAATAAATGATTCTCGCCCTTGACTCCGGTTTCGAAGTAGAGCGATTTGCCATCTTCCGACCATTCCAATCCACCGGGAATGAGATCGAGCCCGTTTGCTGCCAGCACCGACGCGGCGCCGCCCGTCGCCGGGGCCAGCCAGATCTTCGGATGATCGCGATCGTGAACTTCACCGGTGAACGCAATCCATTTCCCATCCGGCGACCAGCGCGGCTGATTGTCGGCTTCGTCATGATCCGAAATCTTCGTTAGCGTCCCGCTGCCGTCGGCGTTGATGATCCAGACATCCGTGTTGCGATTTTCGTCGTATTCCTTGCCGGTGCGGTTCGAAACAAAGGCGATGCGCTTTCCATCCGGCGACCACTGCGGATCGCTGTCATTCCAATCGTTGCCTTCGGTGATCTGTTTGGCATTGCCCGTTTTCACGTCGATGACCCAAAGATGCGTGCGCCGATCATCAAACCAACCAGTGTCATTGAATTTGTAAGAACTATTCCGGTAATGACGCACGTCGCTGCGATCGCGGGTTTCGGCGCGGCTGTCAGATGGTCCAATGCGACTGACCACCACCAGCCGAGTCCCATCCGGCGACCAGCGAAACACGCTGACGCCATTCTTCAGATTGGTAATTCGCTTCGCTTCGCCGCCGTTCATCGCCAGCAGATAAACCTGATTACGCGGCTGATCGGCAGATGCTGCACCCGCGGCCGCCGCCGGAGTCGGGCCAGCCGCTGGGGCAGGGGATGCGGTGGGGGCCGGGGTCGTTGAGTCAGACCCCGGTCGAGATGATAAAAACGCGAGCCACTTTCCATCCGGACTCCAGCGCGGGGAGTTCGACGACTGTGGCGAGGTAGTGAATTGCCAAGGCGCGCGACTGCCGTCCGTCGCGGCCATCCAGATCGAAGAGTTGCGGCGATTCTGAGCGCGATCAATTTTCGTCACTACATAAGCCGCCAGTCTTCCATCTGGCGAGACCTGCGGATCGATGATGAATTCAAATGAAAAGTAATCTTCAGGTGTGACGCCGCGCGGTGTCTGTTGTGCCTGACCGATGGCGACGATCAGAAGCAGACAAACGAGGTTAGTGATCGAGACGAGTCTTCGCGACAAGTGCATGTGCTTTCTCCGACGATTGGTTTGAATTGGACCGGACTGACGCATGTGTATGATACACGAAATGATTTAATCGTCGAACGAGAGCGGCTGGTAGCGGATAATGTTATTGACATCGTTTTCGGTTAGAATTCCCGGACGCCGCGGAGCTACTTACAAGCGCTTAAGGACTCGTCATGCCAATCCAAAATAATTTCAATGAAGTCTTTGCCAGACTCAAATCGATCTTCCAGCCGTACGCGAAGAAGATGGACGCAGCCTACGACACCGAGACCTACTACCTGCTCAACACGCGCTACATCATGAAGAACAAGCAACCGCTTTGTTTCGGTGGAGTGCGGCGCGGAAAGAATTATGTCAGCTTTTATCTGATGTCCGTCTATGCATGCCCGGAGCTTCTGCAAAGCATGTCGCCGGAGTTAAAGAAGAGGATGCAGGGCAAGTCGTGCTTTAACTTCAAAGAAGTCGATGAGAAGCTATTCAAGGAATTGGCGACGCTGACGAAAGCCGGCGCCACGAAATTCAGCGACGAAAAATTCATTGACAGCCTACGGAAGGTGCAAGGGCTCCGTGAGTAGATGAGCGAGCAGGTAAGCCTTATCTGCTGACTTCGACTGCTTCGCCAGGTTTGATTGCTCTCAGTCCATCAATCGCACCTGGAATTAGTGGCTCAAGATCTTCAAAGCGGTTGGATCGCGCTATCAATACCATTACGGCTATTTCAAAATCAGCGATCCTCTGTTCTTGGGAGAGTTTTCGATCGACAGTAATAAGCACGTCGAATCCTCCCGAGGCAACGCGAAGAAGTTGACCATTCTTGAGGCCTTTGAGCCCGGCCTCGTCCACGGTAGATACTTCGTGTCCGACAAACTCGCGCTTCAAGCGCCTCGGCATGCACTCGTCAAGCAGCGATCTCATATTGAGAGAGTAGAGATTCCTTGGATAACTCCAACACTCCCAAAGCTTGCTCGCGGGTTACGGTGGGAAAATCATCAAGAAAGATCTCAAGACTGTCTCCGCCTTCCAAGTAATCAAATAGATTCTGGATCGGCACGCGCGTCCCGTTGAAGACCGGAGTGCCACTCATCTTTTCGCGATCAACCTCCACCAGGTCTCTTATATCCATGATTCACCTCTACTAGCTTCGTTGATTATAACGAGGCCTAGTTTTAAAGCCAATGATTACATCGGTCGCGGATCGGCTTTCAAAGGCAGCTGCACGATGAACTCGCTTCCCTGTTTCGGAGCGCTTTGGACCGCGATGGTTCCGCCATGCGCTTCGACGATCCACTTGGCGATCGACAGACCCAGGCCGGCGCCTCCCAGCGCACGCGAGCGAGCTTTATCGACGCGATAAAAGCGATCGAAAATGCGCGGCCGGTCAGACGCAGGAATGCCAATGCCGCTATCGGTAACCACGATCCGAGCGCTTCCGTTTTGCGTCGAGAGCGCGACGCCAACGTCGCCTCCCGGCGCGGTGTATTTCACGGCGTTGTCGAGCAAGTTCAAAAGCATTCGCTTGAGCATCTCATCGTCGCCGGTGAAATTGACTTCTGACGTGGCCCCGTCCAGATGCAATCGCAAACCTCTTTGGGTTGCCAGTACCTGGGCCGAGCGCACACACTCCGAGACGACTTCATTCAGGCGCAGTGGTTCTTTCATGATCGAATGTTGGTCCACCGGCTGACGCGCCAGAATAAAAAGATTCTCGACGATGCGGGTTAAGCGTTCGGCTTCGTCTTTGATAAGTGCTAAAGACTCTCTGTAGTCCTCAGCGCCTCGATTCTGTTCCAGCGCCACTTCAGTTTCGCCACGCAAAACCGCCAGCGGCGTGCGCAATTCGTGAGACGCATCGGCGATGAATCGCTGCTGTTCGGTAAACGTCGCATCCAGCCGCGCCAGCAAAGCATTGATCGTGGTTGCGAGCTGTCCCAGTTCATCGCGCGGATTCGTCACATCAAGTCGCGATGAAAGATTCTCAGCCGTGATGCGCTGGGTCTGCGCATTCATGAGCGCGATCGGAGCGAGACTCTTGCGCGCCAGAAAGTAACCGCCCAGCGAAGCAACCAGCAGCACCAGAGGAACGCCAGCGAAAAAATCGCGCCGCAAACGGCGCAGCCCTCCTTCAATTACGTTGGGCGATTCGCCGACCACCGCGAAGCCAAATGGATTGTTGGAATTCTTTGAAAGGGGCACGGCCGCTACGCGAACGCCGAGACTTTCGCTTTCAATGGTTTTAGAGACCACGAAGCCAACGCTCCGCTGGCGCGCTTCGCTGAGGGTCGTGGCCGGAAGAGTTAGGGAATGTCCAACGAGATTGCTCGATTGTGCGACTAACCGCCCTTCTGTGTCGACAACCTCGACATAACGATTCGGAAAGACCATCTGGGCCAGCACGACGTCGTTGGCTTTGGCAATCGATCCTTCTTCCTCCAGCTCCTGCATGTAGGCGCTGGCGACAGTTTCCGCGGTCGAGCGCAACGATTCGTCCTGACGTTCATAGAAGATGCGCGCCGCCGCATAGTAAACCAGCAACGCAAAGGCAACGAGCGATACCGCCAACACGCTCGCGTACCAAAGAGTCAATCGTGTGCGAACCGAATCAAACATTTAGATCAGTGAGCAGCGAGCAGTTCGCGAACAAAAACCCTGGTAACCATGAGTCGAACGCCCTAAGCCCTACCTCTTTTTCCACTAGCCCAGGCGGTTTACGCCTGGGTTGACGGAGTAGCTTTGTTATCGAGCCCCATTTATGGGGCTTTCGCGATACCGTTTGCAAAACATGTCGGCCAAAGCTCAATCAGAAAGCCTCGTGAACGAGGCTAAGAGATGACAATTGCCGTTCGTCCCAGGCGTGAACGCCTGGGCTAGGGAAAACATTTCCGGGCTAAAACCTCCATGCGAGGGCCACGCCATATTGGCGTGCTCGACGATCATACTCTGGCACGATTAGCGGCCAATGCTTCGCCCGATCGCGCGATTCTTCTTCGTCGCCACCGGAATCGGAACTCTTACGATGGTGCGCATGATAGACGTAGCGACCGATGCCGTAACCCATCGCGCTGCCAACCAAAACGTCTGAAAGATAATGGTTATGACCGGTGAAGCGCGCCAGGCTGACAGCGCTGGCGATTCCATAGGCGCCAATTTGCGCCAGAGGGCGATCGTGATATTCATTGGCGATCACGGTCGCCAGCGACCACGCTTCAATGCTGTGACCCGACGGGAATGAACTGCCGCGCTCGAAAAACTCACTTCGCTCTCTCCCGGCAAGCGGACGAGCACGCTGCGTGATTTCTTTGAGTGCTGTCACCACGATGGCACTATCGATCAGCGCTTCGGCGCCAAGCAGTCCGGTCTCGCGCGCACGATCGTCATGCTTCGCTCGCCCAATCAAATAGAAGGTGGCAGCAACGCCGCCAACGCCATAGGTTGAGCCCGCATAACTAACAATTCGGCTCATATTCAATTGTTTGTGAAACTTGCCGATTTCGTCTCCCGAGCTGCGATCGGTGGTCATGAGCGCCGCCGTTCCCAGGGCAAGCGGCGCCATCCAACGCGAGTCTCGTCCGTGGAGATGAAATGGCGAAGTCCAGATCGCTTTTTGATCGGCCAGAATGTTTTTGAAGAACTGGCGTTCAAGCGTTGGAGTCGCCGCCGGCTTCGGCGTTGGCGAAAGAGTCGGCGTGGGCGCTTGCGCTTGAGCGCTGTGTGTAGGCGACAAGAAAATGCCGCAGGAAATTATGCCGAAGAGGCAAATCGTAATTCTGTTACTTCTCATATTTCTGCTTTCTGTTTGATTTGATAACGCGGCAGGAAATGTCCGGGTATTAGTTCATGCCGGCTTGCGTCTGACTAAACTATACACGGTCGGCGTCACTACAAGCGAGAGCAGCAGCGCCATCGTCAATCCGCCGATGACCCCGATGGCCAGCGGTTGCAAAAGCTCTGCGCCCGCTCCCAGCGCCAAAGCCAGCGGCAACATGCCGAGCATCGCGGCCAAAGAAGTCATCAGCACCGGCCGAAAGCGCCGCCTGCCAGATCGCAGCAGCGCCTGACGCAGAGTGTCGCCTGCGGCCAAATGATCCTCAACGGCGTCCAGCATCAGAATGCCGTTTTTGGCCACGATGCCGACAATCATGATCATTCCCATCAACGAAACTACATTGAGCGTCTTGCCCGTAACCAGCAAGGCGAGCAGAACACCCCCCAGCGCGAGCACCGCGCCGGTCACAATCGCGATTGGGTGCGCAAAGGAACGAAACTCAATCAGCAAGGTTATGAACACGAGCACGACCGCGAGCACCAGCGAAATCAAAAGTTCGCGGAAGCTCGATTGCTGTTCCTGATAAAGGCCTCCGTACTCGATCGTCATTGCGGGCGGAAGTTTGACCTCCCTTGGCAGAACGGTTTTGATTTCATTAATGGCCGTGCCGAGGTCCTTGCCTTCCAACCTGCCGGTAACGGCGACGTTCTGGCGCAAGTTCTCGCGCGAGATCTCGGTTTGTCCCTTCTCGTATTGGATATCGGCCACCTGATCGAGTCGAAACAGAGTGCCCGCTGAAGAACGGACCTGCAACGCGCGCATTCTGTCGAGCGAGCTGCGCAAGTCTGCAGGGAAAATCACGCGCACCGCGATTAGCCGGTCCTGCTGGAGGATGAATGAAGCGGCGTTGCCCGACATCGCCGTCTCAACCGTATCCGCTATGTCCTTGGCGTCAACACCGAATCGTGAGGCACGCTGCGGATCGATCTTGAAGGTCACAGCCGGGCCGCTAACAACGACGCCATTCTTGGTATCGACGACGCCCGAGATCTTCTTGATGGCCGTTTCAACTTCGTCGGCCTTGTCTTGTAGTGCCGCAGCGTCCTCGCTGAAGAGCTTGATCTCGATTGGTTCCGGGTTGCCTTGCAGATCGCCAATTACGTCGGGCACGATCCCTACGAATTCAATCTCCAACGCCGGCTGGCTCTCTTCGATCTGTTTGCGTAGATCGGAAATTACGTCGTCGGTCCCGCGCTTATGTCCCGGTTTCAGCTTAACCGCAAAGTCGCCCCGGTTCGGCTCAGTTACGAACAGGCCCATCTCCAGTCCGGTGCGTCGCGAATAGCTCTCGATTTCAGGGGTTTTCATCAGGAGGTCTTCGACTTGGCGGAGCATGCGATCGGTTTCCGTTAGTGACGATCCGGGGGGCGCCCAATAATCCAGCACGAAGGCGCTCTCGTCGAATTCCGGCAGAAACTCTGAGCCGAGCGAGCGATAAATCAAGAACGAGCCGACGAGCACACCCGCAATAGTCACGAGCACCAACCAGCGATTATCAAGGGCGTGCGAGAGCACCCACTCGTACCGTCGAATAATCGCGCGCAGGATCGGACCAGCCTCTCCCATTTCTTCACGTTCGCCCCTGAGCACTTCTCGTTCTTCGGGTGAACCACCGTCAGGTTCCGATCTAACTATCCGCCTGGCCCTGACAAAGCGCTCGGCAAGAATCGGGTTAAAGAAGAGCGCCAGCGCAAGCGAAGTCAGCAGGGCCACCGCCATCGTCAGCGCCAGCGAGCGAAAGAAGACGCCGGTGACACCGGTCAGTAACGTTAGCGGCAGAAAGACCACGACCGGCGTAATTGTCGATCCGATGATGGGCACGGTGATTTCCGAAATCGCGCTCCGAACCGCCTCGCGGCGCGACTCTCCGCGATTGATGTGTGTGTAGATGTTTTCGACGACTACGATCGCGTCATCGATAACCAACCCGATGGACGCCGCCACCCCGCCCATTGTCATCAGATCAAAACTAAGCCGGGCGAACCACATCGCCAGGAACGTGATGAGGATAGTTACCGGAATTACCAGAATCGCGACAAACGTCGTGCCCCAGTTGCGCAGGAAGGCGTAAAGGATTGCTACCGAAAGCAACAGCCCAATGATGATCGAATCGCGCACTGAACTTATCGAGTCGCGCACCAGTAGCGACTGATCGTAATAAGGGGCGATGCGCACGTCTTTGGGAATGTCATTACGCATCGACGCCAGCTCTGTCTTCACTTCATCGACTACGGCAACGGTATTGGCGTCGGGTTGGCGGTTGATGTTGACTAACGTGGCTGGATGACCGTCGGCTGTGACGAGTGTGTATTGCGGCTCAACTCCCGCGCCCACGGAGGCCACGTCGGACAGCAGCACAGGAGCGTTGTTGACCGTAGCAACGACGATGCTGTTCAGCTCTTCGGGCTTTTTTGCCTGGCCGCTAATCAAGGCAAGTTCAAGCTGATGATTTTCTTCGATCAGTCCGGGCGATTCAATGACGTTCGAGTTGCGGACTGCGTCAACGACTTGTTGGGCCGAAACACTGTGAGCGACGAGACGATCGGGAGAGATCGTCACATGAAACTCTCGGACCTTGCCGCCGGCTACTCCTACGGTCGCGATGCCGGGCAGACGAGCAAGCCGGGGACGAATGATGTAGTTTGCGACGTCTCGCAGACTCGCCGCGTCGCGAGTATCGGAAGTGAGGCTGTAACCAACGACGGGAAAAACCGCGAAGGTCAGGCGCTCGACGTTGCGAATCTTGGCCGTGGGCGGAAGTGTCGGCGCGAGTTGTGAAACGCGCGCCTGGACCAGTTGCAGCTCCTGAAGAACGTTCCCCCGCCAATCGAAATACAGACTTATTTCGGAAGAGCCGCGCGCGGTCTTTGACTTAATTCGGGCGATGCCGGGGACGCCGTTCATCGCTTCTTCGATCGGACGCGTAACTGAGGCGAGCGTTTGAGCCGCCGGCGCCTCGCCGTTATCGACGATGATGACGATGCGTGGGAAGTCTGTCTCTGGAAAGACCGCGACGGGCAGTTGCCACACAGCATACATTCCCGCCGCGCAAAGCAGGGCCACGATTACCAGAACGGCGCGCGATTGATTTGAGACGACGCGAGCAAGGCTCATAATGTCAGAACCGCCTGCGGTAGCGGGCGGTTAATCTTTAATAATCGGAGAGCTGATTAAGATTGGGGATCAACCGCCCGCTACCGCAGGCGGTTCTGACTTCACTTTTCTTCGCCCTTCTTCTCTTCTTCTTTCGCAACCTCGACCTTCGTGCCGTCGGGCAACGAAAAGTTACCTTCAATCACAACCGTCTCACCACCCTGCAGGCCTTCCGTGATTTCCATTTTGTCTGTGGTGCGAATGCCGACTTTGACTTTGGTTTCGTGAGCAATATTTTGCGCGTCGACAACCATCACGGTTCCTTCGTCAGTCTTGCTTGATTCAAGCGTAACGGCTGAAGCAGAAACGATGATCGCGTCGCTCTTAGAGTTCGCCGAGATCGTAATCTGCGCGGCGCCATTCGCGCGCAAGTGGCCGGCGCCATTTGCGAGCGTGACCCAAACTTCTATCGTGCGATTCGTTGGATCGCTTGAACGGCCAACCAGCGTGACCTTGCCTTTCATCTCTTCACCCGGAGTATCGGTGGGCAAAACTGACGCTGGGTCGCCGACTTTAAGCTGCGACACGACGGTGTCAGGGAAAGGAGCTTTGACGATCACTTCGCTGATGTCCGCGATGTTAACCAGCTTTGCTCCAGCAGCAGCGAACTCTCCTTGATATTGAAATTGATCGGTAACGATGCCGGTAATCGGCGCGCGAATCGTTGCATAACCGAGTTGCGCGTCGAGTGTGGCGAGGTGCTGTTCTGCTTCGGCAACTTTTGCGGCGGCCAGCGCGCGGTCGTTCGGATTAAGCGATCTCGCACGCAAGGAAACCGTCTGCTCCTGCA
>WNGH01009461.1_pt1 | contig 11967 bp, 9 predicted proteins | sample 5400631 | NCBI WGS metagenome assembly WNGH01 (sample SAMN13153373, study PRJNA577476) | soil metagenome | isolation source: 115 cm soil or saprolite under Garry oak tree replicate 1 | place: USA:California | collected 2016-06-15 | reverse complement strand
AAAACAGCATGGCGGGGCTCTTTGCGTTGGCTTCGAGCAGTTCGCGGAATTTTCCCAGGACGTGCGGACGGATGGCGTCGCGTTCGTAGGGAATCATGTACCAGCGGTCGAGGTCTTTGTAGATGAAGACATTGAAATGGTTAAACCAGAAATCTTCCAGTTGTTCGCTCAATTGGTGTGCGCTGTAAATCGCTCGAAGCAATTTCGCCTGCATCAACTCGTTGACGATTTCCTGCTGGTCCTTGAATGGCAGCGAACTCATCCCTTGAGGCTGCTTCGCCAGGTCCTGGAGGCGCTTCTGGTACTCGTCTACCTTGAGCCCCAGGCGTTTGGCCGCGACATCGGGCGGCGGATACTTATCCAACAGGCTTGCGGCGGAAAGCCCGAGCGCGGGGAATTCGGCGAGGCGCGCGTCAATCACAGGATCGGCGGTGTTTTCCGGGTGAAGCTGCGACTGAATCCAGTTCTCGAGTCCCGTTTTCTGAATTTGCTCCACTTCGCCAGGATGAGGGCCGAATCCGAGCCGGTTCAGCGCGTGCAGGGTCGCTTCTTGTTCGTTCAGCTCGGTGATGGGGAGCTTGCCCGCGAAGTGTTTTCGGGAATTATCGTTTCTGCCAGAATTTGTGGGAGAAGGCGGCAGAGGAGATTCCTCACGGCCCCTACGAGGGTCCGCCCAGGCCAACGTTGCTACGACTGCCGTGGCCAGCAGTCCCGAAACTACGATCCTGGCCCAACGACTCATGGCTCAGCGGGTTCTCGATGGCGCGTGAAAGTAGGGCTCTGAAACACTTTGAATGTACACTTCCATACGTACGCCAAGTCCGCACTATTTTCAACCCGGTGCGAATTGAAAAGTTCCGGTAGCAGGGCGGCCGAAAACACAGCCCGGGATTGACACGCGCTGGTTGCGGCCATACGCTTTCACACAAATGCAGGTAACATGGATTGGCAAGCCACAGGCTAATTTTATATCTCTCGCGCGGGTTGCGGTTACCGGAGGTGCGGCATGAGTCTCAGCGCATATGACGTGGATCGACGCAGTTTTCTGAAAATGGGCGCCGCCGGAGCAACCGGATTGCTAATCGGCTTCTATTTGCCGGAACGCATGGAAGCATTAGCTGCAGCGCCTGCTGCACCCGAAGCGGCAGTTGCCCTCAACGCCTGGATCCATGTCGGCACAGATGACCTGGTGACCATCCTCATCGACAAATCGGAGATGGGGCAGAGCATTTTGACGGGCCTTGCGATGCTCGCGGCCGAAGAGTTGGAGTGCGATTGGAAAAAGGTCCGCACCGAATTTGCTCCCGCGGACAAAGCCTATGTCAATCCGCAATTTGGAGTGCAAGGCACGGGAGGCAGCTCGGCGACGCGCACCTCCTGGGAGCCTTTGAGAAGGGCGGGAGCAGCGGCACGCATGATGCTGCTGGAAGCAGCCGCGCAGAAATGGGGTGTGGACAAATCGGAGTGCCGCGCGGAAAACGGCGCGGTCCTGCACGCCGCAACGAAGCGCCAGCTGACCTACGGCAGTCTCGCCGAGGCTGCGGCAAAACTTCCCGTGCCCCAGAATGTGCCACTCAAGGACCCGAAGGAGTTTCGCATCATTGGCAAGCCGGCAAAACGGCTCGACACCCCGGACAAAGTGAATGGCAGCGCCCAGTACGGGATCGATGTCCGGCTTCCTGGAATGTATTACGCGGTCGTGGCGCGCTGCCCGGTGTTTGGCGGGAAAGTAGCGAGCTTCGACGCCACTAAGGCCAAGGCAGTCCCCAGCGTAAAAGATGTGATCCAGATTTCAGATGGCGTCGCGGTCGTTGCCGGCAACACCTGGACGGCAATGGAAGGGCGCAGGGCGCTTGAGGTCAAGTGGGACGAAGGGCCGAATTCGAGCGTCAGCACTGAGAGCATCAGCAAACTACTCGCCGGTCGTGCGGCGCAACCCGGCGCCATTGGACGCAAAGAGGGCGATGTAGCAGCGGGACTTGCAAGCGCGGCAAAAAAGATTGAGGCCGAATACGAGGTTCCCTTTCTTGCGCACGCCACGATGGAACCTCAGAACTGCACCGCGCATGCGCGCGCGGATCGCTGCGATGTCTGGGCGCCCACACAAAATCAGACGAATACCCAAGCCATAGCTGCGATGATCACGGGTCTGGACCCCAAGGCCGTCTTCGTCCACACAACTTTTCTGGGCGGTGGATTCGGGCGCCGCTTTGAGACCGATTTTGTTGCCGAAGCGGTGGAAATTTCCAAGGCGATTGGCGGGCCGGTCAAGGTGACCTGGTCGCGGGAAGACGACATCCAGCACGATTATTATCGCACCGCTTCCCATGCGCATTTCACCGCAGGCCTCGATGCAGACGGGTGGCCCGTCGTTTGGGTGAACACCATTGCTTGTCCATCCCTGATGGCTCGGTTCGGCCCACTTAAGGACAATTTCGATAGGAGAAGCGTTGAAATTTGTGACAGCGTTCCTTATGCGATTCCGAACATCCTCGTGGATTATCAACTGGCGGACGTGGGCATCCCCATAGGTTTCTGGAGATCGGTCGGCGCATCTCAAAACGGATTTTTCCTGGAGAGCTTCATCGACGAGATTGCCGCGGCGGGCAAAAAAGATCCATACGCGCTGAGGCGGCGTTTGCTCGCGAAATCGCCGAGGCACCTCGCTGCATTGGAGACGGCGGCGGAAAAGGCGGGTTGGGGAGCACCGCTGCCTGCGGATCGATTTCGCGGGATTGCCGTGGTGAGTTCGTATTTCGGCTACGTGGCTCAAGTGATCGAAATTTCTGTGGACCGCAAGGCACGCACGCTAAAGGTGCACCGCGTCGTCTGTGCGTTGGATTGCGGGCGCATCGTGAATCCCGCGAGCATTGATGCGCAGGTCAAAAGTTCAGTCGTGTACGGTTTGACGGCGGCGCTCAGAGGCGCGATCACGATTGAACGCGGGCGCGTCCTGCAAAAGAACTTCAACGACTACCAGGTCTTGCGCATTCACGAAATGCCCGTTGTGGACGTGCATATCATTCCCAGCGAAGAGGCCCCCACCGGGGCCGGTGAATTCACTCTGCCGCCGGTTGCCCCGGCGTTGTGCAACGCGATTTTCGCGGCGACCGGAAACCGCGTCCGGCGCCTCCCAATTCACCCGGAAGACCTGGCCTGAACTCAAGAGGAGCATTCCTTTACGCCCGCGGGAACAAATCCATGCAGGCGTTCCAAGGACACTATGTCCGAAATTGTGAGGTGAGCCAATCTCGCCGGCCCACATTTCACACAAACGCGCGACGGACCTCCGGTTTTAATTGTTAGTCCGATGCGTCGTATCGCGTTTCGATGCGAAGCAGGTTTTGGTAGCACAGACTTCAGTCTGTGTGCATTTTCGCTCGAGCAAAAAAATCTCACAGGCTGAAGCCTGCGCTACTTGACCGCGTTGAACCTGCGCTCCGGCTGCATCCAATGGAATGGGTCAATGGCTACAACAAAATTCCTGTGAGAAATTCGCCCCTGCGGAAAGAGGATTTGTGCGATCTCCTCTTCAACGAAAAGCACCTTGGCAAGATTTCAATCCGCGCCGCTGGTCGAATCGCTGGTTGAGGAGCGCACGGGGGCTCGTGCAAGGACCTTGCGCCGGCTGCTGAAGCCTTCCTTCACAAGGTTGAAGATCGTTTTACGATTTTGGGCAATCACTTTCACCCATGCCAGGCGGCCCATCATAGGAAAGTAGATACCGCGAAAACAGAGGCGGGCGACAAGAATATTGATCCGATATCCGAGCGGTTTGTGATCAAGTGAGTCAACCGCGTGAGCGATCGCTTCCGGGCTGTAGGAGCGGTTCCACCCGTCCAGGACCTCGGCATGAGCTTCAGGAATGGTCATTTTCAGCGGCGTGTGCGCCATCGTAAATGGAATGAACTCCTGCCAGTGTTTTGGCCGCGTCAACCGGCCGGCATCATGAAGCCTCGTGTACAGGGGCGTCCCTGGCAAGGGCGTCAGCAAACCGAAGATCGGCAGGCCCGGTGGCCAGGTGCGGATCTGCTGAAGCGTGCGCTCCGCGACTCCCGTAGTGTCGTTGTCCATGCCAAAGATGAAGGAGGTGATCGCATACACGTTGCGTTGCGCGAGCCTCTCGAGCACGGCGGCATACTCGCCGGGCTTATTGAAGCCCTTGTTCACGCCGGCAAGATTCGTAGGGTCGATGGATTCCATCCCTATGAAAATCCACTTGCCCCCGGCAGCCGCGATAAGGTCAATGAGTTCCTCATCGCGAAGCAGGTTGGCGCTGATTTGCGCCACCCAGTGGACCTGCGCGTTAGCGGCGATAATGTCGCGCAGCAGCGACTTCGTCCGTTTCACATTGATTGCAAAATTGTCGTCGATAAAGAATACGGCAATCTGGCCGCCTTCGCTCTTGGCGCGCGCTTTCAGCAGCAATAGTTCATTCACGACGCTTTCGTTCGTGCGAAAGCGGATCGAATCGCCAAAAAATCCGGTCACGGTGCAGAACTCGCACCCGTAAGGGCACCCGCGCCCCGATTCGACGGGTATGATGCGAAAGGTTCCCCACCCGCCTCCTAATTTCTTGAGCCACCGATAAGCGGCCATCGGAACAATGTTGAACTGATCGAGGTTTATCGCGTCCCAGGGAATCGACGGATAGGGCCGCAGCGTGGGTTTCCGCTCCTGACCGAAATCATCCACCGGAGCATACACGTCCTTGAGTTTGCCGCGCACGGCGTCCTCGACGATCTTTGGCCAGGTCTCGTCGGCTTCCCCCAGGGCCACAGCGTCGGCGTGGCGTGTACCGCCGTCCCGGCCGAGCGCCTCGTCAGGCATTTCCGTAACGTGTGGTCCGCCCATCACCACCGGCACTCCAGCGGCGCGGACTGCGTCGGCCATCCGGTAGGCCTTCGCGATCATTCGAGTCATTGCGCCAATGCCGACGAGCCCGATCTTTTGTTCCCGCACGTACCGCGCAATACTCGCTTCATCCATCGGTTGCGCGTTCCCATCAATCAGTAACACCTCATGGCCAGAAGGCGTTAGAGACTTGAGAAGAAACATCCACAAATGCGGCATGAAGTTGCGTGTGACACCGTTGTCAGGATTGTAGAGTAATATTCTCAAGAGCTTTTCCTTGTCTTGCTTCCGTGACTTGCCGGCTGGCCCGCCCGGCGATTTCCTTCGATTTTTCTTGCGGGCTCCACGCTTCACTTGAAGCGTTCAGCGTAAAAGTCGAGCCCGCACCCGTGAACCTAAGTCCGGCCTGTTGGCAGCAATAACAGTCACCCATGGGGGCGACGGAGGGGTCTATGGCTAAACTGGGTAGAATCCATACCCGTTTGGTTTTTGTGGGGCATGATTCGTGACAGAAAAACAAATTTGACTGTTCGCTTCTGGGTCATGAAGTCTGGCGTAACACAGCGTTCAATCTGTCTGGTCCTGACACATCGGTCTCGTCGTCCTGCGCCGGCTGAAACACAATTGGCAAGCGAATCAGTGTCCTGGGTTCCGGCACTGGCAACTGCTGGCGGGATAGTAGTCGATAAATCTGATTTGCACCAGCAATACTCCAGTTGTTTTCCAGATTGGTTACCATCCCGTCTTGGATGCCGGTTCCCCGCGTGAATCTGTACCCAGCGGGAATGGCGCGTTTCTGGAGCTCTCATGATGATCTTGTCGGAGGAACCTTGGCCGGGTATGATCCATCCGATGGGCAGACTTCCTTGTACCGGGTTAATGGGTCGCGCCCGGCTAAACGAGTTCGCCCAATCCTTCGTTGACGTAGCATTGATGTGAACGTCGCCCGTCTGTTTTGAAGGAGCACTCCATGAGTTCCAGGAAGCGCCCGAATGCCCTGCTTTACTTTATTTTGGCGCTCACCAGTGCGCCATTTTCGGTTTCTGCCCAGACGCTTTCTCCCAACCAGCAGTTGGCGCGCGATATTTATAAGGAACTCGTGGAAATCAACACTGTCACCGCCACAGGGGACACGGCGAAGGCGGCGGAGGCGATGGCTGCGCGACTTCGTGCGGCGGGTTTCACTGGCTCTGACGTTCAGGTATTCAACTCCGCGCTGCGCAAGGGGAACCTTGTGGCGCGGCTGCGCGGCACCGGCGCGCGCAGGCCGATCCTGGTGATGGCGCATCTCGATGTGGTCGAAGCGCGGCAGGAGGATTGGACGTACAATCCTTTCAAACTTCAGGAGGTAGATGGTTACTTCTATGGCCGCGGTTCCGGGGACGACAAGTTCATGGCGGCCATGTTCGTTGCGAACTTGATTCGCTACAAGCAGGAAGGCTACAGGCCTGATCGCGACATCATCCTGTTGCTGGAGACCGATGAGGAGATTCTCGACGCCAATGCCGTCGGGGTCCAGTGGATGCTCAAAAACCATCGTGATTTGATCGACGCGGAGTTTGCGTTGAATGAAGGCGGCAGGGTGGATTTGAAAAACGGCAAAGCTTTGCAGAACGGCCTACAGACGAGCGAGAAAGTGCCCGTCAACTACAGTCTGGAAGTGGAGAACTCGGGGGGACACAGCTCGCTGCCGAGAAAGGACAACGCCATCTACCACTTGGCGGAAGGCCTCGCGCGTCTTTCCAGATACGAATTTCCGGTCAAATTGAACGAGACGACGCGCGCATGGCTCGAACGGGCCGCGGCACAGGAAGACCCGAAAGTTGGCGCGGCCATGAATTCTGTCGCCTCCGGGCGGTCCGATCCCGCCGCTGTCGCTCTCCTCTCCGACATCCCTGCGTACAACGCGCAGCTTCGCACAACGTGTGTCGCGACGATGCTCGAGGCTGGACACGCTTTTAACGCTTTACCGCAAAGGGCGGAGGCCACGGTCAATTGCCGCGTCCTTCCAGGCGAACCAGTCGAAGAAGTTCAAAAGACAATCGTGCGGGTCGTCGACGATATTCAGATTTCGGTGACTCCCACGTGGACGCACGTTTACAGCAAGCCGTCACCCCTCAACCCGGAGATCGTGCAGGCAGTGGAACGAGTGACAGCGGAATTCTGGCCGGGCATCCCTGTGATCCCGACGATGGGCACCGGAGCCACCGATGGCAGTTTCCTGCGCAACGCCGGCATGCCCACCTACGGCACTTCCGGACTCGCGGGCGACATGGACGACGTCCGCGCCCATGGCAGGGACGAACGAGTTCTCGTCAAGTCCTTCAATGACGGGCAGGAGTATTTGTACCGCCTCGTGAAAATCCTGTCTTCGCGGCAGTGATATTAGTAGCCCGCGAGAGCCGGGATGATGTTGTTTGCCTGAGGGCTTCCTAGCCCGGTGACATAGTCATAGCCCGCGACTGCGGTGCAAAGAGTTCCGCAAGTTCCATTTGTTCCGCGGGTGATGTCATGGAAATTTGAGCTGAGATTTGCGGTGGCTTCACTGTACACAGCGATGTTTGTGCTGCTTAATGTAGCCTTTCCGGCAGCGGCTCGCAACGAGTTTGCAATAGCAAATAGTGCGGCCCATTGCGGTGCTCCCGCGCTCGTGCCGCCCACAAGAAACCAGCCCGACTGTCCCTGGTATCGAACTGTATCGTAGATCGCGAAGCCCGTGTTTGGGTCGCCATCGTAGGCCACATCTGGAACACCGCGCCACCCCTTCGGATCGTTGGGAATCGGATAGCTTGCTTGATACGGCGGCTCGTTTTCCACGCTGCTCTGGCCACCGCCACTGCCGCTCCACGCCGTTTCGCTAATGTAACTCCCTCCCGTGCCAGTTGTCAGAGTCGTTCCTCCAACTCCTACGACATCGGGAGATGCAGCAGGATATTCCACACCATTACCGCTATCGCCCGAGGACGCCGTGAAGGTGACACCGTTTACCGCAAAGTGGGTATCGTAAGAGGTTTCGCCGGAAAACTCACCGCCACCAAAACTCATCGACACGGCGCTTGCACCGTTCTGTACAGCTACATCCACGGCTTGCATCAGGTTCGTGAAGCTGCTGGAGGCCGCTTCCACCAGTACGATTTTCGCTTGTGGCGCAATGGCGTGGGCCCATTCCACATCGAGCGAAATCTCGAGCGCCCAGCCGGAATTCGTGTTGGGTTTCGAGCCCTGGGCATAGACTTTCTTGAAGCAGCCGCTGCTTGAAGTACAAAGGGGCAAGTTGAACGTGGAGTTGAACACTCCGAGATCCGATTCGATATTGGGGTCGTCGTACGCATCCACGATTCCAATTACCTGGCCAGCGCCCTGGTTTGAAATCAGGTCGAAACCATAAGCATGCCGTGTCGCCGACGGACTCATGCCACTGGGCCCTTTCGTGGCGTTTGCGCCTCTCAGGTGTATAGGAGGCCGGGCGAATCCGGCCGGTGGGCGCTGTGGAAAAACGCGATGATCATCGTTATTTCCCTGCGCCCAAAAGGGTTGCCCCAAAAGAGCCAGAGCAATCACGAAAACTAAGGCCCGATAGACCGCCGGTGACTTTGTGAAACCTCGGTACATTAATTCCTCCATGAACCAAGAGGGGATCGAATTCCAAATTGTTCGCAAACCTACCTAATGTACGTAATTTATATCGAATTGATTGTTCAACCGGCAATAGTACGATGGTTTAATGAGGACTTTCTGGGAGCAAGTAGTAATCTAGTTGCGTCCCACGGCGAGCCGCAGTGGCCTGCGAGGAGCCACAATGACCAAAGCCATCTGGGAAGGAACGCTTCTGGCGGAAAGTGATGCTTGCGTGATCGTCGAAGGAAACTCCTATTTCCCCGCCGAAGCGGTCGCGCAAGAATATCTGCGTGCCAGTTCAACGACGACGCTATGTCCGTGGAAAGGAATCGCACACTACTACGACATCGAGGTGCATGGCAAAAAGAATCCCGACGCCGCCTGGTATTACCCTGAACCAAAAGAAGCCGCGAAAGAAATCAAAGGCAGCTTCTGCACGATGGGACCGGGTGCGGCCGCGTATATATGCCCAGCAATTTCGCTGACTCCCAACAAGCTGCGATTCGTGGAGGTGATGAAGACTTCATCGGCGGCGTAGAGGTCTTCCGGCATCAGGGTCTGCTCGACCATGGGCACGCCGCTTCGAGGAGCGATCTCCAGCAGCACGCTGCGCGTCACCCCTTCCAGACAACCGGATGATAGAGGCGGTGTTGTGACCGTGCCACCCCTAACACTAAAGATATTCGCGGTCGTGCATTCGGCCACCTCCCCACGCTCGTTTAGCAGCACGACTTCACTCCAGCCTTCCTTCTGCGCTTCGGCCAGATGCCAGACGTTGTTTAGCCAGGAAGTGACTTTGACGCCGGCGAGCGGTGAGGCCGCGTGGCGTCCGTCCGCGGCGATGCTCAGACGCGCTTGCTCCGGATGGGCTGGCAATCCCGCCGTTAGGAGAATCAAGTCCACCTGCGGCATGGGTTCATCGCTTTGCCAGAAACCGACTCGGTTATACATCATATAAATTCGAGCGGTGCCTTCCAAAACTTGATTGGCGCTCAACAGGTCGCTCAAATGCCGCCGCACTTGCGCGGAATCGAACGGGAAGGGGAGGCGGATCCTGCCGGCGTCTTTTTCGAGGCGGCGCCAGTGGCGTTCGTAAGCGAAGGCTTCGCCCTGAAAAATTCGCATTGTCGTGAACAGCCCCCAACCACTGAGCAAGCCGGCTTGGCCTGGAGAAAGGCGTACCTGCTCGATCTCGAGAAGGCGGTCGTTGTGGAACACATACCGATGAATCACTTGGACCTCATGTGCGGCTTCTCTGCAATTCGCCGGGATATTCTACCCCAGGTATGTCCTGGCAGAATTGTTCACCAAGACTTCCGTGATGCGAGGAGTAAAACGGTGGAAAGGGAGCCGCGGAAGGTCAGCCAGCCGAAACGCGGTCTTCCGTGACTTCCACTTCGCTCACTCCGCGAAATGAAAAAAGCAGTTTGACCAAATACTTGGGCGGATTTTCCGAGGTCTGGCGCAGGATGTTCCCGACCGCGGCGTTGACCGCGGCGTGAAACAGAACGTTGCCGACCTGCATGCCTTCGAGATTGACGCGGACCGACTGTCCCGGTTGAAATGAAGCCATGGTCTCTCCCGATCGAATTGTGGTCCTGGGACGGGGGAATTGCAACACTTCACGGGTTGTTACCGAAGCCGACGCGAGATAACATGCAACGGCGCGCTCAAGTTGTTCAGGCGCGGGCTCTACTTTTACGCTGAACGTTTCAGGGGAAGCGTGGAGCCCGCCGAATTGTTGTCCGGTTAAGAGGGAGGCCGCCATGCGTTTCCGCAGGATTTGCAGTCATGGGCCCGGATTGCCCGGAGCCGCCGCAAGCCTTCTACTGCTCTTCGGGTGCTCGAGTGCGCCCAGCGCTCCAGACGCGGCCCTGCGTTCCTTTTCCGCGGACCGCATCCTTGGCCATATCCGCACGCTTTCTTCGGACGAGTTTGAAGGACGCGGCCCGGGCTCGAAGGGCGAGCAACTCACCATCAAATATCTCGAGGAGCAATATCGCTCGTTCGCGCTGGAACCCGGGAACCCCGATGGCACATACCTACAGAGTGTGCCCTTGGTAGGCATCACGCCCGACAAGGGTATGAAATTGAGCCTGGCAGGCCACGGCCGGACGCTCGAGCCGAAATTTCCGGACGACTACGTCGCGTGGTCGAAACGCGTCGCGGATTCTTCTTCCGTAGACGCCGATATGGTCTTCGTGGGCTACGGCGTTCAAGCGCCGGAATTCCAATGGGACGATTTCAAGGGCGTGGACGTCAAGGGCAAGGTGATCGTGGTGCTCATCAACGATCCGCCCGTCCCCGATCCATCCGACCCCACAAAGCTTGACCCCAAAACATTCGGCGGCACGGCCATGACCTACTACGGCCGCTGGACGTACAAGTTCGAGAAGGCGGCGCAGTTGGGCGCGGCGGGATGCGTCATCATTCACCAGACCGACCGCGCCGGGTATCCATGGGAAGTCGTGCGCAATAGCTGGAGCGAGACGCAATTTGATCTCGCGACGCCGGACAAGAATATGGGGCGTCTGGCGGTGGAAAGCTGGATCACTTCGGATTTCGCCGCCAAACTGTTCCGCGTGGCGGGCCAGGATCTGGACAAGCTCATCCAGGCCGCCGCACGCCGGGATTTCAAACCCGTTCCTCTCGGCATCCATGTGAAATTGACGATTCACAATTCTCTGCGGACAATCGATTCGCACAATGTGATTGCGAAAATTACCGGAAGCGATCCCGGCTTGAAGAATACCTACGTCATATACACCGCCCATTGGGATCACTTCGGAATCGGTCCCGAGGTCAACGGCGAAAAGATCTATCACGGCGCCGTGGACAACGCTTCCGGATCGTCAGCGCTGCTGGAGATGGCGCGCGCCTACACACAGCTAGGCAGGCCGCCGTCTCGAACGGTCCTGTTCCTTTCCGTCACCGGTGAAGAGCAAGGCTTGCTCGGCTCGCAATACTATGCGGAGCATCCACTCTATCCGCTTGCGCGCACGGCCGCGGACATCAATATGGACGGGATGAACGTTCACGGCCTGACTCGCGATATCGTGCAGATCGGCCGCGGCGCCTCCACACTCGACGAAATTATCGAGGCCGTGGCGAGGGAACAAGGCCGCGTCGTGAAGACAGATCCCGAACCCGAAAAGGGTCTTTACTATAGGTCCGACCACTTCGAATTTGCCAAGAGGGGAGTCCCCGCCTTCGATCCCGAGGAAGGAGTGGATTTTATCGGCAAGCCCGACGGATGGGGCATGGAGGCCCGGCGCAAATACACTGCCGAGAATTACCACAAGCCTTCGGATACGATCAAACCGGACTGGAATCTAGGCGGAGCGGTCCAGGATTGCCAACTTTTTTTCCTGGTCGGCTATCGCATTGCCAATGATCCGCGCATGCCAGAATGGAAACCGGGCGCGGAATTCAAGGCGATTCGTGACGCTTCTTTACGTTCTGCTGTGGGCGCCCCATGAGCGTTCCAGAATGGTA
>WNGH01005595.1_pt1 | contig 11969 bp, 12 predicted proteins | sample 5400631 | NCBI WGS metagenome assembly WNGH01 (sample SAMN13153373, study PRJNA577476) | soil metagenome | isolation source: 115 cm soil or saprolite under Garry oak tree replicate 1 | place: USA:California | collected 2016-06-15 | reverse complement strand
CAGGGAAGGAAGTGCTGGGCCACAGGGCGCCTCCGGGAGAGAACTACGTTGTTGTAATTCTCATCCCGCGATAGCCGTCACTCCAGCACCCCCGAGGGGTTCATGCGACAGCCACTACCCTTTGCAACAGCCCTCGGTCTTCGGGCCAGGCCCGGGGCTACCTGAGCCGGCAGCGATTCGGGTCGCGAATCTGGCTCGGCCCGGTCCCGGCCGTGCCTCCTGGATGTCCTGACGACGCCTCTTCCCCTCCACCGGGGTCATTACACGAAGGGTTCACGAAGGCGCCCACCCACCGCAACCGTTCCCCTTGGCCTGAATGGGCCAGACGTTCCTGGCCCGGGGGGGACCGCCCCCGGCTTTCGAGACCGGGTCAGGGGCCCTCCTCCTGCGGCGACCTTCTCGCACCCTTCGCATACCCCCCCACCGAGGGCCTGTCACACCGCGATGGCGCGGGCGCAGGCCTTGAATCCCCTCCACCTCCCTGGCCAGGGGAAACGCATCACCCTCCGACTCGAACACTTGTTCGATCTAGCTCGGGGGAGCCCTCCAGAACTGTGGTTCTCTGTGGCTTCTCTGTGGCTTCTCCGTGGTAGAAGGGTCCCACCAGTCGAGGCGGTCCGTCGGCCATGATCTGCCGCGCGTGCGGTCCGGAGGGACAAGCACCAGGTCTGGGCGATCTATGGCCTGACGGACACCCATGGTGCTTTCCGGCTGAGGCGGGGATGCGGCTCCGATTGAAGGGGCAACGAAGTGTCCGAGGCACGGGTTGCGCTCACCTGAGATACCGAGTACACCACATCTGCCCTATCACGAAGCGGCGGGAAGGAGTCAGGAGATGGCCCTCTCGACGGGCGGCGGAGGCCGTCAAGTGGTTCGACTTGATCCCAACGATGCGGACGTCGTGGACATCGGCAGGGACGATATCAAGGCGAAGCTCGCGATCCGATCGGCCGGGGATTTCTCGTTCCCGCAGCTTCATATCGAGCAGACCACCCCCGAGGACTATGCGCGGATCCGCCTGGTCAGCACGGAATCCGCCCCCTTCGCCGTTGACAACACGCCGACCGGCCCTCCTCAACTCACTCCGTTCTGGGACATCGCGGTAGGAGGCGGAGAGCGGGACCGGATGAACCTCTTCCACCAGACCGTCGGGGACATCGTGACGCTGAGCGCATCCCGCGGCGGTGGGGTCGGCATCCGGACGACCGATCCCGTCGCAGAGCTGGACGTCAATGGCACGGCGCGAATGAGCGTCCTGGAGATCACCGGCGGCACGGACGTTGCTGAGTCGTTCAACGTCGAAGAAGAAGCAGAGCCCGGGACGGTCATGGTGATCGATGAAAGCAACCCCGACCGGCTACGGGTTTCCCAGCGGCCCTACGACCGGACCGTGGCGGGAGTCGTCGCGGGGGCGGGCGGCGTTGGGCGTGGTGTGATGCTTCGGGGTGCCCCGGCCGGCACCTCAGAAGCGTTCCTCGCCCTCACGGGACGCGTCTATTGCAAGGCAGACGCATCGCCGGGGCGGATTCGACCTGGGGATCTTCTCACCACGTCGAGACGTCTGGGACATGCTATGAAGGCGTCGGACCGTCGCCGGACGCCCGGTGCCGTGCTCGGCAAGGCCATGACACACCTCGCGCGCGGCCAGGGCCTCGTCCTCGTCCTGGTAGCTCTGCAGTAGGCGTTCCTAATGGTCCGACCGCCGCGAATCGATCAGCTGCTGTTCAAGGGAACCCACAACTCCTACGACGCCATACACGTCGTCGCGCCCGAGCGGCAGGTGGACGACTTCGGTGTGTGGGCCCTCGAACTCGACTTCAGCGTGCTTCAAGGAGTCGCGTTTATAGGACATGATGGGCTCGGGCAGGGTCCGGACGGTGACGCGGTCTTCGAGTACGCAGGCTCCTATCGCCTGCGTGACTACCTGATGGCCTTGCATTCGACCGAGGCGTTCTCCTATCGACCCCTCATGACCTTCTTCGACTATCACGGCCGATCCGACGTGGACAACAACTGGGGGGAGGATCTGCCTTTGGTCGACGTGGCCGAGATCCTTGGCGCGGAGCTCACTGCCGTATTCCCAGGTCAAGTCTTCGGCCCGCAACGCCTCCAGCAAGCCGGAGGTGTATTGCCCCCGGCGAGGGATCTCGCCGGGTGGGTGCTCGCTTGGGGACCGGGCGGCACTCCTAACCACCCCCTGGTGTTCGGCGACACAACCTCTCCATTCGCAGCAACTTACGTGGAGGGCTGCGGAGCCCCTCGCGATGGCAGCGGCAACCCGCTCCCCTTTAGGACGCTCGCCGGTCCCCAGGCCTCCCGCGTTTGGCGCCTCGACAACTTTACCGACGAGTGGACGTTTCGATTCGGCGCACCGCCGAATCCGATCGTGGTCGAGTCCGCGAGTCCGGACCAGACCCTTGTCCCGCCGTGCGACCCGGACGCGAACCCCCTTTCGATCGGTCGAGAGGGAACTCGCTTGTTCCCTTTCTCCACGCTCGTGGATGCCGTCGACGCCGCCCGGCAACCACTCCGCTACAGCGACGGTCAGACGTTCACAGATCTGCTGATCGGAGCGGGGTTCACGATTCTGGCAGCCCCCGGCACATATGGGGATCCATTCTTGGTGGACTTCCCACTCTCGATTCGGGCACGTGCTTCCTGACCGTTTTCCCATGGCCTGCCCAAGTCGCCCGGACGGATCGGGCTCGATCGCCTCCGCCTCGCCTCCCCGCTCTTCTCCTTCCTCCGGTCTTCCGGAGCCCAGAACTGGGCGTGTTTCTTGGGTTCTCCGTTCTTCCTGGACCCTTCGCCGGGGAAATCGTCGCATTCTCCCAGCTCAGGAGGGGTGAAGCGGTCGCAGGCGTTGCTTTTTGGACCCCGATGTTTTCGTCCTCGCGGTGGGCTCGTCATTTTCGGCACCGTCTGAATAGGTGTCGTTTTCCCGGGATCCGTGACGGGGGGCGGTCACCCGGCCTGCCGGCCCGCTGGGTGCTCCAGGCCCCTGGAGTCTCGCCTTCACCCTCCGGACCGCTCTGGCGGCCACCTGATCGCGGCGTAAGCCCTCGGTTGGTTTTACGCGTCGCTGGAAGTCATGTGCAGTGCGTAGGCACGGTGGCCTGGCGGACTATGGGGTATTAGTAGTTAGCCTTCGGTTCCTGATCTCTCCGGCAGCGTGGTGGGCGATCGTTGCTACATGTCGAGCAAGCTCGGCCACGCTCTCAGCCAGCTGATCAACGCCAATCACCGCGCTGCGGCCCTCAAGGTCCTTGGCCATTTGAATCGCTTCGTCTCGCACCTGCTCCAACTCAACCGTCCGGTCCGTCATCCTTCTGCCCCTCCCTCGTCTGACCCGTCACGGAGACCTGTTCGATCTCGACACGGCTCCTCATACCAATCGCATGCTGTGAGGGCACCGGTATTCTAGTGAGGACGTCCTCGGACCGCCGAGGGCGACGGACCTCTCCGGCAGCGGAACCCTGATCGGGAGCAGAGTTGCGGTCCGAGGCCGCCTCGAAGCTGCGTCCCTGATCCAGCACGAACTGAACCGGGGACTTGCGACCATCTAGCTGGCCGCGGCCACCCGCTGCGCCAAGGTGCCGGTGAACGTCCTCACCGGCCTGGCCACCGCGAAAGTGGCTGGTCACGCCATACGTGCAGATGTGGAGCGGACCCAGGGAGTCTACTCGCCTCCGAAAAGTCCGGAGAAACTCAAGTCTTCACGCCCCTGAGGCGCTCTAGCCTGGGACAGCGGCTCTGGCGTCCAGCGGCCTCGAACCGGTACGCTCGTGTTCACGTTGTCGAAGCAGGACGTCCCTCACCCAAGCACGCATCAGGTCGCCCGCGCGGGCGAACATCTTGTCGCGGCCGAACTCCACCGCCGGGCGCCAACGCCGTCACCTTCGCGGGCAACATGCCTCGCATCGACATTCTCGCCGGCAACGCCGAGCAGACGGGTACGGTCCTGATTCAAGTGAAGACGAAGCGTTCAGGGACTTGGCAGGCGAGCGTCCGGGCAGGCATGCCCCGTGAGGCAGTGCCCGAGGAGCAGCGCTTCTGGATCTTCGTTGACCTGAGGGAGAACCCCATCGAGCCACCGGCGTACTACATCGTGGACGAGTGGTGGACACAGAACGACATCTACGTAGGCCACCAGGCGTATCTGAAACGGGCCGATGGGACTCGGACGAGGAGCCCCGACTCCCCCCACCACGCGATCCCGCTGAGCAGAATCATGGACTCGAAGGACCGCTGGGACCGCCTCGGCATCCTCTGATGGCGTACGAGGTTGGCTCCTCTTGGCGCAGGTGGGACCTGCACGTCCACTCCCCTGATTCCCACACAGCCGGCTACGGCAGCTCCGAGGCAGCGTGGGAGCGCTTCCTTGATGACTTAGCCGCCCTCCCACCGGAGTTTGGCGTAATTGGGATCAACGACTACATCTGGGTGGACGGGTATGCACGCGTTCTTGATGCACACAAGGACGGTGCTCTGCCAAATATTGAGGCTGTCTTTCCCGTTATCGAGTTGCGGTTGGATGACTTCGTCGGGACCACCTCTCATCTGTCCAAGTTGAACGCGCATGTAATCTTCGCGCCGGCAACCGATCCCGAGATCATCCGTAGTCAGTTCATCAACCGTCTGGTCACGCATTTCACTCTGACCGATCCCTACAAGGTGCTGCAGACGACGTGGAACGCCCTCCCGACACGAGAGGCGCTGGCCGAACTTGGTCGACTCATCAAGGAGACCGTGCCCGAAAGCGAGTTGCCAGAGTACAGCTCGGACCTCACCGAGGGCTTCAACAACTGGGTCATAGCGCTAGACACGGTCAAGGAAGCGATCGATGAGGGGTCGAGCTTCAAAGAGGCCCCGCTCTTGGGACTTGGCAAGACGGAGTGGGCAGACATCCCCTGGAACGACAACACGATCGCAGCCAAGAAGCACCTGATCAGCGAGTGCGATTTGCTCTTCAACGCGGCGATGAGCGCCAGCGCGTGCCACAAGGCGATCCAGGGCCTTGAGGAAGCTAGAGTGAACCATCGCTTGCTTGACTGCAGCGACGCCCACTACTTCAGTGACTCCGACCAGAAGGACCGGATCGGAAACTGTCTAACATGGATCTGCGCAGACCCTACCCTCGCCGGACTGAAGCATGCGTTGCTCGAATATCGGGCTCGTGTCTACGTGGGCGAGAAACCGCCACTCCTTATGCGGGAGCAGGCCGATCCGACGCACTTCGTGTCTCGCGTGAGGATCACACCGAATGACCCTGCGGTGCGGCCACCGCCTTCCTTTGAGCTCGACCTATCGCTCAACCGTGGGTTCGTCGCCGTGATCGGGAACAAGGGGTCAGGCAAGAGTGCCTTGCTGGACTCCATTGCGCTAGCCGCGAACTCGCATACAGAGGACGACTTCACTTTTCTGGCCGAGCACCGCTTTCGCAACCCCAGAAACAGCAAGGCCCAGTACTACCGGGTACAGCTGGATACAGTTGATGGGGCGACGGTTGGCCCCGTGAGCCTCGCAAGCCATGTTGACCTAGATTCCCCAGAGCGAATCAGGTACCTGCCGCAAAGTCTCCTGGAATCGCTTTGCAACAAGGAGCCAGGAGCTCCGGACGATGCGTTCGAGGCGGAGGTTCGGGCAATCATCTTCTCGCACGTCCCCGAACACCAGCGACTCGGATGTAAGAGCTTGACGGAGTTGCTTGAGCACCGCGGGCAGGCTCTGGACAGAGAGATCGGCTATCGGCGGTCCGAACTCGCAGAGCTGAGCGAAACCATCGTTGACTTCGAGGAAGCCAGCAGGCCTTCACGAATCCGAGCCTCGAAAGCCACTCTTGCGGCCGTTGAAGAGCAGCTTCGTCGCCACGACGCCGCCAGGCCCGCTGAGCCTATTCCACCCGATGAAGGTTCCGCCGAGTCGATGGCGGCTCTCGCGGTCGTTGAGGCCCGGCGGGAGGAGCTTGCCCAGCTCTCCACGAAGCTGGCTGAGACAGAGGAGGCCTACCGCCAAGTCCGAATGAGATTCGACGCGGCCAGCAATCTTGCCCGCGATATGGAGGTGTTCCGGTCGTCGGTGGAGACTTTCCGTTCTCAGGCCGCAGTGCTAGCGGCTCAATGCGACTTGGAGATTGACGAGCTCGTTCGGGTTGTGATCGACACGGCCCCTGTGGAAGCAGTTCGTGACTCGGCTTCCGCGCAGCTCGTTGAGCTGGACGGGGCGCTTGGCCCGGAGGGGACAATCGCACAGCAGCGGAGAGACGCACAGGATCGGTTGACAGAAGCCGAGGGTCTGCTTGACGAACCGCGCCGTCGCTTTGAGCAGCAGCGGCACGAGGTCGATGCCTGGCGGGAGGCACGTGGCCGGATCGTCGGCAGCGTGACTGAAGAGGGCACCGAGCAGTACCTGAGAGGTCAGATCGACCAGGCGGTCACTCTGCCTGCTCGGCTTGACGAACTCCGTGCCAAGCGTTTGGAGGTTAGCCGGCATATCCATGGGCTGCTCCTAGAGAAGGTCAAGATGTTTCGAGAGCTCTACGCACCTGTTGAGGAGTTTCTCGCCCAAAGCGACGTAGCCAAGCACGGGTTCTCGTTGGAGTTCGAAGCCGACCTGGAGGTTGCTGAATTCACGGAACCCTTCCTATCGAACATCGATCGGGGCGCCGCCGGCAGTTTCTACGGCGTGGAGGCAAGCGCGCGGCGCGTCCGCGAGCGCGTGAAGGTTGTTCGTCCCAGCGACTGGGGGTCCGTCGCGACCTTCCTGCAAGAGAACGATCAGGACCTGCACTTCGATATGCGAGGTCCGAGTCATGCCCCGGTCGACTGCCCGGCCGATCTTTTGCGGAAGGGTACTCAGCTGAGCAGTGTGTATGACCTTCTGTACGGCCTCGAGTACCTCAAAGCCGAGTACGAACTACGGTCGGATGGTCGATCAATCACCGAACTTTCGCCTGGCCAGAAGGGAACCATTCTCTTGATCTTCTACTTGCTTGTCGACCAGTCCGGAAAGCCGATCGCGCTCGATCAGCCCGACGAGAACCTCGACAATCATACGGTTCACACGTTGCTCAGACCTGCGATCCGTTCAGCTAAGGCCAATCGCCAGGTCTTCGTCGTCACGCATAGCCCGAACTTGGCCGTTGTGGGAGATGCTGACCAAGTGATCGTGGCGGCTTCAGATGGAAAGGAGTTCCGCTACACGTCAGGATCGATCGAGAACCCCGCCATCCGCGACCTTGTGGTTGAAGTCTTGGAGGGGACCTGGCCCGCGTTTACAGATCGCAGGAAGAAATACTCGCACGCAGAGTTAGCCGAGCCCCAAACGGAGCTATCTGACTAGAGAACCACGGGTGCCTACATCCGAGGCGCTTCCAGGCAAGCCTCAGGGGCCGCGTTCTAGTGTCGCGCGTCCGAAGTCCTCTTACGGGGTCGGGCGTGAGCGAGGACTTCCTCAGCTGCTACCCGGGGAGGAGCAGGATCTCGATGAGGACCCGGGGTAGGACTAGTTTGGGAGCGGCGCCTCTCCCACAGATCACGGAGAGCCGGACTGCGGCGAGCCAGTACTGTTCAGTTCGCGCCGAAGGAACATGGATCAGGCTTCGGGCCAGCGGCCCGCCCGTCCGGGCGGTCATCCGCTCGGCGAACCTTCCGCCCGGAGCTCCTTCTCGTATCTACCGAACTGGTGGACGGCCCGCATCCCCACCTTCTCGTACAATGCCGTCGCCCCGGTGTCATTCTGCGAATCGACGCCGAGCCCCACTTTGCGGTAACCACGCCGAGCGAACTCGGCGAACAGACGGTGCAGCAACGTGGAAGCGATTCCGCGGCCTCGCCACGGTCGCAGCACGCCAAGGTCCGACACCCAGCCCTTGTCCAGCCGGGTCGTGCCGAGCGCTGCCCCCACGAGCTGCTCCTCCTCCCGTGCGAGGAGCCACAGTGATGGATCGAAGCCGGGGCGATCCAGGTTCTGCCGGCGCCACTCATCGAACGAAGTGGGGACGAACCCCCAGTGCTCGGAGAAGGCCTCCTCCATGACGCCGTGGACCTCCCGCTCGTCGCGCCCCACGACGAGCGGCTCGATCCGCACCCCGGGAGGCGGTACGACGGTCTGGAACGACCGATCCAGCTCCCGCTCCATGAACCACCACGTCCGGGCCCGGATGAACCCACGTGATCGGACCAGCTCGACCGCGGCCCTGTCCACCGAGGCCACCGTGGTCCGGAACATGGTCCTACCTTCCTGGGCGAGGGCGGCGTGCTCCCGGGCCCGGTCCTCGATCCGCCCCAGCACGAGCGTCCCGAGTCCGCGGTCGCGGTGAGCAGGATGGACCGCGCCCCACGACTCGAGCTCCGCGTGCTCCCGCTCGTCTATCACGAAGCTGTACGCGACGACCTCTTCCCCCTCGGTGGTCACCACGACACTGTCGCGAGAGAGATCGAAGGAGGGGCGGTGCCAATCGTCGAGGATGTCCTGCGCTTCGACAGCGGCCGTGCCCCAATCCAGGAGGTCGCATGCCACGGCCACGCCCGTCACCGCCTCCAGGTCGGACAACTCGGCTGGGCGGATCGAGTAGCCCGCAGGAATCTGGCTCACGCGTCGACCCTCCCCTCGTGGGTCAACTCCACAGCTTCACAGAATTGGGCTGACGGTGCGGAGATCCGGCCCGTCCCCGCCCGATCGGCGGGGACCTGCCCCAGCTCCGCACCGCTTCCCACCCCCGCCAACGACCACGGCGCCATGGCCGCGAGTGGCTCGGCCGTGTCCATCGAGGCCGCCGACTTCTTCTTCAGCCCCACATCCGTCACCCGCCTGCCGGCCGGGACGGACACGCTGACGGTGCGCAACACCGGTGGGGCGCTGCACAACGTGACCATCCAGCCACTGGGGATCGATCAGGACGTCCCCGCCGGCCAGACCATCACGGTGACCGTCAAGGTGGCAGCGCGCCGATTCCCTTCTTCTGCAAGTACCACCGGACGTCCGGCATGGTGGGAGCGCTCATCCCCTCGGGGGCGTGGGGTCGGGTCTAGGCGGCCGAGACGACGTCCACGTCGGGACCTCCAGGCGAGGCACTCAACCCTGGCATCGTTGGTCACTCCTGCCGGCGCAGGACGATCTGGGCGACCCTCCCGAGTTCGACCGGCCCATACCCGGATCGAGGAGCCCGGCACGAAACGGGGGTGCCGTGGCCACGGGGTCAGCGTACGGCCTAGCCGAGCGATACGCCTCGCCACATGCCACGAGGTTGGCTACGTCCGCGGCCATCACATCGAGTTTGTTGGGTTCCCGTGAGGCGGGATGGAACGTCGCCACAACCGGTGGGACGAAGAGCCGGCTCTTCTGGCAACCCCTCGCACGCAGGACACGGATACCCTCCCTGAGACCGAGGAGCGTCCTCGCGGCTGGCCCGCCCAAAGCAAGTACAGCATCAGGGTCGTGCGACGTGATGTCCTGGATCAGTCGGCCCAAGCACGCCTTGATCGCGGAAGCTGGCGGTGGATTGTCCGTACCATCCGGATTCGGGACGGGGCGGCACAACACCGTGTTCGTCACGAAGGCATCAGCGTTGCGGTCGATGTCATTACGAGTTAGAGCCTTCTTGAGTTCCTTGCCCGCGTATCCGGTGAAAGGGACCCCGGTCGCCACCTCGGTCCTACCCGGGGCTTCACCCACGATGACGTACTTCGCGTGATCACGGCCAACCCCCGAAACGCAGTCTTGATCCTTTAATGGGCAGCTGTCGCAAGCCGCGAGTCGGGCTATCGGCCTCAATAAGTCTCCCCTGCTAGCTGGTAGGGGAATCGGTCGTTCGGGGTGGGCCCTGTAGGCTGCGCCCTACGGCATGGTGGGCCAGACAGGTGGAGCCGAGAGCCGACGTGTCAGCCTCGCCATCGTCCCGTTCCTCCGGGAGGGCGTGGTGGAACAGTGCCACTGGCTCACGGAGCGTCAGTTTCTCGACGCTGTAGCGATGGGCCTGATCACGCCGGGACCGGTCGTCATCACGGCGACCTTCATTGGCTACCTCGTTGGTGGGTACGCCGGGGCGCTCGTCGCTACGGTTGCGATCTTCGTACCGATCTACGCCGGTGTCGTACTACCCGGCCGGTGGTTCGTGCGACACACGGACAATCCGCGGCTTCGAGGGTTCGTGAAGGGCGCGACGGCTGCGGCGGCGGGAGCCATCGCCGGAGCTACGGTCGTCCTCGCCCGCGACGCGATACTGGATTGGCCCACGGTCGGCATCGCTTTGGGCGCTCTCGCGTTCGTTCTGCGCTTCAAGAATCGGGAGCCGGTCTTGGTGCTACTCGCCGCCGTGGCGGGCCTGGCCCTCTTCCCGATCAATCACTGAGCGGTCGGTGCCCCCTCTGGAACTGACGGAGTCCTTCCTCGACCCCACGCCCTGACCACACAGGGCTGAGCTGAGCCGCGGCCGGTCGGGCACGACGGTCAAGCCTCAGCTGGAATTTGGCGCTGGCGAACTTGAGGTCGTGTACGTGGTCGGGCCTGATGCTCGCCGGCGTGACACCCTCCTGCGGTATCCGGCGCGGCGAACCTTGCTGTCAGCGACGATCGACACCGCCTTCCGGATCGAACCAGGTGCGGCGGGCCTACGAGGCCCTGTTCGCCGCGTTCCCGGCCTCGTGTCGGGCCTTGTCCTCTGGATTCCAAGGCCCGACATGGAAGCGGGGGACGACCCAGCGAAACAGGCTGAGACCCGGGCGCTTGCACCAGCACTCCGGATAGCAGTCGCACCGGTACAAACCCGTTCTTCTTTCTTGGCTAGGCCAATTTGGGTCCGCTCTGCACAGCCGGCGGGAGGGCTCGTTTGACCACGGCGAGGGTGAATGCAACTCCGTTTGCCCTGCTCACACGGCCCGTGGTGTGACCAGGGATACCCTGGACGGGTAGGCCAATCCGGGCCACCTGCGCGACGGGTGGCCCAGCGAAAGAGAACCAGTAAAGAACCGCTGATTGGCGCCGGACGACTGGCAATCGGGTGCGGCCCTCCTCTTTCAGAACGGCCAGCGCGCCCGAGGGAACAGTCGACCAGAGCTTGGATCCAGCCCTGTAGCCAGATCCTACGGCGGCCCCGCGCCTTGGGCCCGTGCGGCGATCCTCCGGGCGATCGCTTGCAGCTCGGATGGTTTCACCGCTCCACCTCCAGGCACGAGGAACATTGCGTTCCCCAATCGGAAGAAGTAGATGGCCCCGGGCTTGCCGGCCGGGCCGAGCGTGAAGGAGAACGCAAAGGCTTCGTCCCCGAGCTGATCGACGGACAGCGGCTTGGCGCCGATCGTGACGCTCGGGACGACCACCGACCGCTGGACCTCCACCGCTCGACTCGCCGCGTCGGCGTCCTTGAACACCATCGCTCCGTTGGCGATGGTGACGGCCTGATCGGCAGAGGCGAACACGCGGACGTAGCCGCCCTCGAAGCCGAGCGCAGCGAACGCCTTTCGCGATCGGTCCACGCCGGGGAACTGCTCCAGAGTGGCCGGCCCGGATTCCGCCGCGAGATACCGGGTTCCGGCGGGCGCCTCGGAAGGCTGAAGGAGCAGGCGGGGAAGATCGGCTGCGGTGAAGGCCTTCCCACTGCCTCCGCACGCCGCGGCGGCAAGCAAGAGGCAGATGAGGGTCAGTCGGCGAACGTGCTCCATCGTCGATCTCCCGGGCATCCTCGTCCCGGTCGAGAGGGCGGTCAATCTGCCCCCTTCAGCGAGCGAAGGTGCCGTCGCCGCATCGATTCCCAAGCCTTGCTCAGGTGGCCGGCCGAGCGGCTCCAACCCATTCGAGTTGGAGACCGGCATGTTGTTCTGGAGCCCTGTCGCTTCGGGCCTGCGATGATCCGCCCGGTGGTCGCAGGCCCGGATCTGACCCTCTTTGGGCCCGGCTTCGTGCCTAGGTTTCGATCTGTCGGTCCGGGTCCGCGACCGCCGAAAAGGGACCAACCGGACGAGCAGTGACCT
>WNGH01008420.1_pt1 | contig 11971 bp, 3 predicted proteins | sample 5400631 | NCBI WGS metagenome assembly WNGH01 (sample SAMN13153373, study PRJNA577476) | soil metagenome | isolation source: 115 cm soil or saprolite under Garry oak tree replicate 1 | place: USA:California | collected 2016-06-15 | reverse complement strand
ATCTTGGTTCGCTTTGAATGGCACGGTGACTCTGTCCGGGGTCAGGAACGGGCTCCCCTCCTATACCGTCGACTCCTCGCCGCCAAATGACCAATCCGTGCAACAAGGCCTGCCAGAAGCGGAAATTGAAGAGTGATGCAAGAGTGAATAGGAGCCCGATCCCCTACTCAGTCTCAGACGAAGCGTGCGCCACGAGGGCCGCGCTCGGCCCGAAGAGGACGCACGGCGGTTAGGCTCGATAACGCACGCAACCCTGCCCCCAAGGCCAGCGCCAGGGGCCGCGATTCGCTCCGCGCGCCTGATCAGCTTGCTGGGTAAGGCCGAGAATGCCTGAAGCCCTCGCCGTTAGCATCATCACCAGCTCAGCGTGAGAGTACTCGGCATAAAAAGCACTCAGTGGGCCAGTCTGAATGTTCAGTGAGGCCGTGCGTTCGAAGTTACCCGAGGACCGCGAGTACCCTATGGCTCGTACCGTCATCATCGAGGGGCACCCGTATCGGTCCTTGGGCTAGAGGCTGGCCGTCGAGCTCCGCCTGGGTGATCCCACGACTGACGCCATGGGGGTTCTCGACCACGATTTCGTAGCGCGCGGAGGCGTATTGAAAAACGATTTCGAAGCGAGGCCAGTGCTTGGGAATGCAGGGGGCGAGGAGCAAGAACGCTCCCTGGAGACGAAGGCCAAGAACAGATTCGATGCCTGCTCGATAAATCCACCCGGCCGAGCCGGTGTACCACGTCCATCCGCCGCGTCCGACATGCGGAGGTTCTGAATAGATATCGGCGGCGACGACATAAGGTTCTGCCCTATAACGATGCACGCTTGCCCGTGTGCTGGACTGGTTGATGGGATTTATAAGCGAGAATAGGTCAGCAGCTTTATCTCCATCGCCGAGGGTTGCGAAGGCGATCACCGACCAGGCGGCGGCGTGGGTATACTGGCCACCATTTTCGCGGATGCCGGGCGGATAGCCCTTGATGTACCCTGGATCGAGCGGTGTGCGGTCGAAGGGCGGAGTGAAGAGCAGAGCCAGCCGGGCCTCCCGTCGGATGAGCTGATCTTCCACAGCGGCCATCGCGCGCGTAGCGCGGGCGGGATCGGCTGCCCCAGAAATCACGCTCCAGGACTGGGCGATCGAGTCAATCCGGCATTCGTCGCTCGCAGAAGAGCCTAATAGCGTTCCGTCATCGAAAAAACCACGACGGTACCAGTCGCCGTCCCACCCCTCCCGCTCAAGGGAAGTTTGCAGCGCCGCGGCGTGAGAGCGCCATGCCGCGGCGCGCGCTCGCTCCTGGCGAGTTTCCGCCAAAGGCGCGAAGGCCGATAGCGTCGCATGCAGGAACCAACCGAGCCAGACGCTCTCGCCTTTGCCCAGCTCGCCGACCCGGTTCAAGCCGTCGTTCCAATCGCCCGTGCCGATCAAGGGTAACCCATGCTCGCCGATACCAAGACTTTGATCGAGCGCGCGTGCGCAGTGCTCGAAAAGAGAGCCGGTCTCGTCGGCGATGATGGGTTGGAAATAGGAATCGTGCTCGCCGGGCAGCAGCGCCTGGCCTTCGAGAAAAGGAACAGGCTCGTCCAACACTGCGAGGTCGGCGGTGGTCTCGATATAGTGTGCAACGGCGTAAGCAAGCCATATCCGATCGTCCGAAATGCGCGTGCGGACGCCTTGGCCGAACGGCGGCAACCACCAATGTTGAACATCGCCTTCGACGAATTGCCGAGCGGCGCAGCGCAAGAGATGTTCTCGCGTCATCGCCGGTCTCGGCAGCGTAAGTGCCATCCCGTCCTGAAGTTGGTCGCGGAAACCATAAGCGCCGCTCGCCTGATAAAACGCCGATCGCGCCCACAGGCGGCAGGCGAGCGTTTGATAGAGCAGCCAGCGGTTGAGCATGATGTCCATCGACCGGTCCGGTGTGGTCACCTGAACGGTGCCGAGCACGTCGTCCCAATGCTGCACGACCTCGCGGAAGACCGCGTCAAGATCGCCCCCGCGATAGCTCGCGATCAGAGATTGCGCTTCGGCCGCGGTGGCTGCCTCGCCAAGGAGGAAAATGATGTCGACCCTCTCGTCGGGATCGAGCCCCAACGGGGCTTGAAGAACGCCACAGGGATCGAGGCCGGCGCCCACTCGCTTGGAAAGCGGCGGGGCTTCTGTCGCAAGCGCGGCTGGGTTGTCGAGGGTACCAGACCCAGGAACTCCCGCCGGTCGCCGGTCCAGTTTGTCTGCCGACCGGCCAGGTCGGCAAACGCTACGCGGGAGCCGAATGCCGTGTTCCAGGGATTGCGGGCAAGGAGGGCGCCAGTTTCGGGCTCGATCTCCGTCACAATGAAAGGCGCGGATGCGCTCCGCGATGGACCAAGCACCCATTCCACATAGGCCGTGACCGAAAGCCGTCGCGTCCGCGCAGACTTGTTGCGGATCGTTAGTCGCGAGATTTTGATCGGATCACCGAGTGGGACGTATTGAAGGAGATCGAGTTCGATGCCGTGAGCGGCATGCTCGAACCGGCTGTATCCCTGGCCGTGCCGAACGATATAAGGCGCTGCCTCATCCCGGCTCGGCAGTGCCGTGGGTCCCCACAGCTCGCCGGTATCCTCGTCGCGCAGAAAGATGACCTCGCCCGGCCGATCCGTCACCGGGTCGTTTGACCAGGGTGTCAGCTGGTTTTCGCGACTATTGACGGACCACGTGTATCCGCCGCCCTCGACCGTGACCTGAAAGCCGAACGAGGCGTTGGAGATGACATTGGTCCATGGCGCCGGCGTCACTTGCCCTGCGCCAAGGATCGTCACATATTCGCGTCCATTTGCAGCGAATCCGCCAAGCCCGTTAAAGAACTCGAGGTCCAGTGTCACGGGAACGGACGGTTGCACGTCTGCGGTCTGCAGGCGTCGCGGTGGAGGTGGCGCGGGAGCGTTCGCTGCCCGGAAGCGGTCCAGCTGGTCCGATAGACTTCCGTAGCGCCCGGCCAGCACGACCCGAGCCACCGATGGGAGAAGAGCGCGCGTCTCTTGCGAAATGAGATCGGTGCGCAAAACGAATACGGAGCCACGCGCCCCATCCACTCCGACCCGTGGATGGGATTGGCTCGTCCGCACTGTCGTCTCGAGGGCGATCTGAAGGTCCTGAACATAGGAGGATGCCCGTTCGTTCAGGATCACGAGATCAACGGCCAGCTGCTTCATCCGCCAGTATTCATGCGCTCGCAACAACTGGCCGACGATGGCAATGTCCTCGATGTCGTCGATCCGCACCAGAACGATGGGAATGTCGCCGGAAATGCCCTGAGCCCAGAGCGCCGCCGGGGCGCCGCCGCCTCGGCGAATGGCATCGGACGACGGACGCGCCGACGGATCGGCGTAGAGCACGTGGCCCGCGAGGCGTTGGAAGAGGCTCGCCTCGTCAGCATCGACGCCGAGATGACCCAGCTGCACCTGCGCCTGGGTCCACGCCAATGTGGCGGCACGCTCGAATGCATTGGCGTCGTGGTGCTTGTCGACCAGGTCCAGCACATCGGCGCGCGACGATGCGACGACGGTCCAGAAGGCGATGCGCACCGTCTCGCCCGGTTGAATCCGTACACGGCGTCGAAGCGCAAAAACAGGATCCAGGACGGTTCCGACGGTATTGGAGAGACGCCGGCCATCCATCGCCGCGATCGGCGCCCGAGCATCGCGCCCACGGCCGAGGAAACGGGCTCTATCGGTCTCGATCTCCATTTCACCCACGTTCTCACCTTCGACGACGGCAAGATGTGCTGCCCAGATCTCCGGTTCGGTTGGCGACCTGCGGCGTCGCGTCGCCAGGATGGCGCCGACCTTGGCGTCATATTCGGTTTGCACGAAGAGTTTCGAGAAGGTCAGGTGCGCCACGTCGGCTGCGGGCGGAGCCAGCGTGAGTTCGGCGTAGGAGGCGATCTCGATTTCCCGGACCAGGTTGCCCGCATTCGATACGGACAGGCGGCGAACTTCGGCGTCGTCTTCCGGAGAAACGACGATTTCAAGCACCGTAGTGATTGTTCCATCGCGTCGTATGAACTCGGCTCTATCCTCGCTGAACCTAACATCGTAGCTGGCCGGCTCGACGCCGCTCGGCTGGTAGCCTGCGGACCATACGTCGCCGCTCCGGACATCGCGTAGAAACACGTAGGCGCCCCAGTCGTCGCGGGTGGCATCTTCGCACCAGCGTGTAATCCCCAGATCACGCCATCGACTGTAGCCGGAGCCGGCTCCTGTGAGCATCACCGCGTACCGGCTGTTAGAGAGCAAATGGACCTCCGGTGTTGCGGCGTGCGCGGAGCGCAGGCGGCGCACCGTCGGGAGTTCCAGGTCGCGGACCGCGGCACCCGCCTTGACTTCCTCCGCCCTGGGACGAGCGGCCGCGACATCGCGCGGTGTCCGCTCCTGCAAGAGAAGTTCCGTGGCCTGGACGATCGGCTCGGCATGAAATCGGGCGCGCATCTCTGCGTCCAGGAGGGCGTTGGCGACAGCGGCCACGGTCATGCCCTGATGGTGTGCCATGAAAGCGCGAATGACTGCGTAATCTTTGCCCTCTGGCAGACGTGAACGTGTGTAATCCAACGCCTCGTAGAAGCCGTAGCGACCGCTCGCGCCGACCGCCGCCAGCCGGGCGAAGTTGCGCGCCGAAGCAGCCGGTTCGACCATCGCTGCGAGGGCCGTCGCATAGGGCGCCACAACGGCGTTCTCGCTGAGGCCGCGTTTCAGCCCCAGCCCCGGCACGCCGAAATTCGAGTATTGGTATGTGAATTCCAAATCGCGCGCATTGTAGGCGGATTCTGAGATGCCCCATGGTAAGCCAAGCGCGGCGCCATAGGACATCTGCCGGCGGACGATGAGACGGTTCGTCTGCTCGATCAGGCTGCCGGCCGGCGCGCGCATCACGAGAGACGGCATCAGATATTCGAACATCGATCCGGACCAGGAAATCAGCGCTGCGCCGCGCTCGATCGGGGCGACGGCTCGCCCGAGCCGGAACCAGTGGCGGGACGGGATGTCGCCCTTAGCGATCGCCACAAAGCTCGCAAGACGCGCTTCGGAAGCGAGCAAGTCGTAGCAGCCCGCGTCGAGCTTGCCTTCCGGGACTAGAAAACCAATCGAGAGGAGCTTGCGATCCTGGTCGAAAAGGAAGCCGAACTCCATCGCCTCGGCCATGGACCGCGCCGTCGATTCCAGCGCTGCAAGGCGCTGGTTCAGCGTCTGGGCAATTGCGGCGGTCTGAGTCACGTCGCGCCGGTGACTATCGATTGATCTCTGTGCCGCCTGCGCCCAAAAGAGCATTTCGACACCGTTCTCGTCCCCACGCTCGCCGGCCAGCGTTTGAGCGATATCGACGACGGTCGCGGCCAGATGCGCGAGGTCCATCAGCTGTACAGGAAGTTCCTCCGGCAGCGAATCATCACGGCCGAGTGCCGCGCCCAAGGCATCGAGCGCACTATCAAGCTCATGCCCCGAGATGAACTGCGTCCGCCGGTCGTCGGGAAGTTCTCGAATGGCTCCGCGCGCCAGGCTTAAGGCATCTTCGATGCCGGCGAATAGTCGGTAAGCCGCAAGCGGGCGGCCGATCCACTCCCGGCAGGCATTTGCAACAGCGATCAGATGTCCAGCCAGATTACCGCTATCCACTGAGGAGACATATCGCGGATCCAGCGGACGAAGATCTCCCGTGTCGTACCAATTGTAGAAATGGCCACGAAAGCGCTGCAGGCTGCTCATCGTTGCGAGCGTTGCTTCCAAGCGCTCGATAGTCTCGGTCGTCCCGGCCCATCCGAAGTCACGGGCGCTGATTGCGGAGAGAAGATAGAGCCCGATATTGGTGGGCGAGGTCCGATGGGCGAGTACTGGCGTTGGGTCTTCCTGGAAATTGTCCGGCGGCAGCATGTGGTCCGCCACCGTGACGAAAGTCTCGAAGTAGCGCCACGTACGGCGCGCGACCAGCCTCAAGGCGCGCGCGTCCGTTTCCGAGACGACTAGGCGTCCCGCCACGAGCGGGGATAGGCTTGTCCATCGAGCAACACCAGGTGATGCGATCCACAGCACCACGAACGGTGCCGCCGCCAGCCAAGCGTCGCCGCCGGCACACCAAACCACCATCGCCGCAACTATGCCGATGACGACCCCACCGGCCATCAGACGATAAAAGCCGAAGAGACCGAGCCGAGGGCTGAGCTTCGCGTAGGCTGCCGTGACCCATTCGAGCAAATTCCGCCGGCTCACGTACAGACGAAATAGCGTTCTTCCGATCGCATCGGTCATCGACCATGCTTGATGCGCAAGGAACGTAACCGCCAATGCGGTCTGGGCCAAAGCGAGCCAAAGATCCGCGCCGAGGGCGCGCAGGTGGCTTCGAGCAGTGACCCGGGCACGCCGCGGCACGATCGCGGCGAGAACGGGGAGCAGGGTCGGCACGGCGATCGTCGACAGGATGAAGCAGGTCCAGACAGCGGCGGAATGTAAGGACAGGGTGCATCCCGCCAACAAGGCCATGACGCTTGCCGGCGCAGACAGTGCCCGCCGCAGATTGTCGAGCATCTTCCAGAGGCCGATGAGCGGAAGCGCGCTCATTCCCCGACCACTGAGGGACGCGTCGCCACGGCCGAAAATCCAGGGCAGCAATTGCCAGTCGCCGCGGGCCCAGCGGTGCCTGCGCGCTGCGGCCACGTCATAGCGCGACGGAAACTCCTCAACGACCTCGATATCGGATGCCAGGCCGGCGCGGGCGAATGTTCCCTCGAAGAGATCGTGACTCAGAAGCGTGCTATCCGGCACGCGGCCGTCGAGCGCGGCTTCGAACGCATCCAAGTCGTAGATGCCCTTGCCGGTATAGGAGCCTTCGCCGAAGAGATCCTGGTACACGTCGGAAACGGCCGAGGCGTAGGGATCGATGCCGCTCATGCTGGAGAAGATGCGCTGGAACAGCGACCCCTCGCGGCCGATCGGTAGAGAGGGTGTGACGCGCGGCTGCAGCACCGCGTATCCCTCGACGACACGTCCAGCAGCGGCGTCGAACCGCGGGTGGTTGAGAGGGTGTGCCATCTTGCCGACGAGCCTTCGGACGGTCTCCCGAGGTAACCGCGTGTCGCTGTCGAGCGTGATGACATAACGAACGCCGGACGGCGCGGCGAGCGGCCGCCCTCCGATTGCCATGAATGTCGTATCACCCGCGCCGCGCAGCAGCCGGTTCAACTCGTGGAGCTTGCCGCGTTTGCGTTCCCATCCAATCCACTGCTTCTGCCCACCGTTCCAGACTCGCCGACGGTGAAGCAGGAGGAAACGGTCACCCCCAGGCGCCGGTCCGTAACGGCGATTCAGACGGGCGACACCCTCGGTGGCAGCATCGAGAAGGGCGTCATCTCCCTCGGCGTGCTCGGTCGAGGCGTCCGTCCAATCCGAAAGAAGCGCGAAATGAAGGTCGCCTTCCGGACTCGCGAGGTAGTGGATCTCCAGACGTTCGATTTGCTCTTCGAGCGCGCCCCGCGTCGTGAGCAGGGTCGGAACGGCGACCATCGTGCGCAGATTCAACGTCACGCCATCGCGGAGTTCCAAGCCCGGCAAGATCATCGTACCGAACCCGCTCGTCACAACCCGGTTCACGATTGCGACCGCCAGATCCATCGACGGGATCAGTCCGAGGAGCGCCAGGAGACCCAGCGACCAGCCGCCGATCCTCGGTTCCCCCAGCGCGATCAACGGCAGAAGCAGAACGATCGTTGCGACGATAATGACTCCGACGATATAGCCGCCAATGCCGATCTTGGTGTTGAAACGAACAAGCCAACTCCGCATGGGAGCTCGAAATCCGACCGTCCTCTCGAAGGTGGGACGCCCGCCAGCGATCAGATGATAACCGGGATCGCGCTCGCGGCTGTCGACACCGTCATCCTGTCGGCAGGCCTGATGCTTTGGATCAGCTGCCGCGATAAGGGCTGCCCGCGCAATTTCCAATTCCGTCAATTTGGAGCCGCGTGCGAGCCCCTCGATAGCGCTGCGGTAGAGGTTGCGCGTCGGAAAATCCATGCTGGCGAAGTCGCTGCCGGACTGCAGCAAATCGTCAACGAGACTGACGCTCTCGACCAACTCCGTCCAATCCACGTCGGAGACCAGGCGCATGCTCGTGATGATGTTTCGGGTCGTTACGTTCGTCGCACCCTGTCGTTGATGCTGGTCACGCACGATCTCGTCAGCAGTCGTTCCCTGCGCCGTCAGGCGCCGCTCCAGCCACGTCAGCGCCGGCACAACATTCGGATCCTGGTCGCGCAGCCGTTGGACGAGTTGAACGGCGAAGGCCTCCGGCAAAGGTGCCTGTTCGTACCTCTGAAGGACCGAGGCGACCGGCTCGGCCGTGCGCCCGTTCACACCCAGGAGACGGTCGGCCAAGGTATCTGCTTCCTGACGCGCTGCCCGGCCGCTCACGATGCGCTTGGCTGCGCGTCGAAGATTCTCCACGAGCACGATCCGCAGCGTGATCGCGACCGCCCATAACTCTCCGATCGTCAGCGGTTGGACGCGCTGGTAGGCGCGCACGAACCGGCACAGCATCTCGGCGTCGAAACGACTGTCTGTATGAGCAACGAAGGCCCACGCGATGCCAAACACCCGAGGATATCCAGCGAAAGGTCCGTCGGCCAACTTCGGCAGCTGCCGATAGTAGCCGGAAGGCAAATCGTCACGAATTTCGCGGATCTGCTCTTCGACGAGGTGGTAATTGTCGAGCAGCCACTCGGCGGCCGGCGTCACCGTGTGCCGCTCGCCGGTCGCGCTTCCGATGGCGCGGTATGCTTCGAGGAGAACCGCCTCGTTGTCCTTCAGCCGCACCGCGAGGGATCGGCGGGGACTCGGCCTCGCGGTAATTTGCTGGGCCGCGGCGAGGCTCTCGGCATGCTGCTCCAGACGTTCGATGCTGAAGAGTTCCTCGCGGATGGAGTCTTCGGTATCCCAAGGGGAAGCGGTTGGACGTCGTCCGAAGGCGCGAAGGATCGACGGTATCAAGTTGGCCTTTCTGCAGCGGATGCGCGGATTCTGAGCCGTGCACATCGCTTGGCAAGCGCGAGATGCCGGAATTGCGGTGCGGACGCAGCCTCAGTTGCCGTTCGCGGTATCGGCTTCCAGATTAAGAGGCGACGGACTAGATCACGAACGATCCAGCGGCACGGCAATGGACACTGAACTACCTTAGCCGACATCGTTGACGCCGCTGATCCTGTCAATGCGCTAAGCGGCGGGAAGGCCTTGATGGCCGGAAATCTCGTTTATCGAAATCCGGAAATATATTGGCTCGAGCCGCCGTTCTTCGCCCTTATGCAGCGTCTTGACGTAGCCAGGCTCCCACCACATCGCGGTTTTAGCCAATAGGTCGTGGGCGACCGCTCGCGTTCTATGGAATTCTGGCGTGTCGGGGAGTTCTTGATATCGGCCGAAGATCACGACGGTTTGCCATTCGTGGCGGCTAACAATCTCGTCAGCTTCTACGCAGACCAGCGGGTTGGCTCGCATCCACTCGATCTTTTTTCCAACGGTGGAGAAGCTGTAGATAAATTTCCGATAGTACGCGAACGAGAAAGGAACGACATAAGGCTGTAAACCCTGGACACAGCCCAGACGGCCGATATGCGCGCGTTCCAACAGATCTACACTCATCTCGCGGGTCATGTCTTGGATCAGCATATTGGCTCCGGTGGTTGCCAGATGGCCAAGCGCCAACTCGAAGGCCTTCGGGTCGCGGAAGAAGCTGGTGACGTTAATCAGCAGGTCCTTGGCGAGGAGCTCGAGCTCCTCTGAACCCTGCCGCAGCATGTCGAGATACCGGCCGTTGTCATCGACAGCGGCCAGCGCCATGCGCCGTTCGATCCGGCGCATCAATGTGCCCGGCTTGTAAAGCGCGAAATCGTGCGCAGTCTTGGTGCGCAGAAGATCGATGAACTCGGCCAACCGATCCGCGGCATGATCGTTGGGCGCCTGGCCCTTCCGCCCACCGTTCAGGACCAGCTGCCGACCGTATTTTGCCAGGATTTCGGGAATTTTCGCTACCGGGAGCACGAGGTCCGCGGCGCCTGTCATGATCGCGCTCCGCGGCATGCCGTCATATTCGGCCTCGCCCGGATCCTGCACGATGACGAGCCCGCCCTTCTCCTTGATCGCCTTCAGCCCCAGGCTGCCGTCGCCGCCGGTTCCCGAGAGGATCACGCAGATCGCATGTTCGCCGTGCTCTTCAGCCAACGAGCGCAGGAAGAAGTCGAACGGCAGACGCGCGCCGTGACGCTCCCATGGTTCCGTGAGGCGCAGCGCACCGCTGCCGATCGAGAGATAGGCACCCGGCGGAATGAGATAGACATGCTCGCGCTCGAGCGGCATCCCGTCTGCTGCTTGCTGTACCTTCATCGGCGTATGGCCGGCCAGCAAATCGACCATCATGCTCACATGCGTCGGATCGAGATGCTGGATCAGAATGAACGCCATGCCGGTGCTGAGAGGAAGGGCAGCGAGCAGCCTGCGGGCAGCATCGAGGCCGCCAGCCGAGGCGCCGAGCCCGACGACCGGGAAATTGTCATGCGCGGTGCCACGCCTCGGCAACGACCGCCGGCGCGGCCGCCGCGGAGCCGTTGCGGCCTGTCGCGGACCCTGTCCTGTCATCTACATTAATCCTAGCACGAAGCTCTGCATCCCTGCGACACTGGTGTTACCCGACAGTGCTCTCGTCCGGACGACGAGAGCTATGGCCAGAAGTTGGTGACGGCCTGACCTGGTAAGGCGGCGTATCGTGGTGGTGTTCAACGCCTCCACTTCTCCAATGAAGGAGTGATACGCCGTGTCCGACAGTAGCGTCATCAAGCTCGCCCAGCCAGGGGCCTTTACCGATTCCCTAACAGAGATTCTGCGCAGTGGCGCGCGTGCGCTGCTGACCCAGGCCGTCGAAGCGGAGGTTGCTGAGTTTCTAACAAAGCATGCCGATCTCAAGACCGAGACGGGCCAGCAGCGCGTCGTGCGCCACGGCCATCTTCCACAACGCGAGATCATGACCGGCATCGGTCCCGTCGCCGTTCGCCAACCGCGGGTGCGCGACCGCGAAGCTACCGATGGCGAGCGCATCCGGTACTCGCCATCGATCGTGCCGCCGTACGCGCGGCGATCGAAGAGCCTTGAGGTGCTGATCCCCATCCTCTACCTGAAGGGCATCTCAACCGGCGACTTCGAGGAAGCGCTGGCAGCCCTCGTCGGCAAGAGCCTGCCCCTGCGAAGGCAGGGGAGGCGCCGGGTCTTTCGGCGTCGACCATCGCCCGCCTCAAGAGCCTGCCCTCGCGAAAGCGGGGGAGGCGTGGAGCGAGGAGCATGCGCGCTGGGAGAAGCGCGATCTGTCGGCGAAGCACTACGTCTATTGGTGGGCCGACGGCATCCATTTGGAGGCCCGGCTCGAGGAACAGGCGCAGTGCATCCTGGTCATCATCGGCGCGACGCCGGAAGGCAAGAAGGAACTGGTCGGCTTCACCGATGGCATGCGCGAGAGCTCACAATCGTGGCGTGATCTGCTGCTCGATCTGAAGCGTCGCGGCCTGACAACGGCGTCGCCGATGGCGGTGGCCAAGCCTGCCCTCGCGAAAGCGGGGGGCGCGCTCGGGTTCTGGAAGGGCCTCGGCGAGGTGTGGCCGACAACCCGCGAGCAACGCTGCTGGGTGCACAAGACCGCCAACATCCTGAACAAGATGCCGAAGAGCCTGCACCCCAAGGCGAAGCGCGCGCTGCAGGAGATCTGGATGGCCGAGACCAAGAAGGATGCCGTTAAGGCATTCGAAGCCCCTGTTCGGGCCAGGGGCAGGCTCTTTGTCGAAACCTACCAGGTCAAATACCAGAAGGCGGCCGATTGCCTCAGCAAGGACCGCGAGGCGCTGCTGGCGTTCTACGACTTCCCTGCCGAGCACTGGAAGCACTTACGAACGACGAACCCCATTGAAAGCACCT
>WNGH01005591.1_pt1 | contig 11972 bp, 16 predicted proteins | sample 5400631 | NCBI WGS metagenome assembly WNGH01 (sample SAMN13153373, study PRJNA577476) | soil metagenome | isolation source: 115 cm soil or saprolite under Garry oak tree replicate 1 | place: USA:California | collected 2016-06-15 | reverse complement strand
TGGCAGCGGGTCGGCCAGAAAAAGCCATCGTGGCTGTGGAGAAAAGGCGCGAGGAACTGACGAGGACAAGCTGGTCATGCATTGAAGCCTTGACCTTCTTTCAGCACTATGTGCGCGAGTTTGGCCCGCAGCACAGTTTTGCATCCAGGTGAGAGCATGAAGAACATTGCTCTCGGGCAAGAAGAGGTCTATTCCTGTGCTTTTTGGCTCCTCACTATGATCTCGTTCTTTCGCCTCTGATTTTAAGTATACCCATTCTCCTCCTCCACCTGTTCCTCCAACACCTTTGCGTTACTCTCCTCAACCATTGGCTCAACCACCAGATTATGCAGCGTATTCACAACAAAGGGCTGGCCGGGTTTCGCTGTCGCAATCACCGTCACGGTCGTATCCATTGTTGCAGAGCGATCATTGAGCCTCTCAAGCGCTTTTGTCACTTCAAAGAAATCTTCAGGTTTGATTTGTAAACGTAACCGGTATCTCTGGCCGCCTCGACCAGGAGTTACCGGTCTTCCAAGAGGCACTACTGGTATCGTCGGTCTTGCCGGTTCATGCACAGATGCTCTGCCTGCTTCTCCTTCATATAGCTGGGGCGGTTGCTTGCCTGTTTGATCGTTGATGGGAGGAGTCGGTTTTTCCTCAACTTTGGGAAGAACAGGCGGTGTTAGCAACTGTTGTGCGTAAGCTGCCGAGAGGAGAAATGCTCCCTCTCCCATATCCAGTTCGTGGGCTGCCACTTCCTTGCCAAATTGGAGAGCAGTAGCGGCAGGACTCCCCAGTATCAGGTTTCCCTGGTCGTTCGTGCGAGCAGGCTTCATGACTCAGATGCCGCAGCACCATCGTCAAGCGATCATCGGTGAAATCGGTCTCGCGGATATCCAATCCCGTGACTCGTTCCAGCGTACTGGGTGCCTAGCGCACCCAGTCCCGCACCGTCAATTTGCGATAGTCGCCTTGTGAGACAATGTGGGCTAACCATATACTGGCTACCCAACCCCAACTCAGTCTTTGCTGGCACCAATGCCACGCTATCTGCCGATCCAGAATGCTTGGCAGCTCCATTTGTTGGATCAAGGCCAAAAGCACCACAAAATCATCAATGCGTTCTGTGGTAATGTGCACTTCTTCTTTCATGCTCCTCAGTATGCCAGATATTTCCTCTTTTGCCTATCCTATTACGCGAATGGTCAGTTATTATACTGATGGGTGCAAATATTGTGCTGGAGACCTGATGTTTTGATATTACAAGATGTTTTGATATTACAAAGAGAGGAGGTGTTTTCTTAGCTAAGGTTAGGGTTTCTAGTCATCCACCTCTTCTATCAAGTCATGTACACTTACCCCCAAAGCATCAGCCAACCGCCGCAAAGTAGTCAGCGTAACCTCAGCATCAGGGTTATTCCATAGTTTACGTATCGTGTTGTATGCCACCTCAGAGCGGTGTGACAGCTTTGTCATAGACATACCCTTCTGAGTGGCTACTTCCTTTAATCGGTTCCTTGTCTTCATGCTCTTCATTTTACATCCAGTACCGCCTTGACAGTAGTGTGAGCAGAGTAGTAACATTATAGTGAGTTTCTTTAATGGTGACATTATAGTGAGAGAGGAAACATCACATGCGTTGGGGAGTCGAGTATCGGCAAAATGACGGCGGGATGACAGGCTTAATCATATTCATCGCTGAAGACCTGAGAGCAGCAAACGCTTATGTGGATATGATGGGTGCCCAGTATGGCTTTACTGACGTTTCAAATCTACAACAAATCGGAGAGGGTGCATCGGTGGCTGAGCTTAGGCGATTATTCCCAGGCTATCTACCTGCAAAGCGTGGGAAACAACAATGTAGAGATCACCACGATGTGGACGGCTAAATTGATGTAAAATAGACGGGTGCCAGGATTCGAATGTTGCAATCGGCAGGATGGGATGTGTGTGTCATTGCCACGCCTCAAGCTGCTCGCTGGATGGATACTGAGACCATAGCCACACTTTCGGGGCACCTCGTCCGGACGGACTACAAGCTACCGGGGGAGGCAGACCTATTGCCCAAAGCCAATGCGATGTTAGTCATGCCTGCGACATTTAATACCATCAACAAATGGGAACAAGGTATCGGCGATACGCTAGTAACTAGCATTTTGTGTGAGGCGCTTGGACGTGGAACCCCTCCGATCGTCGTCGTCCCTTGTCTCAAGATGGATCTGGTACGCCATCCAGCCTTCTCCAGAAGTGTTGCATTGCTGCGCGAGTATGGCGTTCATATCCTACACGAACCAGAACGGTATCCATCACCACTCATTGTTCCCTGGAACGAGATACTTGCAACACTTCTTGAGGTCACACATGGCAAAGGATAGGAAAGCATGTCAGTGCCAGAGGATAACGCCGATAAATCGACCAAAGACTGTTCCCAAAACACGCTGGTGATCTGCCAAGCCGATGCCGCATATTCTCATGGCAGCATTTCTTACACACTTACTTCTTAAGGCTTGTTTGGGGATTTTCAAAATACGTATTTGTCATGGTGATGGGTTCCAATCCTGTTTACCTCAATCCGACCACAATTAGGAGAAAGGTCAGGGGGAATAATGAAGTTTTCCGATTCTGTCATAGAAAAAAAGAATGTATGAAATTACCCAGTTATATAAATCAATATCTTGTGCTTTGAGATAGTACTTTATCAACATGTTGTGCCAAAACTCTTGAATTCGTCACAATGTTATGCTATAGTACGCCCTGACACAGTGCTCCCCGGTCGAAACCAGGACTCATCGCTGAGGAAAGGCACACCTGTCGCTTGCTTTGCCTCGTAAATGCCGGGGCAGGATGGATAGGCTGATGGGGTATCTGAAGAGCTAAGTTGGCTTCAGGTCCCTCTTGCCGTTGGAGATAATATAACGAATGCAGTTAACTGATAATGAGCTCGCGGTGTTTGACCAGAAGGTGCTCAAACTACCGGCGGCCAGCCGCGAAACTTACACGCGCCAGGTCGATTACCTCATCGAGTGTCTGGCGGCCAAGATCAAGGAAGATGGTTCCTTCGGCGTGCGCAAATTCCTCAAAGCAGGCTCATTGCAGAAGCGAACAGTTCTCAAGCCACGCGATGGCTTCGGAGTTGACGCAGACATAGCCGTGTATCTGAAGGCGGGTGATGATTTCGATCTCGACACATTGCACGACACCATCCGCGCCCTGGCAATGGCTATCTACCCTCAGAAGTTACCCGGTGATTTCCAGGTGCAGCCGCGCACATTGGGCATCGAGTTCCATCAGTCGGGACTGGACGTCGATCTTGTGCCGGTAATGCCGCTGGACGACGAGCCTGGTGATTACGGCTTGCAGCCCTCATCGCGCGGCGCTCCTCCAATTAAGACATCGATCCCCGGCCAGCTCAACTTTATCCAACAGCGCGTCAACAGGGATCAGAACTACCGTAGATTGGTGCGCATGCTCAAGTACTGGCGCAATCGTCAAGAACTCGACGACTCGCTGCGCTCGTTCGCGATCGAGCTCATCATAGCCCACCTCCAGGATACGCAGGGCCCGGTGACGAGCCTTGAGGAGGGCTTGATTCGCTTCTTCCTCTTCGTTGCGCAGTCTCAGCTTATGACGCCCATTGCGTTCGTCGAACACGGCCCTAAGTCGCGTTTTCCGAAAGACCCGGTCGTCATTCTTGATCCGGTCAACGTCAACAACAACGTGACGATGCGCATCACCATCGATGAGCGGAGCGAGATCGTGTCCAAGGCCCTTGAGGCCTGGGAGAAGCTGAACAGCGCCCGTTGGAAAACGACCAGGGGCGAAACCATCGACTGCTGGAAAGCTGTCTTTGGTCGCTCTTTCACTATCGAGGAGTGACGCAGCTATGGTCATGACGACAACCCGAACCAAGACTTTCACCATCACCGATGTGCGCCGTGTCCTCGCTTCCTTCGCCGCCGATTACAGCATGATCGCGCAGGCGACCACTACCCACTCGAATGTACAGGTGAAGCGCACGGTGGCCGATCTGACGATCTTCGCCGAACACGATATGCTGCTTGCCGTGGACATCGTGTTACTGGATGCGAAAGATGTGCCGATGCGTGCAGCTCAGTATACTGTTTCCACTACTGCCTCAGGTTGGACCAATCAGGAACCCGGTAATAACCTCTGGCCGAAGATCCCAGGTGCACATCTCCGGGTCATCGCAACGTTGAGCGACGCCTGGTGGGATAAGTCCGCCACAGAGAAAGCGCGATTCCGCGAGCGTACAGGGCTGCAAGGATCATGGGATGTTACGAGCATAGATACCTCATTTAGCGGTATGGGTCGAACCGTTGACCGACGCTATGCGAGCAATGGCTACGGAATGGAAAAGGCTCTATACGAGAGGCAGGTAAGAACTTGAACGATACCGCCAATCTCCGGGTCTTCGAGCGCGAGGTGGCTTTGCCCGATGGGTATATCCACGAGCAGACCGGGCGGCTCATTGGATTCGATGAGCGATACGGGCGCCTACGTCGCGACCTCCAGCTGTTGCTGGCACGTGATCAAATCGAACGATGGAGCCGCACGCAATACAAGAAGATCGTTCCGCTGGTGCGCGTTGCCCAGGACCGGTATCCGCTCGTTATCTTTCATGGCGATGTCGGGACCGGCAAGACTGCGACGGCAGAGGCGATGGCGGACGCTCTGGCACGCGACCTCCGACGTGAAGGCGTGCTGTTCTCGCTGAGTACACGCGTGCGCGGCTCGGGCATGGTCGGCCAAATGAGCCAGCTCATCCACGACGCGTTTGAGGTAGTGGTGCAGGAGGCCGGCAAGGCGCGGCTCTCTTTCATCATCATCGACGAAGCCGATTCGCTTGCAGCAAGCCGGAACGGGGATCAGAGCCACCACGAGGATAAGGTCGCCGTCAACACGCTTATTCAGCGCATCGACGATATCCGACGCTGTAATGGTCGTGTGTTGGTGTTCCTCTGCACAAACCGCTTTGCGGCGCTAGACCCGGCGATCGTGCGCCGCGCGGGGCGCATCGAGCGCTTTGATCGTCCTAATGACGCGCAACGCGAGGAACTATTGCGGCTAGAATGCGAAGGCCTGGAACTCAGTGAAGCCGCGATTCGCGAGGTCGTAGTCTTAACAGGTCCTCGGGGTGCATCACGCCCGTTGGGGTTCACGTTTTCCGACCTGCGCACGCGGCTATTACCAGAAGCTCTGGCACGTGCGTTTCCCGACCGTAGGATCACAGCAGACGACCTTGTCGGGGCGGCGCGTGACCTGGAACCGTCACCGACCTTAGCGAGTGAAGAAGGAGCGTGATGCACATGGAATTACTCGGACGGCGCATCCATATTGCGGGCAGTGCAGGGAGTAACACGCCAGGAGACTGCTTGCGCTACGGGCATGAACTGATCGCGCAACTCGTCTGCGCGTTGGCGGCGGAAGGAGCAGTTTTCGGGGTAGGCGTTGGCAAAGAGCCCCATCTCGGAGATGATCCCCAGGCACCCGCTCTGCATTTCGATTGGACGGTGTTACAGACGGCGCATGAAAACCGAGAGGTGCAACGGCGTACCGCACCCTTCAGTGGGCGGCTGATCGCGACGGTAGTGACCGACAAGACAGATCGACAGATTCCTTCCGACCGGCGGGCGCTCTGGGAAAGGCTCATCGCTGATGACGCTCTTGATACCTGGCACGCCCCGGAAGGATGGTACTCGGCGGCATATCGGCGGAAGGAATTGGCCCGCCATTGCGATATCGCGATCCTGCTCAGCGGCGGCGAAGGTGTCGAACAATTGGCTTATGACTATGCTGGCCAGGGTAAGCCAGTGATCCCGCTCGATCTGGATTTGGGCGCGAGCACCAACGACGGATCGGGAGGCGCTGCGCGTCTAGCGAAGCGAATGCGCGAGGCTCCCGCGCAGTTTGTCCGCCTTCTAGATCCTGGCGCAGCGGGTGGGTTGTTGCTCCGCATGGCAACCCGCCAGGGGGCAACATCGATAGTGGATGTGGTGCGTGCTATCCTCGACCTACTTCATGCCCTCACACCACCACCGGCATTCTTCGTGCGGCTGCTCAATCGCGCGGTTGAGCATTTCGCTGAGGTGGACAGGTATTTTGCCAATGTGGTTGATCCCGTCGTGCGTCGGCACGGATACGAGCCGGTAGTCATGGGCGCATCGGACAACACGCACGCGTGGATGAACGCGCAGATCTTCGCCAGGATCGCTGAGAGCAGGCTGGTCGTGGTGGATCTGACCGGGGTGCGCCCCAATTGCTTCATCGAACTTGGCTACGCGCTGCGCGGTGACGCGCCAGTCCTGATCACGACACGCGAAGGCACACCTTCACAATTCGACATCCATGCCCTGGAAGCCTGTCTCTGGAACGACGGGACGAACGACAAGATCAGGCAAGACGAGTTCGAATCCTATTGGAAGCGCAACCTGCGCAAGCCGCCGCTCGTTGAGCCAAGGGAGGTGCGGTAATGCCGCAGGATCATGCATATGCCAAGACAGAATGCTATATCTCTGTTGATATCGAGGCATCGGGTCCGGTGCCTGGAATTTATAGCATGCTATCGCTAGGTGCCTGCCTTGTTGGCATGCCGGAGCGTACATTTTACTCCGAATTGCGCCCCATTACAGACCTTGCTATACCGGAGGCGCTCCATGTGAGTGGGTTCACGCTTGACCAACTCGCCCGTACAGGGCGCGACCCGCAAGAGGCGATGGAGGTCTTCCGCGGTTGGGTACAGGAATTAGCAGCAGGCGCTACCCCGGTGTTTGTCGGCTTCAATGCCAGCTTCGACTGGGCCTTTGTCAACTGGTATTTTCATGTATATCTGGGTGAAAACCCCTTTGGAATCGGTGCGCTTGATATGAAAGCATACTACATGGGGCTTTCAGGTTGTCACTGGCGAGAGACAACCTCTAACCAATTGCCACAACAATTTCAGCCTACCCACCAGCCAACTCATAACGCATTAGACGATGCGATAGCTCAGGCCGAAATCTTCAAAAAGCTGCTGGAGGCAGCTCAGCAGGCTACAAATAAAGAGGGTTTATGACAAAAGCCGTGATTACAGTACTAGCGTCTGGTGGACTGGACTCTACGACCTGTCTCAGTTATTATCTTGCAGAAGGCTACGCTGTTCGCGCACTTTGGATCGATTATGGTCAACCTGCCGCACTAGCGGAGAAGAAAGCTGTCGAACAGATTACTAGCTATTACCAGAAAGCCCTTCAAAAAATTCACGTTACAGGAATTGACTGGCCCAGTCTGGGAAATGAACTTTTCGAATTCCGAGGGCGAAACCTCACCCTTGTCTCTCTCGCTTTCAATACTGCTCCTGTTGAACCAGGCCTTATAGCGCTCGGTATTCACCAGGGGACACCTTTTGCAGACTGCACTGATAGCTTTGCCCAACAGCTTCATAGTTTACTCATTCTTCTATCAGATGGTAGGTTACGGTTTGACTGCCCATTCTTACGGTGGTCTAAGCTTGACGTTGCCGAGTATGCTTTGTCGCATGCTGTGCCGATAGACCTCACCTATAGTTGCGAGAAAGGTTTACTTCCACCATGTAAGGAGTGTGTGAAATGCCGCGATATCCAGGAAACTTTCAACGCTTTGCAAATCGGGTCTTTGATGGCCGACAACGGTCCGTGCAAATAGAACTCGGCACGTATAGCTTTCCCCTGTTTGTCTATTCATATTCCAGCCGGGGATTTTCAGATTTATCAGAACGATATTTGGCGACGAGGAACCTGGTACCGGTCCCACTTGTTTCTCTTTACGATCTACATTACCATTTAAGCTGCTCAGGCATGCCAGGCGCTCTGGAGGTCACGGCAGCAATTCGATTTTTTGACAGTGGTAGATACGAAACGGAAGGACTTGCAGATACACCAGGCTTTCATGAACCTCCTGGAAAGCACCCATGGTCAGAGGAACTCTATATCGAGAGCGCAAAAAATACTGTGTGTGCAGGAGATGTCCTGGTCTCCTATGATGATCGTTCTCTCAGCCTTGTCGATCAGGTTAAGCAGAGTTTAGTGCTGTTCGAACGTACTGAACTTCAGGGTATCAAACAAGACCTCTTGCTACACCCAAACGGTACCCCGCCGGATGAATTGGCGGAGGTTATCATTGATCTTGCGCCTGATATCGACATCATTGGGTTGACTGAAAAGGACATTGGCTTTCCCTGGTTTATCACTGCAAGCTACATACGCCAATTGCGTACGAAACTAGATTCTACCTTGGGTCGATATATTCCCATCCATATCTTTGGTTGTTTTGATCCGCAAACTATCCCATATCTTTTCTTCTCGGGAGCTGATATTTTCGATGGTTTGTCATGGATGCGATACTACTTTCGCGACGGCCATTCCTTTTATTACAAGGAATTCGAGTATGATACCCAACTTGAGTATCTGCTAGATTCTGAAGAGGCCATGCGAAATCTCCTCGGACATAATGTGGAGGAACTTGAACGTTTACGTGCGGACTTGCAATACTCAGTTCTTACCCGTGATTTATCGCAGTTCGAGCTGTGTTTAGAAAATCTTCAAGCATTTGAGCTTGCCACATCATAATATACAGCTATCCGAAGAAAGCACTAAGTTGAAAATAGGAGAGACATATGGGAGGCAGCGGCGGCTATAGTTTTGAAAGGACCAGCAGGCAAGCTTGGCAACCACCCAATCTCGAGAGTTCTCTGGAACAAACTCGCCAACAGGCGGCTGAGGCGGAGGTGGCTGCAGCATTTGCTGACGCTCTATCAGAGATCAATCAAACCGATACAGAAGCGCTCAACCGCCACAAGAATGAAATATTAAAGGCCTTGGAGAGCGCTTTTGAGGAGGCGTACGATCTTCGAGGCGGTGGATCGTATACTCGACATACCTACGTCGATGGCCTGAGCGATATAGATATTCTATTTGTCCTTGGACCGTACTCATCCAGTAAAATCCCCAACAAAAAGGACCCACAGGCCGTGCTCGGCGACATGAAGGAGCGCTTGCGTCAACGGTTCCCCAACACCAAGATCACATCGGGACGTATGGCGGTGACTATTCAGTTTTCAGATGGTCTAGAACTGCAGGTCCTACCAGCGTTTCGCTATCACTCTGGCTACCGGATACCAGGTCCTCAGGGATCGGGATGGACGATAACCCGGCCTCAAGTTTTTGCCAAGCTTTTACAGGAACGCAACGCAGAAGTTGGGGGGAAACTACTCCGATGCATCAAGTTGGCGAAAAGAATCTGTGACAACCGAGGTGTCGAGGTGAAATCATATCATCTCGAGAATATGGCGGTGAAAGCTTTTGAACATTACTCCGGATCCAGATCGGACGAGGACATGCTCCGGCATCTATTTAATCGAGGTAAAGTACTTGCAGCTTCTAGGATGAGAGACATCACCGGGCAACAAGCCTATGTTGATCGCTTGACCAGCCAGACTCAGCGGACCATGCTGTCTCAACAGCTCGCAGCCATCGAGCGGGAAGTCGCAAAGGCCAATGGAGATGGTAATGCGTGGCGAACACTTCTTAGTCTGTCCTAATGAACTAGAATTACTACTTTCACCTTCACTCTGGTCAGCGACTTTCCACTTCTAGCGCTGATAGAGGTATTCATTTACCTGCGAGGGAGGGTAGTAATCTCATACTTATTGAGGAACATCCGGTTGCCACAGAAGATATTTCGTTGTCTAAACTCTTCCGGTGTCGTTTCGAGCAACCATTGTCGCACACTCTCTCTTTCACGGGTAAACCAGGGTTCCGCGAGGACATACTTTGGAGAGTGGACCCAGGTGGGGCAAGGAACATGGTAGGCGGTGCAGAACCACTCAGCGGCGGCAGCACAGAAGGCGGCCCACTGGTGAAAGGCTGAGGGGTAGGTTTCAGGAAGTGGATCAGCTACCAACTCCGGGCGTCGGTCTGGGTGATAGGTATACCAGTCATTCATAAAATTGCCAAGAGGAATCCAGGGATCTTGTCCCTGGCAGATCTCTTCAAAGGATAACTGCATCGTTTGGAGTCGATCAAGATACACTCCTGCCTCCTTCTTTCGCCTCTGATTTTAAGTATACCCAATAGGGACGGAATTATCTAGCACCAGCTCCTAACTTCCTCACTACCCAAAGAAGGTATTGAGCGTTATTTGGATCTCCTGCGCATAATCATTCAGGGTTTTCTTCTCAATATACCTTCTCAGCAGCACCTCGGCCTGTTTTCTATTCTTGATGCCCAACGTCGCTAAAAGCGCCTCGATATCACTCAAATCTTTATCGCGTCCAGAGAGGAGCTTGAGTGCCAAAATATAACCTGCATCGGGAATATAGACCTCAAGTTTCCCCTGTGAAAGCCATCGCTTGCCCCTGGGAACCTTCCCGATAGATTGGAGGAACTCCGCCATATTGTCACTGAGCCAGGCGGGGTTTGCTCCCCTATCGTGTGCGACAAACGCGATAGCCTGCTTGAAGAGGCGATAGTCTTCAGACTGTGGATGAAGTCCCTGGACAATAACATCAACGTCCCTGGTGGCTGGGCGGTTGCGGATCTGTGTGAGCATGTAGGCACCGCCTATCAGTAGCAGGCGTATCGGTTGCTTTACTCCTAATGCTTGTAACTCATCTCCAACCAGAGAGAGAAATGTCACAATCTCTTGTTCTTGCATGATCAGAATCGGAGCCAATCCCTCGGAGCATCCGAGACGTTGAAGAGCACTTCGCAGTCGCAGTGCCCGCCGCGCTCTTCTAGTTCAGGAATATTTGCAGCCTCATCAACTCCATGAACTCGCATCCAGTGCCGTGTGAGCTTGAGGGTGCCGTCGCACGTCCAGGTGATGGACTCAGTATCTCCAGGGATGTTCTGCTGGAAGTTGCATCCTTCGGGGCCTCCGAGCCATGCACATAATGCGTCAAATTCGGCCTCCGTCATGATTGTGTGCTGTCGGTCGTTCATTCGTGACCCCCTTCTGTGTGCTACTGGACGTGGCACGCTTCCAAGCTCTCTGGATGTTGGCCCAATGGAACACCATCCATGCCATCAATTTAACCCTCCTCCTCCACCTGTTCCTCCAACACCTTTGCGTTACTCTCCTCAACCATTGGCTCAACCACCAGATTATGCAGCGTATTCACAACAAAGGGCTGGCCGGGTTTCGCTGTCGCTATCACCGTCACGGTCGTATCCATTGTTGCGGAACGATCATTGAGCCTCTCAAGTGCTTTTGTCACTTCAAAGAAATCTTCAGGTTTGATTTGTAAACGTAACCGGTATCTCTGGCCGCCTCGACCAGGAGTTACCGTCCTTCCAGGTGGCACTACTGGTATCGTCGGTCTTGCTGGTTCATGCACAGATGTTCTGCCTGCTTCTCCTTCATATAGCTGGGGCGGTTGCTCGCCTGTTTGATCGTTGATGGGAGGAGTCGGTTTTTCCTCAACTTTGGGAAGAACTGCCGGCGTCAGCAACTGTTGTGCATAGGCTGCCGAGAGGAGAAACGCTCCCTCTCCCATATCCAGTTCGTGGGCTGCCACTTCCTTGCCAAATTGGAGAGCAGTAGCTGCCGGACCTCCCAGCATCAAGTTTCCCTGGTCGTCCGTGCGAGCATTGGCGACATAGGCGAAAGTGCGGTTCTTGATACCCACCTTGATCGCCTGGCGTACTACTTTCTCATTCCAGATGTGTGTCCAGTTGTAGTAACTGAAGAAACAGGATACCAGGGCTGCGACTGTGTAGTACTGTCGCTCTACAGGTTCTTGTTCGTTTAAGCGTACCAGCGTAGCTAGCTTGCTGGGCTGCACGCTGTCCCAAACCACTCTGTTGTGTAGTGCTTCTTTGATGCGCGTGTGTATCTGGTGAGCCTGGCTGTACCCCTGTACCGTCAGTGGGTCAAGGAAGTAGGTTTGACCCTGCTGTTCGCTGTATTGTGGCGTGTACACGACGGGGTAGAGTTGAGAGATGCCCCCTTTTAAT
>WNGH01005590.1_pt1 | contig 11974 bp, 9 predicted proteins | sample 5400631 | NCBI WGS metagenome assembly WNGH01 (sample SAMN13153373, study PRJNA577476) | soil metagenome | isolation source: 115 cm soil or saprolite under Garry oak tree replicate 1 | place: USA:California | collected 2016-06-15 | reverse complement strand
TTTTCTTTGTCCCTGAGTGGACCGCTACAATGCCGCGGGTGAGGCGATAGAAACGTACATCGCTCCAACCAACCTCTTCCATGATTGCTTTCAATGCCGGTGCATCGGGGAAGCTGGTGAGGGAATGCGGCAGGTAGTTGTATTCCTCAAAGGCCTTTCCAATGATTGTACCAAACAATGGAGCAAACCGGTAGAAGTAGAAGTGGAAAAGGGTACCGAAAATTTTGCCGGGAGGATGACTGATCTCCAGGCAAACTACGCGTCCTCCCGGGCGCACCACGCGCAGCATTTCCCGGAACCCTTGCCGAATATCGGTCAGGTTACGTACTGTGAAAGCGGAACAGCAGCCATCAACGCTATTATCCGGCAAATCGATATGCTCGGCATCCCCAAAACGCAGGTCAATACGGTCCTGTAGTCCTAAGCGTGCGAGTTTGATACGGCCTTGATCAAGCATCTCTGGTGTGATATCCATGCCAATCATGCGTGTGCCTGGCCCAGAGCGACGAATAACGGCTATGGAAAGATCTGCCGTGCCGGTACCCAGGTCGAGTCCCAATTCACCGGTGCTTAATGCCAGGTAGCGTGCGGCGAATGCCCGCCATCGTCCATCCAACCCAAAACTCATCAAATGATTCATTAGATCATATATGCGAGCAATGCGACTGAAGAGTTTTTGTACGTATGGACGTTTGCCCCCAGTCTCACGAAATTTTTCCTCTAAAGAGATCTTTGCATTCATAGAAATCGCTCTATTCATTAGTGTCTGCGTGACACGACAAAGTCGATCAACTCGTCCAGTACATCTCGGTTGTGCGAAACTGGAAAGTAATACAAAGCCTCTCGTGCTTTGTTCCCGTAGACATGGGCATCAGCAAGCGATCGCACCACCCCCGGGCCCCTATTGACCCAATTGACGACTGAACGGATATCTTCGTCTTTATGGGACGTTCCATTGAGCAGCCTATGTACTTGTTGATGAAGTCCATTCTGGGGCTGTTCTTGCAAAGCGTAAATCAATGGTAATGTAACCATGCCCTGGCGTAAGTCATTGCCGGCAGGCTTGCCAATTGTTGCCTGGTCTTCTGTATAGTCCAGCACATCATCAATAATTTGAAATGCAATGCCGAGGTTCAGCCCATATGCGTAGAGTAGAGCAATCTCCTCTTCTGTGGCATGGCTGACAATGGCCCCACCTTTGCAACAGGCAGCAATCAAACAGGCTGTCTTGTTTTTGATCTTCTCATAATAACTTTCGAGTGTGAGATCGATGCGTCCAGCCGTCATCATTTCCATGATGGTGCCTTCGCAGACAGTCGCCACTGTATCTGAAAAGAGGTGATCGATGCGATTATCATTGATGTCAGCAATCAATCCCGCTGTCTTCGCGAAGTAGTAATCTCCGAGGAGAATAGCGATATGGTCGCCCCACACGGCATTGACGGTTGGATTACCGCGCCGCGTCTTGGCATTGTCTACAATGTCATCATGAATAAGCGTCGCCAGGTGTACCATTTCGAAGGCGACGCTCAAAGGCAATAATTTATCAAAGCGATACGTTTTCATCTTGCCTGAAAGTAGTGTGAGTGCTGTCCTGAGGCGTTTGCCAGGCGCTCCAAGCGCATGCATCGAGGCAGAATTGAGGATGTCGAGTCCAGAGGTTGCTCGCTCTTCAAAAGTGACATCCACCTGGTCGAGATCAGGTTGAATGTTGGCAAACAGGCGGCTCAACGTGGCCGTGTCATTCATTGCGCTTCTCTCCATTTTGGATATCTCCAGGTACATGCCTGCATAGTTTTAGGCACGTGCCTGCAGGAGAAACGGCATGTGCACAGCGCACATCGTCTCTCTCGTACCGATCTTAGCTGAATATCTGCAAATAGCGTCTGTCAGATTATAGCACGCCTCAACCAATCGAGGGGAGGCTATACTCTAGACATTAGAGGTTGTGTCTAGCTCCATCAGGTCTTCCTGTACATAGCCCGCGTCCAGCTTAAACTCTTCGAGTGCATCTATGGCTGCCCGGTATTCAGTCCAGGTGAGGCGGCGATTCAGTACCGGGTCGTTCACTGCTTTCCAGGCGGGGAAGTATTGGTCCATTAGACTGACAGGCGTATCAGGCCCTAATTCCTCTGCTATCCAACGCAGCACTTCGCGTGTTCCTGAAATATCCTCGGGCATGACGAGGTGACGTATGAGGAGCCCACGACGTGCTATACCCTCTTCGTCAAGCTGTAGTGGGCCGACTTGCCGGTGCATTTCACGCAACGTGATCTGATTGTGATCGACGTAGCGCGGCATCTTTGAGGTGCGAAGCGCGTTTTTATTGTCGGAATATTTGGCGTCAGGCAGGTAGACATCGACAACGCCGTCTAACAGTTTAAGCGTCTCCAGGTTTTCATAGCCGGCGCAGTTATATACAATGGGCAAGCGTAGTCCCCTGCCGCAAGCAACAACCAGTGCGGCTAGTATCTGTGGTACAAAGTGGGTGGGCGTGACGAAGTCAAGGTTGTGGCAGCGTTTCTTTTGCAGGTAGAGCATCATGTCCGCCAGTCGTTCTGGACCGACGCGGTGACCTAATCCTCCCTGGCTCAGCGGGAAATTCTGGCAATAGGTGCAGCGGGCCTGGCAGTAGCCAAAGAAAATTGAGCCAGCTCCGCGTGAGCCGCTAATCGGCGGCTCCTCGCGGCGGTGAATATTCCAGGAGGCAACAATGGCTTCAGTGCCAGAACGGCACACCCCCGTTTTGCCGGCGATCCGGTTACAGCGGCAGTTCTGCGGGCAGATGGTGCATTGTTTTAGTATCTCCCAGGCTAGTTCCGCTCTATGAGCTAGTTCGCCCGTTGTGTAAAGATTGAGATAGCTGGGATAAAGCATGCTGCTAACCCTGTAGTCTTACCAAGAGTCTATGAAGTCGGCCATTTAAAGCCGCGTTGCGACGGCTTGAGAACTGTGGGGCGCGTCCTGGCTTCCCCCTTCTTCGCGCCAGGCTTTCTCTCACGTTTTACAGCGCTGGCAGCACGAACTCGTGGTTTGCGCTGGGCCATCGGTGTATCTTTTCCTTGCGCGGGCGTCTCCTGGAGAGCTTCTTCAGGCTGCTGATCTGCTTGCTTCCCAGTAGAGGTTGAGTCGGAGTGGACCTGATCAATCAAGTTTTCAGTCTCATCTGCTACTCCCGTCCAGAACTCGGCATTTCTACGTTGGGCCGGGCGAGATCCTTTGAGAACACGCCCGTCAGGTAGACGAGTGACATGCCGTTCTTCTGCCTCGGGTTGCGCCCTGTCAGGAGCTTTACCTCTCCGATAAGGTTGAGCCGCCGGGCGTCTTTGATACTTCGGGCCATCAAAACGTTCGTAATCCCCTTCAAACCGCTCATTTTCTGGTGTCCACTCGTTGGAAGGCTGTTGATCCTGAAAAGAATTGCCGTGCTGCCTCGCAGGGCGACTCTGCCAGCGAGGATTTTGTGTATCAGGCCGCTGAGTTTTGTAAGAAGACCGGTCAGGACCATCAGAGCTGCGTGGAGAGCGATTATCCCGTTTAAAATTACCTGGCTGCCGGTCAGCATTGCGCGGAGAACGATTATTCGCATTAAAGTCGCGTGGCTGCGGGTCATAACGCCTGGAGCCAGGTTGTTGATAACCCCGGCTTTGATTATTGTCACGAAATTGAGGACGTTGTTCATGATGTCGTGAATTGTCGCGGGACTCTGGGCGGGCTCCATTTCTATTGGGACCGTCAGGGTAGCTCCGGCGGTCGTCAAAATTGCGCCTGTTTGTGTCAAAAGATCGAGAGCGAGGGCCTGCGCTACCGTTGGGAGTACGCTCAAAGCTCCTATCACTGTTCGGGCGGTTGCCGGAGGGTCCGCGGCCATGTTGAGTATGCTCTGATGGCTGGTTGTTGTTCCACCTGTTCCGTGGTGGCTGACTGCTACTGCTGCTACGTGTACGATAGTCAGCATGTCTACTCGGTGCTCCAGACTCCCATGCGCGATCTACTGTTTCACGATTAAGACGAGGGCGAGCCTGGCGTGGAGATCGCTCAGCTCCAGGCCTGTTTGAGGATTGGTTACGAGAGAACGGGCGCACGTTGTCTCGTCGTTGTTTATTGTAATCTCTAGTCATATTTCCTTTCAGGGCTGTCTTTCCCGTTTGGGGGTGTGTTTACTTTATCTAAGTGGTGGACGAATCGGCAAGATTCCGATGTTGCCTCGCGTCGGTCGTTCTGCACCAACTCCAGCAATTTTGACGCGCTATGTCCTTAAATGGCATATTCAATGGGGACCCGTCGCTCTTATTATACCATACACGTGTCACGAGAGGTGATAGTAACAGCGTTGATCAAACTTTTGTCTTGCTTCCACTCTCTTCTTATTCAAGGCGTAGCTACAGGTGTTGGTATGGTACCGCTGTGTAAAGGAACGCCAGTGTAACTCAAGTGTTGGCTACTAAGCATAGCTAGCGTCTTTTGTGATTCTTCATCTGGCAATAACGGTCGTAGAACAACTATATAGTATAACTCTGATTTGGGTTCGTAAAATTCCCCCTGCTGACGACCATTGAGTAATATTTTGATGGTTTGCAGTTGCTCTGGAGTTGGTAAATACGCATAGAGCGGTGTGGTAAATGACAGGCAGCCTGTATCTGCATTAGGGCCGGTCGCGCCTGGCGGGATCACACCACATTCAAATGTTGTAGCCTCGTCAAGCGAAAAATCTCGCAGCGACCAATCAGAAATAGCTTTGGAAAGGTCCGGGCTAAAGTCTTGATGGACGAGAAGGGCCATCGACGTGCTCGTATAGGGATGTGTTGGACCATTAAGCGCTTCCGTTATGGCGTTGAGAGCTTTACCCAGGTGATGATATTCGTCCATGTCTTGCGCGCTCTCCTGGAGCGCGCCAAATTTTCCGTACAGGAATTCGTAGTGCTTGTTATTGAGCGTCAATTGTAGCAGGGTCGCATCCTGATCTGGCACATCGTAGAACTGTTGCCGTCTCAAATTGAGTAGACCGCCAGTATCGACCAGGGTATGTAGCAGTTGTTGCAGTGCACCAGTGTCAAGCTTGCCCCAGTGCATCTGGTATCCCGGTCCAAGAATGTAGGTTCCATCACCGTAAATACTGACCTGAGGGCTAAATGCCAGGGTGCCCCTATTGCCCCCACCATAAAATGTGCGTGCAAGGATATCGTTCGGACTCGTGCTGTAGGTAATAGGCCCGTTGCTGGTTGGTAAAGTACTGTGGTTGTTGGTATTAGTTGATGATGAGAGCAAAGAGCTATCGCAGGCGGTGAGTAATATTCCTATAAGACAGAGCATAGTGAGAAATAGGATTGTAAATCTTCTAAGAAAAAAAAGTTCGTTCATGCTATCTCCGCAATATTTTCCCGTGTGTTTTCTAACTCTATTATAACAAAGGATGGTGAGCGCATGTTATTACCCGGAGTTCTGGGGGGCGTCACAAAAGCGATAGCCAATCATCTTGTACACGAGCCTGGCGGCCAGGAAATCTGCGCGAGTTTGGCTTGCCATAGGACAGAGTTCGACCACATCCATTCCAACGATAGTGGTACGCTGACAAATCTCATGGAAGAGGTCGAGTAGTTGGTACCAGTGCAAGCCGCCGGGTTCGGGCGTGCCCACGGCGGGCATTTCGCTAGGGTCAAGAGCATCGAGGTCGATGGTGACATAGGTGTGTTCACTCAGGCGCTCCCAGGGCATGACCGCATTACCCCGGGCTAATTGATAGCCCCATACGATGGCTACATCGGGAGAAGTTTTCATAAATTCCGCCTCTTCAGGGCTGAAGCTGCGGATGCCAATCTCGGTCAGCGGTATACCCATGTCTACGACGCGCCGCTCAATCGATGCATGTGAAAGAGGTGTCCCTTCATATTCGTCGCGTAAGTCACCGTGAGCATCGATATGCACAACGGTCAGGTCTGGAAAATATTCGCGCACGACAGCAATGGGAGGTGCAGAGAGAGAATGTTCACCACCAATGATAAAGGGCAGTTGTCCGCGTTCAAGCACCTCGCGAACTGCCTCACCGGTGACTTTGAGGGCAGCAGCATGATCCATGCCACTGTAGTCTAGCGGAGGACGAGTGTATACGCCAATTTCGATAGGACAACAATCTAGTTCCTCGTCATACAGTTCCATCTGGCTGGATGCATCAAGAATCGCTTGTGGCCCACGTTCAGTGCCTTTCATATAGCACACGCTATACTCAAGCGGAGCCGGGATTAGCGTTATGCGAGCAGTTGTAGGGTCGCAATAGGGTGCATCTGGCGCACCAAACTGGGTCACAAGCGCTTCACTCATAAATGCATACTCCTTCTTTTTAGCGCACCCCCGATCTGGTCATGCGTGCAGCCATGGCAGTTGCGTAGCGCTGAGGGTCGGGGGTCTCTGGACGTAGAGAACGAGTTCCGCGTACAACGAAATGCGCCTCTACGTCGTCTGTTTGAAAGATTTCCCTGGCAAAGGCAATAGCGTCCTCCTGGCTAAACTCTTTGCAGGAGCAGATGTCAATATCAACTTCGCCATACTCAGGCCATGAATGTAAACTGATGTGGCTCTGGGCAATGACTACAAAGCCCGAAAGGCCAGCATCCAATGGATTAGATGTTTCAATGTCGTACAGGTGTACTGGACTGACCTTTTCCATACCTACACAGGCAGGATATTCATTCAACGCACGTCTTATCAAGGGTTCGTTGCTCAAAAGCTCGCGGTCGCAACCATAAAGCTCCAGCATTAAATGGACAAGCACCGGATCTACCTCCTGTAACTTCTACTAGCTACTACTTCTTCTGAAAGCAGTAGCCTGCTGTTCTTGATTCCTCACTGCCTACGGCAGTTCGCATTCATATTGTGAGTTGCAGATTTTGCAACTCACAATATGAATGGGCGAGCCGCCGTAGGCGGCGAGAAGTCCTGAATAGTTAGGTGCGTTTTTGCACACAAGTGATATTATATATTAGGTTGTCAAGCTAATGCAAAAGTCAGCAGGCCGTGCTTGTATCTAATAGCCAGGTCCTTTCCATCTAAAGGCAAGCCAACGGTTCCATCTAATCAGGAGTTTGATTGGGATTAGATGGAAATACTCGATCATGGTCTTGTCTCTTTCCCCGAGTTGTATGCCTCTTTTAACTCTTTTAACAACTCCTCACGCTTAGCAAACAGTCCTTTGCGCGGGCGTGGTCGAGCCTTGCTCACAACATAAGCAGTGAGAAGAGGTAGAGCAATAGTTGAATCCCCATAAATCACAACTGTACTGTTCAGTTGATCTGGCTTGATCTTACCCCAGGAGACAGCTTCGGAGGGCGTTGCGCCGGAGAGGCCTCCCCAGTGAGGTGCATCGGCTGTGATCTGGATGAAGTAGTCATGACCCCCCTTCTGAATGCCCAGAACTTCCCACAGCTGCGGCTGGGTCTGCAAATAGAAATTTTTAGGGCTGCCTCCGCCAAGAATGATCACGCCGTTACGGGTAGCATGAAGAACAATGGCCGTTGTTTCGTTCACATCGGCCAGCGGGTCAAGTGTGAGCATGCTTCCGTCCAACGCATTTCTCGCAACATTCATACCAATCGACGAGTCGCCTGGCGATGAGGTATAGATAGGAACGTTCCACAGGGCGGCTTGCGCAAGTACGGAATACTCGGGATTCACACCCAATTTGAGCAACTGCGTGCCCAGGTGATGATGCAATTCCGACGTTGAGATTGGCCGGTTCGGCAAGCTTTTCAGGCACTCACGTACAAAGGCATCGGTGTCAAGCAAGACCTTGTCCGCAAAGAGAATGTCATAAATCCGGATGACCCCTTCTTCCTGGAGCCTGGTATCATCCAGCCGGAAATCGCCACGATGCAGCGACATAGCGAGCGCGTGGTGCATATCGTGGTAGAGGTTGGCGCCAGTACTGATAATAAAATCGACGAAGCCCTTCTCCATCAGTGTGATCAGGCATCCACCGAGGCCGGCGGGTGTAAGAGCGCCGGCCATGGTGAGGCCGATGGTCACATCCTTTTCAGGGGCCAGCATCTCTTGAGCATACAGATGAGCTGCCTCATTCAGACGGGCCGAGTTGTAGGCCTGAAACTGCTGATCAATGAGTTCTGCCACCGTCATATCAGGATAGACGCGCCGGGGTATTATTTGTGCCCCGCTCAAATACTCGCTCTGAGCGGGTTGGTGATTATCTATATTGGAGGTATCTTGATGATCGTGGTGCATGCAATAGTGATCCTTTCTGAGAGAGTTTCGTATGGGAATGCTTCAATGGTTACCATTGTACCCCATTCTGCAACCGTACCAACTCTCTCAGGCCCACCTAAACAGGCAGTAGATCCTCAGTTGCCGCATCATCCGAGCAGGTCATGGCATAGTAAGGATTGTGCTTTCGCGTTGATACGCGGTTCATAATGACACCAAGGGGTGTATTTGTTAACGATCTGAGGATGGCCCTGGCTTTCAGCAACAACACAACCTTTTCATGACCTACCACCATAGCAACGCCATCAGACATGGTGGCCAGGAGACTTGCCTCTGGCCCACCAAGCAGTGGAGGACCGTCAATAATGACCAGGTCGGTCTTCTTGCGTACCTGTGCCAGGATAGCAGGCATGCTTTCTTCGAGTAAGGTAGTGGGATTGTCGATGGCCGTCCCGCCTGCTATAAGCCAGACTCCAGGAATATTGGTACGTTGGACAGCAACATCCAGGTTTTGCCCACTATTTGCACGGAGCAGACCGATCAGGCCAAAATCGTTAGGGGCCAGGCCAAAGGCGAGATGGGTTGCAGGTTGACGCAGGTTAGCATCGATCACCAGAACTGAACGTTCAGCCCTGGCTGCAACTGCCGCCAGGCCGGTTGCGACCGTTGACTTGCCTTCCTCCGGCTGGACACTGCTAATTAGTAAGACTGCACCCTCGGGAGCACGCCACGAGCCCGGCAAGACGCCTGTCAGCCGAAGGTTGACACTGATATCTGCCAGTTGCTGTGCGGCGAGGCCCGCCGTGGGTATCGAACCAGGCTGAATTTCCTTATCTTTGGAGAGGGTACCCAGGTAATTCAGGCCGAATTTCTCTGGCACCTGATCATCTGTTTGGAGTCGATAATCCAGGTAGATCATGAGAAGCCAGATAAGAAGACCAATCAGCAAGCCTGAAGCAGCAATAACCCCTAAATACAAGAGAGCTTTGTATGAAGGGGTGACATCCTTTATTTTCGCCGGTTGTATGACGAAGACATCAGCATGCACCGAGGATGGCAATTGGAGAAGCTGCGCCTGCGTCGAATTCATAGAGGTAATCACTGCATTGCGATCAGTTGTCAGTAGAGCAATATGTGGATCAGAGGAATTGTTGTATGAAAGGATTTGCTTTTCCAATTGTGCGCTTTGGGCCTGGTACTGGTTGTAGAGATTTTGTAGGTACGTGCGTTGTAGGATTAACTGATCCTGGGCCTGCCTGGTTTTATAAGCGACATATCCATTGGCCACAGCGTTAACCAACAAGACCGCATTAGCGGGTTTTCTAGCCGTTGCAGTCAGAAGAATAGTAGAAGAGGTGGGCGATGGATTCATGGCCGTCACATTTATAAGGAGATCATCCATAGTGAAACCATGGGCCTTAAGTGCAGGGTTAGATTGATACACAAAACTCATGACCGAGCGGGTAGCGATCTCGGCGGCATCATTGATTGCCAGGCTCGCTGCACTTGTCTTAGAAACTGGTGCCACCTCTGTATTCGTCCCAGGTGCAAAACTGGGAAGAGAGGTAGCAAGGAGCGTTGAGTTGACGGTGTAGGCAGGTGGCTGCGATTTCGCTACCACGGCACCTGCTGCCAGGGCAATGACTGTACAGACAAGTATAATCCAGCTATGCTTCTTCATGCTGGGAAAGTACCGTGACAAAGGATCACCTCTTTCCTATGACACAAACACATATTTTTCCTCCGTGTTTTCCAGGAAGACATGCTATACAGTACCATAATCGGCACTACTGCTCACCGGAGATAGCGTTGTGAATTGGTGTGAATTCCAACGAGATGGTTATGAATTCATAACCATCTCGTTGGAATTCACACCAATTCATTACTGTTAACAAACGACGTTTTGCTGGCCTATAAACTATTATACCTTTGAAATGGTCAAAGTAAGACAATCTCTACGAAATTTGAAAGGCAGATAGCATACATGTATGAACCCTCTTTCAGGCCTAAAGCCATTACTCAGAATTTCTCTAAGAAGTGGAAGAGTATCGCTCTCGCGGTATTGGGACTTGCTCTCATAGTATCAGGTATTTGTATTATGCTTCCCCGTCTTCAAGCAGTCCAGGCAGCTCGTACGGGGGCTGGTGGAGACTGGCCGATGTATATGCATGACGTTGGGCGCAGCGGCTACAATAAAGCCGAGACCATAATCAATCGGACCTCGGCCCCCAACTTAAAGGTTCACTGGACATACCCGGGAGGGGGAATGATCTTCTCTCAACCGGTAGTAGCCAATGGCCTCATCTACTGGGGCTCATTTGATGGCTACGAACATGCCACGGATTTGAACGGGAATCTAGTCTGGCAACAAAACCTGGGCAGCAGGACGGCATGCGCTCCGGTCTCTCCCCTCGGCGTAGTGAGTACAGCAGCAGTGAGCACTGTAACAATCAATGGAACGGCGACTTCGGTAGTCTTTGTAGGCGGTGGTGATGATCATCTTTACGCGTTGGACGCTTCTACTGGATCCATCATCTGGAGCACTCCGATAGGTGATCCATCAACCAATACCTTCATCTGGGATTCGCCCTTTGTCTTCAACAACAATGTCTATATCGGCAGTGCCACAACCGGCGAAGCAAGTGGATGTAAGCTGATACCGGGGCAGTTCTTTGAACTGAACGCGTCCAATGGGAGCATCGTGCACACTTACAACAGCGTGCCTGGCGGATGCGTAGGCGGAGGTATCTGGTCGTCTCCAACGTTTGACGCGTCCGACGGTTCCATCTACTTCACGGCAGGTACACAGGGTGGATGCAACAATGATCACAATTCGATCGGCATCGTCAAACTCCGTGCATCAGATCTCACGTACCTGAGTTCCTGGCAAATTCCCTTGAACCAACGACTGACGAATGATGCCGATTTTGCCGGAACTCCCACCCTGTTCACCGCCACGATCAATGGCACCTTGCAAAAGATGGTGGGTGCGGTAGACAAGAACGGCTTTTACTATGCCTTCAACCGCTCCTCGCTCAGCAGCGGCCCCGTCTGGTCCAAGCAGATTGCCGGGGCTGGAGCGTGTCCTCAGTGCGGACAGGGCAGCATCTCATCAGCAGTGTGGGATGGGTCGAGAATCTTCGTAGCTGGGGGTACCACCAGCATTAATGGGGCCAGCTGTGGCGGCAGTGTGCAGGCACTCGATCCCGCCACGGGCAACTTCCTCTGGCAAACGTGCCTGCCCAAAACGGTCATGGGTGCCATCACCGAAGTGCCCGGCGTAATCGCCCTGATAGATGGAGCGAATTTGACCCTGATCAATACAGGGAGCGGAGCAAAGCTCTTCAACTACAGTGCACACTTGTATGGCTCGCCATCGATCTCAAACGGTGTGCTCTACGTGGGAAGCACGACCAAGCAACTCTACGCTTTCGGAATGTAGTGTAAAGACCTGAAAAACTCTTTTTTCTCTTTTTGCGCGCGGCCTGCGGCCGCGCGCAAAAAGAGAAAAAGTTTACTCAATCATCGATCTGCGTATCTCGATAATCTGGTCGCGCATCTGCGCGGCTTTCTCAAACTCTAGCTGCTTGGCGGCAGCACGCATCTGGGACTCCAGATCCTTAATCAAGCGCAGGGCTTCATCTTTCGGTATACCGGCCAGTGCCACTGCAACCGACTTGCCGTCTGTCGCCTCGACTGCCACCCCGCTCATCTCTTTGATGCGCTCAGAGAGTGTCTTCACATCCTTCTTGATGCCACGTGG
>WNGH01011021.1_pt1 | contig 11975 bp, 7 predicted proteins | sample 5400631 | NCBI WGS metagenome assembly WNGH01 (sample SAMN13153373, study PRJNA577476) | soil metagenome | isolation source: 115 cm soil or saprolite under Garry oak tree replicate 1 | place: USA:California | collected 2016-06-15 | reverse complement strand
CGCCGAAAGTACAGGCAGGAAAGGGCTTACAGATCCGAATTTGGAGTGCGGCGGCTTGCCGCCGCTTTCTTCCTTTCACTGTCTCGCAATGCAAAACTAACGTCCCTGCAACCGGAAGAACCGGAGCAAGCCTTCCTGCGGCAGGCAGGCTTGCTCGTTCAAGGCTAGGAGGAATCACAGTGGAGGAAAGATCAGAGGATGTGGCATCCGGATAAGGTGCAGGGTGAATGGTTAGAAAACGTCCCGTCCCCAGTTTCCGTCCCCAGTTTCCCATATACAAACCCATAGGCTCCCGCGAGGGGCGGCTTCCTTCAAGTCGCTGCGAAGCGCCGTTAGTTCATTGGAGCTGTGCGTATTCGGTCTTGGCTTCTTTCAGGATGGGGATGTCTGGGTCTGCGTCTTTCCACAAGGCGAGAAAGTCTTGGTACGCGGCCCGGGCCTTGGCTACTTCGCCCTGGAGCGCGTATGCGCGTCCCAGTTGGAGATGAGCCAGTGCGCCAAGCGGGAAGTTCAGGACGACGCCGGGATGGTCAATGATCTTCTGGAACTCCGCAGCCGCTTCCTTGCCTTCATGTGCCAGCAGATAAGCTTCGCCGCGCAGGTAGACGGGATACATCGTGCCTACGATTAGCAGCGGTTCTGGGGCCCCCAGCTCATAGGAAGCCGTGGACCGAAGAAGTTCGATGCTGCCAGCGGGGTTCCTGCGATTGAGCTCGATCGCGGCGCGAATCGCGGGAAGCCAGTAGCCTTGGGAAAGGGTATTGAGCGGGAAATCTTTGTTCAGTTTGTTTGCCAGCTTCTGCGCCCCGGCAACGTCTCCCGAACGTGCTAGCGCCAATGCTGCCAGCGCTTCGACACCGCGGCCCGGGGCCAAGACCAGTGCCGCCGTAGCATCCTCACGCGCTGAAGCTGAATTGCCGAACTCCGCCTTGCGCAGAGCGTCATTTGCCTGCCACAACGCCGCTGTTTCCTTGGCACCAACGTGGAGCGCTGACTGCGCCGCACGCCGCGAGAACTCCCGAGCTTTGGCCAAGTGCCCGTAATAGGCCTCGGTATCGGACTGCTCGGAGAGCAGCAGGTCTTCCTCACTCGGCTTGTCCGCGGCGGTAGCCACCAGTTGCGCCATCTTCCCAGGATCTCCCTTCAGGAAGGCCAACTGGTAGTGGCAGCCCAGAAGGTACTCGCCCTCGAGCTTGCGCTCCTCTGCCTGCTTAAATACTCCTTCCGCCTCATTCAGACGGTCAAGATGCAGAAACACGGAGCCGACATTGTAATAGCTGTCCTGGGTGTTCGGGAACAGTGACAGCTCCTCTCGCGCCTCTTCCAACGCCTTTTCGTACTTGCCGAGCTCGAGGTAGTCGCCCGCTATATTGCTGTAGGGCGTTATTTCCCGTGGATAGGTCTGCTGCCATACTTGGTACACTTGCAACGCCTTCTCCAACTCTCCGGTGGCAACATCGAAATAGTGAGACTCGATGTACAACAGCTCCCGCGCGCTCACCTTATCCCTGAGCTCGTATGCCTTGCGCGTGTACTTGAGTGACAGCGTAAGTTCGCCCAAATCGTAGTAAATCGACCCCACCCGGCCGTAAGCCGACGCGAACTTCGGATCTAGCTCCACAGCCCGCTGGAAGAACGGAAGAGCGGCGGCTTCGCCCTTCACACGCCAAGTCTCCGTCCCCAGCCTGTACGCCTGCAGGGCTTCCAGCGACGGCGTGCTCAGTGGCCTCATCGGGTATTTCTGCAACGAGGCCAGCGACTCGCCCAGTTTGCCGCGCATCTTAGCGGCCGACTCGCCGAGCGCCTTCAGCACGTGCTCCCTGCTGTCTGCCTCCACCTGTTCGCCGTCCAGCGCGTCTCCGGTGGCACAGTCCAACGCGTTCAGGCCAATGGCGTAATGCGTGCCCAGGCTGGAAATTGATCCGGCCAGTGTCGCCTTGCTCCCCGCTCGCTGGCAAACCTCACGCGCAAGGTCGAGCGTGAGACGCTCGTCTTTCTGGCGTCCCATCAATTGCAACTCTCCGCTTACGTTTTCGTCTGAGAGAACATTCAGGTAGGGTGACTCCTCCAGTTGCGCGCGCAGCCCCTGCTTCAACGTGTCGTCGAATATAGGATCTCCGGTCGTATTGACAAAATCCGCGAGCACGATCGTGTCTTTCTCCGTGAGCCTCCGCGCTTGCCGCAAGCGCCAGAGCAGTCCTCCGGCTATTCCCGCTGCGAGCATGACGACTGCCACCGTCACGACCATCTTCCGGCTGCGTGTCGGCACGTCCGCGCTTAGAGCGGTGGCAGGCCCTTTCGTTGTTCCATCTACCCCGGTGACGGGCGCGATGAAGCGGTATCCCCGGCGCGGGATGGTCTCGACAAAAATGGGGTTTTGCGGCGAATCTGCCAGCGCCTGCCGGAGCTTTTTCAGTGCTGTGTCCAGGCTCTCGTCGAAATCCACGAACGTGCCTTCCGGCCACAGCTTCTTCCGCACTTCCTCACGGCTGACCACTTCCCCTGGCCGCTCCAGCAGCATCGCCAGGATGCGGAACGGCTTTTCCTGAACGTGAATCAATCGCCCGTGTTTGTAGAGTTCACCCGAGGCCAGGTCGGCTTCGAACAAGCCAAAACGCAACCGTTGGCGGCCATTGGAAGGAGATGCCACAGCAAGACACTCCGCGAGAGTCAGGAAGTTTACCACGCCTAAATGCCGACTTGTTGGAATGTTCAGGAGCGCCCCTAACCCTACATTCCGCCAATAAGTTCCGAGTTCAGGCGAAATTCGGCATTGGTCCGGTTGACTAAATCTCAATGAAGCGAGAAATTTCCTCATTCACTTCTTAGCGATGCGCAAACTAAACGAATGGAGGTAGCTGATGCGGGCAATAATGGGGCTTCTTGGACTCGTGCTGGCCTTTTCTGGTGTTACAGCAGCCCAGAACGCCAGCGTTATCGTTCCTACGGAATCGGGTCTGGTTCAAGGTGTAATCGAAGGTGATGTCCGCGCTTTCCGTGGCATTCCCTTCGCTGCTCCGCCGGTTGGCGACTTGCGCTGGCGGCCGCCGGCTTCCCCGGCCCAATGGAGCGGCATTCGGGACGCTTCGACGTTCGGAAATGTGTGTCCGCAGCTCGACAGCATCTTCTCCGGCAATTTTGTTGGGAACGAGGACTGCCTGGTCCTGAATGTCTACGCCGCGGCGAATCTTGACCCCCATGCGGGGCAGCCAGTCATGGTGTTTTTCCATGGCGGCGGCGACGTTGGAGGCTCGACGCAGAATGGGGCGTTCGGCTCGCCGCCGCCGCCGCTCGCCACCCATGGCGTCGTCGTGGTAACCGCTGAATATCGGCTTGGCGCGTTGGGCTTTTTCGCGCATCCACTCCTGGCCATCGAAGGTCAGGGCTCTTCGGGAAATTACGCCTTGATGGATCAAATCGCCGCGCTCGCATGGGTGCAGCACAACATCCGGAACTTTGGCGGCGACCCGGCGCGTGTCATGGCTTTCGGCGCGTCTTCGGGGGCAGGGGACGTGCAGGCTTTACTTACCTCGCCCGCCGCGCAAGGCCTCTTCTCCCGTGCCAGCATCGAAAGTGATGCCATCCCGCCGAACGAAGCAAAGCCATTGGAAACTGCCGAGGCGGACCAGGCGCCCCTCGTCGCGCTCGTGGGCTGCGGCAGCGCACCTGACGTGCTGGCGTGTTTGCGCGCTGTGCCGGCGTCCGTGTTGGTCACCAACCAGTTCGCGGTTCCCATCGATTTCGTTCTCGAGCCGCGAGTCTTGCCCGAGGATCCTTTTGTCGTCCTGCAACGGAATGGCTCGCCGGTGCCTCTGCTCATCGGGTCTAATCGCGAGGAAATAACGAGCACTAGTTTTTTTGGTGATCTCACGCAGCCGATCACTGCTGATCAGTATGCGGCCGACGTCCACGCGCAGTTCGATCTTTTCGGTCCGACGGTTGCAGACCAGATCCTCGCGCTGTATCCGGTGTCCGCTTACGATGCTGCCAACTGGGCGCTCGTAGCAGTGGATAGCGACTTCGACTTGAATATCTGCATAGTGCGCAACACGGCGCGAGCCGCGCTGGGCCCCGGTGAGAATCCAAATTTTCCTCAGCATGCCCCGGTCTGGCGCTACTTGTTCACCCACCGTTTCGAGAATGACGCGTCCTTGAACGCTCTGCGTGCGTTTCACGGGGCGCAGACGTATTTTATTTCTGGGAATTTCAACCGCGTGCTAGGGGGAAACTACACGCCCACCTCTGCGGAACTCGCTTTTTCAAGTACCGTGATGGGCTATTGGACGCGATTCGCGGCCAATGGCGATCCGAACGGCCCAGGTGTGCTCCACTGGCCGCGCTATTCTGCGGACGATCTGCTCCTTCAGCTCGATGTGACTCCGGCGCGGCTGGCGGGTTACCACAACCCGCAATGCGACTTTTTCACGCCAATCCTAAACACTCTATGTTCATTTCCGGGACAGTGCCCCACGAACCCATAATTACGTCGCCATTCAGTCCGAAATGTCGAAGTCCAGGCCGCGGTCGGGCGCGTGATTGTTCGCTCCGTCGACCGCCTGCATCACCAAGCGGTAAGAACCCGGTTTCAAACTGTCCACTTTCACCTTCATCCCGACGGGAATCACTGGATTTCCCTTGTGGATGAAATCGTCGGCTCGCACCGCACCAGTAGAAAATATTTTCTGATTACTGGCCCGGTCGATAATGTTGTAGCCCATGCCCACCAAAGGCGGGCTCGCCGAGGTCAGCAGCGGTTCGTAGATCTCCGCGTATAGGATTACGTTGTCCGTATGCTTGAAGCGGTTGCTGCCGGAGGGAACGATATGCATCCCCTTGACCACCAGCGGGGTGCGATCCTCGAGCAGAACGGAATCCAGGCCGGTGGGAATATCGTTCAACTTCTGCGCGGAATTCGTCAGCGCCACTCCACTGAGACTGAGATGTTTTCCGTCATAAGCATCGATGGTAAGCGGCGATTCGAATTTACCGAAGGCATCGCCTCCCGCGCTCAGTACAATTGTGAGCTTGTAGGTTCCCGACGTGGCATCGAATTGATTTTCATAGTGATACGGCAGCTTGGCGAACTCTTTCCATTCGTCTTTTTCCAGGTCCAGGTTTACGGTATCGCTGAATCGTGCTCCAACCGTTCCATCCGCGCGGTAGGCTATCCCGAGCACGCTTAAGTTGGCGTGATACTTTCCCTTGTCCTTGTTGAACTGAAATGTATCCGAGGGAATCTCCATCGCCAGATTCACACGCGCGGTCTCAGGAGCGGTGTAGAAATAGGGCGCCTGTAACACGCCATGAATCGAACCGGGCTGAGAGCTCGCGGCGCGTGACTCGAGCTGCTTTTCCAAGGGCTTGCCTTCCAACACGTTTGTGGACCGCGTGTTGCAATATCCGCTGCGCGAGCGCACGTTGACTCCGCCACGATTCAGCTTCACTTTCAGAGTGTGGCAGCTTCCTTCCGGCGTGTCTCCGGGCACGTAGCCCAGGATATAGAACTCGTTTTGTTCGCGGCCGATGCGTTCGAGTCCGCCGAGCAGGTCGTTGGTGTTGAAAATCGTGAAACCGCCGGTTCCTTCCGCCAGAGCGGCCAGGATTTGCTGGTTGGTCGAAGCCGAAGGCGGGAATGGCGGCACGATTGTGCGCGGCTGATTGTAGGGCGAATTGTTGTAGCTTGAGGAAGGATTGCTAGCTCCACCGCGGGTACCACCACCACCCGTGCCCCCGCCGGAGCCACCTTTACCACCGCCGCCCGTCCCACCCCCTCCACCCGAGCCACCTTTGCCGCCGCCGGTTCCACCGCCCGTGCCCCCGCCGGTCCCGCCACCACCACCGCGGCCACCGCCGCCTGTTCCGCCACCACCCGTCCCGCCACCACCCGTCCCGCCGCCGCCTCCTCCCCCGCCAGGGCGCTGGGGATCAGGCATGGCCATCCCCGGATAAGCAGCAAGGAGAAGGCGCGGGCGCGGCGCAGTCTTGCGCGCAGGCGCGTGGTTTGATGCGGAATGGGTCTTGCTCGTCGTTCTTCTCTTGGCCATCCCGCCTGGAGCGGTGGCCACCAGACCGCGAGCATCCAGCGCGTAGACCGCCACGTTGGACTTATTACAAGCATCGATCGTAGCCGTAAGCTCCGATTGATTTTCCGGCGTGAGCGGGAACCCGCCAGAAAACAGGATCATCATTTTCCGGCCGGGGATGCCGCGAAGGTTCTTCGCCAGGCTGCGCACCGCTAGAAGCATGCTGCGGGCACCAAAATCAGCCGCGGCATTGCCCAAGGAAAAGCCCGGCGACGATAGGCCCGCCGACGCCACGGTGACGGGCACGTCCTGTGGAGCGGCGTTAGGATCCACGGCGGAACCCTTCACTCCCGAAACCGCCGCGCGGAGCACATCCGCGTTCGCCGTGAAATTCTGCACGATGCGTAGGGCGCCGCCGAAATCCACCACGGCCATTAATCGATCAGGTGCGGCGTTCGCCTCGATGAACTTAGCAGCCGCGCTCCGCGCCTGGATTTGGTCCGGCGCGGCCATGGTCGAATTATCGAAAAACAAAATCAGATACCGGCGTTGCCCGTTCGCCTGAGTTGCCGCATCAGCCCCGGTAGAAAAGGCTGAAACCGGCTGCTCCTTGTTATCTTCGAAAACTTTGAAATCGTTCTGAGTGAGGTCGCGCACGTAGTTTCCCTTTTTGTCGGTGACCACCGCGTCGACGAGCACCAGCTTGGATTCCTTCCTGATCACCACCGCGGGCTGCTGGTCGGTTGGAGACGCCGGCGGCGGAGGTGGCGGCGCAGGTTGCTCTTGCGCCCAAGAAAGAACAGGAGTCACGCACATAATCCCCGCCGCTAGCCATAAGGCCAATCGAACTTTTCGCGTGAAGTTCGCCAGTGTATTCATGTTGTCCCCCACCACGCTCGCTAAATCTCAAAACGGAATGACTACCGCGCCGTTGCGCGCGGCCATCTGCGCGCCCTCAGCATCTCGCACCACCAATCGCACTAGGTACGTGCCCGGCTTCAGGTCAAAGCTGGATTTGACCGTGAACCCCGCACGGCTGAGGCGGTCGTAGGTGGTGTCCCGCAGTTTCATGTCGACAACTTTTTGGCCGCCCGTCACCATATTCCCATTCTCATCGAAAATCCCCGTGACAATCGTCAATTGATCGTTGTTGCGTCCCTGCCCCTTCCGGAAGCGGATGCCCTTTAGGTCAAAGTGCGTCAAAACCGCCAAGCGCGCCTGGGCCTCGTCCTTCTTGAAAAACTGCGTTTGAAAATCAACCGGCAGGTCGTGGATTTCCTCTTGCGAGAAGAGCGCTTCCTGAATTTCCTGCTTGGTGGACTCGGCCGGGTCGGCAAGAGTCCGGGGCGCGAAATAACCGTGGCGGGCTTGTATGTCCAATTTTTCTTTGCTGGTTAAGGAGACCTTCAGGGTGTGAAAACGGCCGTCGATTTTCAGATTCTGCGGAGAAAACCCGAGCAGATAAGAGAACGCAGGCGCCGCGCCCGCTTCCCGCATGGCTTCGTCCACGTCGTTGCGATTGTGAAAGAATTTGCCGCCCGTGCCATCGGCCAACTGCGCCATTACGTCGTCTTGCGCCGATTGTGCCGCCACGCTATAGGTGGTTTTGAGTCCCGAGCCGGAGAAGATCGTACGCGGGGGATCGGCGATGTCTCCTATCAGGTCCGGGGTATAAAGGCCGCGTGCATCGATGGTATTAATCACGATGTTGCCGCGCGTCGCGCGATCGACAATTTCGGAAGCTTCTGACTGCAGGGTAGTCGTGATGAAACCCGGTGAGACGAGCACCAACACCCTCAGCCCAGGCATGCTAGCCAGACGTCCGGTCGTTTCTTCCAGATGCCTGTAAACAAACTGCGTCTCGCTGTCTCCTGCGGACACCGCCTGGCTCGCTGCGGCCTGCGCGATGCCCTGAGCCGCGGAAATCGGCAAGTTCCCGCCCGGAGTGCACGCTATCGTCTCTTGCGCCGCAACCGCGAGCGCCTGCGGGTCGTTTTTGTTGACGATGAGGTCTGCCTGGTAGTAGCTCAGGTCGGGGCAATTCGTAGAACTGTGAAAGGTCAGGGGACGAGGCACAATTCCTAGCAATGCACTTGAGAGCTTTTCATGATCGCTGGTGAAATCTTGCGTGATCTGTCCGGAGGTCGTGCGCAACGAGACGCGATCGCTCGCCGCCAGAGCTCCGAAGAAGCGTGACGCCGAATCACGGATAAACACGGCGTCTTGCATGGAGAAGTGCACATCGTCGAAAACCATGGAGACAAATCGCTGCGGCAATGCGGCGGCTTTGCTGCCCGCGCCAAAAGATGAAATGTTCTGAAGTTTCCGGTTGTCGTAAAGCTGAAAATCTTCCTTCTTGAGATTGGGCACGAGCTTGCCGTGCGAGTCGCGGACGACCACGCGAATGAGCACCAGGTTTACGCGCACCTTGAAAGTCGTAGGCGTATCGTGACTGGAGACTTCTTGATTTTCTCCCGAGGCGGGCGCTTGCGCTGGGTCTGGCTTCGCATCTGGCTTTGCAGGCGCATCCGGCGGTGGCGGCGTCTGCGCAAAAAGGGGATTGCCGGGGCTGCACACGGAGAAAAGGAAACCTGCCAGAGCGAAGCGCCGGAACAACGGGAGTAGCAGTGAGTGGAACATCTCTGCCCTTCTGAATCCCGCATCCTCAGGTGTCCGCGAGCCAAAGAGGGACGATACCAGGGAATGCTTTGCTGCTATGTGGTGACTTGACTATACGCTCCACAGATTTTTTGTGTCAATGACGCAGATGCTCCGATGATGCGTCAGTTTCCGATTCTCCGGCAGAATATAAAGGCGTTGAGAACCTGACCACCAAACGAATCGGGGGCCGAGGATTACTTCCGGATTGCCGACGACTCAGGAACGATCCTGTTTCTGGATATTTGGGCGCTTATGCGTATCGATTATCAGGCTCGCAGACCATCAGCGGCCTGCCAGGTCTTTCATGGGCACCGCTGGTGAGGAGACGAGGCGCGTGAAGTGATCAACTGGTTCGTACACGCGGATCACGATGTGCGACTCGGCCAACTTCGATGCATCCACAGGAAAGCTGGTGAACCCGACAGGATCACGATACGGCAGGATCAGCCGAAAGTGAGAGGTCGCGTCCGGGATGGGACGTTCGAGGTAGGGTGAGTAGTTTGGATAGCAGGCGGTGTTTACCTGGTTGCGGCTCCCATCCCGCGGGTCTTCGAGGAAAACTGTAGCGCAAGTCGGGCCCTTGCCCATCTGAAGGCACATCATCTCCACGGCCGCATAGGCTCCATCTCTCTTCATCTTGCAGCGACCCCATCCGGCGAGCATCTGGTCGTCATTGACGGCCCTCATCGTGTAAGTTCTGCGGAGCTCGAACAAAGTCATCGAATACGCCGCGCGAATCTGTACCGGCGTATCCTTGCGCTCCTGAACGAGGTGCGCTGGGATTTTCAGGGTCTGGTCGTATTGGTCGATTCCGTTGATGCCGTCCCCGTGGCGAATCTCAACATCTCCTCCATTTCCCTGATAGAGCCGCTCTCCTGACGCGTCTAAGAGCGAGACTTCGGACTTATCCGCCTTTAGAACCGCGTTCATTGGAATTCCATTTACGGAGAGAGGCAGCACAAGACGTGATTCTTCTGAGGAATCCCGCGCCGCGAGTTTGGTGGAAGAGTTTCTCTGATCTGAAGCCGGGTCTTCTTCGCGAGGGCTCCAGGCTATTGAGATTGCACTTGCAGCGCCAGGTTGTGCGGAAAGATGTTTCTCGATGGCGAAGACCGGTCTCCACGGAATGACTTGGGAACAGAGGACGATAAGCAACACGATCGCCATGGCGATACGTCCCCGGAGGGTCTTGCGTGTCCGGTATTGCCAGGTCATTATGGCCACGGCTCCGACGAGGATCAACACATAGCGGACGAGGTTGGGGATCCACTCGACGCCGGTCATGTTCGTTGGATCGAATTCGTGACTGTCTCCGCTGATCGCAATGGCCATGACGGTGAACAGAAATGCTCCGCCGAAGAGGATAACGCTCATAACCATTGCATCCGCGATGCTTTGGGTCAGTGCTCCGAGCGCCAGCGCCGGAAGCGTGATTGCGACGAATCCGACGGCCGCGCGCGCGATGGCTGCGGCGAGGGTTTGCTTCAACGGGAAGCCGCTGCCCAGTCCTTGAACAACATCCCCAGCGATGGTTGCTCCCTGCACCGCGAGAGTCGAGAAGATGACTTTTGCGATCAGGAGGTCGCGGCGTCGAATGGGGCGGGTGAGCCAATCCTGCTTTGTGCCCGGCAGCGCGTCCTGCTGGACGAGCATGACGACGAGGATCACGCTGGCGATGAGCCACAGCATCATCAGGAGGGTGCTGAATTGCTGGATAACGGGATTGCCTCGCCCAAGTTCGCCTCTCAGTTGAATGAAGGCGAACGCGAGCTGGAGGGCAGCCACGGCAGCCGTTGCCTTCCACATGAGCTTCCAGTCTTTCTTCAAGATGTGCCAGACCATGTCTATCGTTCCCCTTCTTGCTGTTTTCTCGTGGCTCGCGAGAGCGAAGTGAAGATTGTGCGGAGCGGCATGGGACTTACCTCGATACGCTGTACCCCATCGATCCGCGTTTGTAGCTGCGCCTGCAGATCGTTCTCGACGAACTGGGTATGAACGAAGGTGAGCACATTGCCGCTTTCTCTGACGTCCACCCAGTCGGCCGGCGCTGGCAGGCGGACGGAGGCCGGGCGATCAAGAGTTACTTTGATCTCCTGCATCCGGGCCGTGAGAAGTTCCATCGATTCCTGAAACAGCAGCCTGCCTTCGTCGATGAAGGCGACATCTGTGCCGAACGCTTCCGCTTCGCCGAGCTCATGCGATGACATCAGGATCGTCATCTCGTGCGCATATCCCGCGAGTCCTTCCATGAACTCATCGCGCACCAGAGGATCGAGCCCGCTAAAGGGTTCATCGAGCACAAGGAGCCGAGGGCGGTAAGACAAGGCGCACGTGAGGGCCAGCTTCACTCGCATCCCGTGGGAGAGCTCATTGATTTTTCTGTCGCCTGGCAATCGAAACTGGCGGAGTGTTTCCGCCTCCATTTGCGCGTCCCACGTGGGATAGAACGGACGAAGGTATGCGAGATATTCGGCGACTCTGAGCTTGCCTGGCAGTTCCTGGTTTTCGGATACGTACCCGATCTGAGCCAGCTGTTGTGGCGACAGCTTTCGCGAATCGACGCCGAGAATTTCGGCAGTTCCTGAAGTAGCTTCCAGAAGATTCATCAGGATTTTGATCATCGTCGTCTTGCCGGCACCATTGGCTCCAACGACGAGGAACGCGCTTCCCTCCGGTACCGACAGCGAGAGGTTCCGCAAGGCGCCGTGATTTTTGTATTTCTTGGTGAGGTCTCTGATTTCAATCATCGCGTAGCCTCCACCGAATCCACGGCCTTCGTCCACTCTGCGTGGATCGCGTCAAACAGGTCGGTGAGCACAAGCCCAACGCGACGAGCCTCTGCGACAAGCCGAGCAATTTCCTGCTGCATCAATTGCCTCCGCATATCATCAAGCTTGTGGGGTGCAGGAGCGACGACCGTTCCGAGGCCTGGGCGCATTTCGAGCCATCCCTCGTGGATCAGATAGTGCACCGCCTTGTGGGCTGTGTTCGGGTGAATCTTCAGTTCTGCCGCCAACGCTCGGACGGACGGGAAGTCTTGGCCTTCGGTTAGTTCGCGACTCAAAATCGCCTTTTGGGCCGCGGAAACGAGCTGGTCAAAAATGGATTCGCCTGGGCGGAGCTTCAGTCCAAGAGGTGTCATGTGTGTTAGTGTGACACATGTGACGCTAACCGTCAACAAGATTGGAAAACTGAAACTGGAAGGCCGAAGTAAACGAAATAGACCTACGACAAGAATCGCTTTATGGAGGTGGCTGAAATTCTCAATTGCCCGATTGCTCCAGAATCACG
>WNGH01015119.1_pt1 | contig 11980 bp, 23 predicted proteins | sample 5400631 | NCBI WGS metagenome assembly WNGH01 (sample SAMN13153373, study PRJNA577476) | soil metagenome | isolation source: 115 cm soil or saprolite under Garry oak tree replicate 1 | place: USA:California | collected 2016-06-15 | reverse complement strand
CGCACAAATCACCTAGCCCTGCGCCGAGATAGATAGCGGAGAACCGCGGATTATCCGCCACTGGACGGATTCGTCCGTCGGCGAACGCGGATCAAACCTGACGATCCGGCGATTCACCGCGGATGACACGGATGGCAAAAAAGGAGAACCGCGGATTACACGGATAACATGGATCAAATCTGAAGATGTGGGGATTAACCGCGGATGACGCGGATGACAAAAAAGAGAACCGCGGATGACGCGGATGACGCGGATGACGCGGATTAAACCTGAAGATTTGGGGGCGGGGAGTCCCTCTTAACTTCCCTAACAACTCGCTTCCATTCGAGGCGCGCATTTTTGAAATTTAGTAGCAGCGCCAGTTCGAGCCCGGTTATCGCCAGATATCCGACCATCTGCGCGATGTGCGCATCGGTGAACGCAGCTACGACCTTCGCATCTACAATAATGGCGTCATCGACGATCAAGTCAGGCGTCAAAGATCCGATTACTTGTCCATGATACGAGACCGGAAAGACGCGTTGGGCTTCAACTCTGTGACCGCATTGTCGCAATTCAATCACGAGGGCCCGCTCATAAAGTTTTTCATCGAGGTCCGGCTTCAACTCGTTTAGCACCGCCATGGCGATGCCAATAATGGAGCGACTAAGTTCTTCGTGGATCATGTGTGTCATCCGTTTAAATCCGTGTAATCCGCGGTTAATTCACTTCTCCATCATCCGTCTACATCCGTGTGATCCGCCGTTAATTCCTCTTGCATTCGTCTGCATCCGCGCCATCCGCGGTTTAGTTCTCTTAGTTCTGATCCGTTTAAATCCGTGTAATCCGCGGTTGATCTGTCTCAACAAACTGATCGCCGGCGTTATCCGTGTAATCCGCGGTTTCGGGGTTCCCCCATAAAATAGTTAAAAATAACTGTTGACTTCTTCTGTGGATGCTGCGATAAGCCGTGCCACATTCAGTTACGAATACATATATGAAAACAAAATCCTCCTCAGCATTTACCTTGATCGAATTACTCATCGTGATTGCGATCATCGCCATTTTGGCAAGCATCGCCCTGCCGGCATTCATTGGCGTGCAACGACGGGCGAAACAAACCAAGGACCTTTCCAACGGGAAACAAATCGCCATCGCTCTACGGCAGTTTGCTCTCGATAACAACGGCGACTTCCCAAATAAAGAATATGCGTTTGGCAAGTCGTATACAGATAGCACTCTGACGCCCATAAGCTCTGGCAGCACCTCCAATAGTGCGTTCCGCTGGCTAATTCCGACGTACACCCAAAGCGAAGAAATCTTTGCGGTTCCGGGTTCCAAATGGAATTTTCCAGGCCCGGATAACAAGATCGACGCGACGGCGGGAGGGGACACGCTGAAGGTGGGCGAGAACGGGTATGCGTATACCGCTGCCCTACAAGATACGTCCAATACTTTGTTCCCGCTGGTACAAGATGGATGGAGTACAACGATTCCGAAATACGTGGCAGATACATCCCTACCGGGCGGCGTTTGGACCGCCACTAAAGCCATCGTTATCTTTCCAGACGGCGCCGGCCAGGTCATGACCGTGGACGATAGGTCCAACCTGACAGTGCTCAGGCCGGGCGGATACGCCTACAGCATTTGGGATCTTAGCAAGAGCGCGTCTCCAGATGATTGGCTGGCCACGACGAACTTCCTGCTGAATCCCGAGACCCCTCCATAATTCAGAAGAGAGCTTCGTAACTGTTTCAAAACGCCCAGCTGGATGTTTCCGGCTGGGCGTTTTTGTTTCGGTGCTTAACCACGAATCGACGCGAATTAACACGAATGTTGTTGCCACGGCTCTATGAGCCGTCACTCAGGGTTTCATACCGCCCACAGGGCGGTGGCTACAGGAAAACGGCCGGAACGTTTTGTTTTCCTGCAAGGTCGCTACGGCGGGAGCGACGCTAGTGCCCGCAAATTTCGTTTAATCCTTCGACGAACTGACTGAGCTCTTCGTCGCTGGCGCGACCGAGCTTTGTTCCCAAGCGCTCAACAGAGAGAGTTCGAATTTGACTGATTTTTACCCAGGATCTTTTCGGCAAGCGGGGAGTCGTGAGTTCAAGAGCGAGTGGGAAGCCAACCTTCGGTTGCTGGCTTGTTATGGCTATAGCTATGACGGTGCCGGAACGCTCGTTAAACGTGTCCTCGCTCAAAATAACCACCGGACGCCTGCCAGCTTGCTCTGAGCCCTTGGTTGGCGCCAGATTTGCCCAGCGAATGTCGCCCCTTAGTATGGTGGCCATTCTTTGGTGTCGGCTTCAAAGCCGATCTCGGCAAAAGCTTGCTCTTCACGACGTGAGAGTTTGTCGCATTCCTCGGCGAGCCGGGATTTTTTCAGGCGACTCAACTTTTCCTCGAGCGCCTTCTGGATTGCTTCGCTTCGGCTTCTAAAAACACGATTCTTCACCAAGCTGTCCACATGATGGAGGGTGCGCTGATCCATTGAAATTGCCACTTTTGCTGCGCTCATGAGTGGTATTACTACAGGTATGACCCGACATCAAGAAGGAAGTTCTCACCGTCGCAGGCGCGCGTACGCCTCTATGATCCGCCTCGTCGCGGGGTGTTTTGTTTCGTGCTAAACACTAATTAACACGAAGAAACACGAAGGTTGTAGCCACGGCTCTATGAGCCGTCACGTGAGGGTTCCTCACCGCCCACAGGGCGGTCGCTACAGCGAAACCGCTGGGCGTTTTTGTTTTGTGCTTAATCACGAATCGACACGAATTAACACGAATCACGAAAATAATAACAACCACGGATAATCCGGTCGCCGCGGCGACACGGATTCGTCCGTCGGCGAACGCGGATAACACGGATTCTGTCATTGGTTTTCTTCATTCGGTGAGTTTCTGCCTATCCGTTTCCACCCCGTAGCCTGCCCGCCGCGGCGGGTAATCCGCGGTCCTCTGCTCTGGCCAATTGATAGGGGCGATTAACCTTAACCGCCTTCTTACCGAGATGTGTGACTCTCACGGCTGTTTGTCTATTTCGCTGTTCAGATTTTTAGACAGAATGAACCGAATGCTCAGAATCGAGAAAAGGGGATTTCCGAGATAGAAGGTAAAGGCGCGATGGGTAGCGCCGAGCAACACGGGAGCCGAGCGAGTTTCAATTAATTTTGTTCCCATTCTGTAAATTCTGTCCGAGGTTCGGCACCTGCATCACCGCACCGCCTTGGGGGAGTCAATCGCCGCTACCAGAGAAACCGGCGGGTTTTTGTTTGTACTTAAGGTATTGTTCGTGTCAGCCGCGATAAATGCGGTGTGCGCCAACATCTACGCTCCATACAACGTTGCCTTCGATGTAGAAGACGGCTCGCAGATTGGCACCAATTTCTACAGCATGGATCGTCTTACCGTAAAGTGCGGAGAGTTTGTGGATCTTATGTGGCCGCAGCCGAGGATCGAATGGATTCTGCTTGAAGATTTTGAAAGCGGCAGCAGCAGATCGTCGCTGCTCAGGAGTTAATTTCGCCAGGGCGCGACGGAAGGACTTCGCAGCGCGAAAGCGGTATTTCATTCTGGGCGATCAAGCTCCTGCAAAGCCTCGTCGAGCTCGATCACTTCCCCGCTGGCAATCTCTCGCATGCCTTGTTTGAAGGTGTCGGGAATTTCTACTCCCAACATATCCCGGGTGCGTTCCAGAACTTGCCAGCGTTGTTCCGGCGGCAACGATTTAATCTCTTCGAGGATTTCAGCCACGCCCATCACACAAAACGTAGCGGCACTGCGACGTGAAGACAAGAGTCTCTTGATTAGCTTGGGCAGCCACGCGGTCCAGTTGCTATAATTCGAAGACGCTTTGTAACGTGATTTCCAAATGCGAGAGGGTCCTCAGAGTTCCGATTCCCATGGGTGAGAGATTATTTCTTAACACGAAAAGGAGATCCCTTTTTATACAGATCGATTCTTGCGCGGATGGAATCCGCGAAGTTATTTTCCCCAGCGACTTTTGCGATGGACAACGCTTCTTCGTCCGCCTTTACGGCCTCTTCAAATCGTCCCGCATTTGCATACGCAGCGGCGAGCGTGTCGAGCAGTCCGCTTTGTTTGCAGCCTGAGATTCGGCAAGCTTGCTCCGCCAACCGCACAGCCTCAGCGGCATGTTGAGTCCCCACTTCGCCGCTGGCGGTGGCGTAAATCCATGCCAGACTTTCCATTGCCGGCACATAGTCAGCTTTAATCTGTAATGCAGCAATGTCGTGAGCTGCTGCATCTTTCGTCCTGCCCTGTTCCAGCAGGAGCGAAGCGACATAGCAGTGAGCCTCCACAAACGCGGGATTAAGACGGAGCGCCTCGGAATAGTGTGCCATCGCCTCATCCCAGGCATGTTGTTTCGCCAGGAGATTGGCGAGATTGACGTGAGTGGCGGCCGAGTCCGGAGCCAGTCGCAGTGTCGCTTGAAACTCTTGCATCGCCTCGGTAGTTCTTCCTGCTCTGCCGAGCATGACCGCATAAATGTTATGGACGGTCGCATTCTCGGGCTCCAGCCGCGCCGCATCGCGAAAATGGATCAGCGCTTCCTGCAGTCTCCCGCTGCGGGCTAGAGCTAGGGCTAAATTACGATGGGCATTGGCGAAAGAGGGACTGAGATTCAGCGCATTTTGAAAGGCTTTGATCGCTTCCTCCAGTTTCCCTGTGGCTACGAGGGATCGGCCCAAGTTATTCCAGATGATTAGTTGCGCGCGCGTAAGCCCGGCGCAAAGCACCAGTGCCATTGACGCGCCGAGAGCTTGCACGAATCGGGGAATACGCAATAGGCTCAAGGCTTCCCACCCGCCCCATGCAAGAATGACAAACAAACCGATGAGGGGAACGTAAGTGTAACGGTCGGCCATCGACTGGCTACCCACTTGGACGATACCGATGACCGGGGCGAGGGTTATAAGAAACCAAAACCAACCTGTGAAAAGGTAAGGCTTATGGCGTCCGATTCGAATGACCGCTGCCGAAACAACCACCAGCGTCGCGAGTGACAGAAGGGCGCGTATCGCCGACGGATGCAGGTTGTAGGGATAAATGACGGCAAGCCCAGTCGGGCTGAACATTTTCCCGATGTAAGCGACGTAGGCGAGTACTGCATTTTCCAAGCGCAGGAAAATCGGAATCGTATCCAACGACGTCATCGCTTTCTCCCGCTGGACCAGCAGCGTGACGACGCTCGAAGCGATGCTCAATGCGAGGAATGGAAGCTTTTCGATCAAGAGACGAAAAGTCCTGTGCTCCGCAAAGCGCCGCAGGGGCCAGTAGTCGAGTAGCAGTAACACAAATGGCAGTGAGACCAGCATCGGTTTTGCCATGAGACCGATGCCAAATAACAGCAGTGCGAAGAAGTAACGGGAAATCCGACCAGTCTTCGCATAATCGGTATAAGTGACGAGTGCGAGCATCCAAAAGAGCGTGCTCAGCACATCCTTACGTTCGGAAATCCACGCCACGGATTCGACGTGCAGAGGATGCAGTGCGAAGAGGGCCGCGACCAGTGCGCCGCGCCATTTTGCTCCGGTTGCACGAAGCAACCAGAGAAACAAGAGAAGTGTGTTAGCAACATGAAGAAGCAGATTGACGGCATGGAAAGCGCCAGCACCGGAACCGAAATACTGACTGTTTAGCATGAGAGAAATCCACGTGACCGGGTGCCAGTTTGCCGTGTGATTTGTCACAAACGCCCAGCGCAGGTTTGCGAGAGTGATCCCACTCAGGACATGGGGATTCCCAGTGACATAATCAGGGTCGTCGAGGCCGATGAATTGCGCTTGAAAGACCGGCACGTAAACCAGCAGGGTCACGAGGGCGAGCCACAGGCAAATGAATACCGGTTGCCCCAGCCTCTCGATGTTGAATTTTCTGAAGGCGGTGTTTTCCGACATGGGCGGGGTTAATCCAAATGGAGCGTATTTTCTATCCCGTGGGTTTCCAGTCTGTTGCCGCGAACGTTACATTATGGAGAACGAATCGACACGAATAAACACGAATGACGAAAATAATAAGAACCACGGATCACGCGGATAACACAGGTTCGCCATTGGTTGTCTTCATTCGGTGGGTTTCTGCCTATCCGTTTCCACCCCGTAGCCTGCCCGCCGTGGCGGGTAATCCGCGGTCTTCTGCTCTGGCCGATTGGTAGGGGCAGTTACCCTCAATCGCCCCCACTGTGATCGCGTTACAGATCCTCCGGCGTTAAACCGGTTCGCTTCCCAAGACGAGCGAGCATCTTCGGTCCGATCTCTTCTCGATCGTGAAATGCAAAGACGACGTCGGGCCGGCCAGGGCGTGAAAGAGTACGGTGCGATCCGTGGAATTCTCGTTTAATGGTCCAACCCATCCGCAACAATGCAGCCAATACTTTGCGAGCTTTAGCAGAGCCCCATCGGCTCATGCCGCCACAACTGAGAAGACCTTTTCGATTACGGGCGAGGTTTCGCCATGCTCGATCCGCTCGGCAAGAACACGCAGCGCTAGCGCTTCAACGCGTGACACGGCTTCTTCACGGGTACGTCCGTAAACCATGGCCCCTGATATTTGGGGAATCTCCGCGATCCATCGGCCGTCTTTGTCCTGCTCAATCTCGATAGTGAAACCCATGACCCGTGAAGATCGACGAAAGCAGGAGAAACTTAACCTAGTCAATTCTCCTATTTGGCCGAATCTCATTCCCAACGCACTGTATTCCGCAAGAGAGCTTCGTAACAGTTTTCTCGCTCCAGGAGCGTTTTTTTTGGAAACAATTTTTATTGGTAGGGGCGATTGACCTCAATCGCGAAGGCGCTTGTTGTAGCCACGGCTCTGTGAAGGTCATTGCAGTTTCGTACCGGCCACAGGTCTGCACACCGGACGGATTGGTCCTGCGGCGAACCGGTGGCTACAGGAAACTAGCAACGCGTTTTTTGTTTTGTTGATAGCGAATGAAATGCGGTTGCTTTGACAGCCGCGCTTCGGCGCGGATAGTCGCTCCAGTAACTTGAATTAAATGGACGCTTCGTTGGTGGAAGAGTTGATCGCCAAGAACAAGCCGTTCAAGATTGAAACGGCTTCCGGACGGGTATTCGAAGTGCCACACCGCGATTTTATCAGCTTTTCGACCAGGAAAACGTCGCTGATTATCTCTTACGAAGAGAACGGTGCCGAACACTTCGCGATAGTTCCTCTGCTCACAATCACGGCCGCAATAGCACCGGCCTGATAACAACTTTAGCAGGTACGTGGGGCCTCAATCCGCCGTAATTCGAAAAGGGTTTCGTAACTGTCTCAAAATCCCCACATGGTCGCAGGGCGTCTTTGTTTTTGTACTTAACGACGAATCGATACCAATGTTGTTGCGGTAGCGGCAGGCGTTCCGCCTGCGAACTCAGTGACCTTTGCAGCCGACACGGCTGCCTCTACAGTCAATCCCGGCGGGGCGTTTTTTGTGCGTCCTAGGAGATGCGTTCCAAAACGAGCACGCTCTCGGTCTCGCTAGCGACGAAATCGCGAATAAGAGCGTGCTGCGATCGTAAGAGATTGACGACTGCCTCGGTTCCGCAATTGCCTACACGCAGCCAAATAAACTTTGGCGGTGAACCCAGCGCGACGCTTCTCTGATAGAAATCAGTATCTTTGGATATGACTGAAAACCCGTGCTGCTTTGCCCAGTCAGCAATGACGGCGTCGTCTGCTCGCGTGAGCTCCACGCTCTTTACATGCGTGCAATCAGGGAACAGATCGGTGAATGCGAGCAACGATCTTGTCGGAAAGATTTTCATCCAGTAACAGCCTCACGCTGACGCGACGAACAGCTTGCGTTCGCGATCGGCTGCAAAGGCCAAGCAGGCTTTGATATCCTCACGCGTCAGTTCCGGGAAATCCCGCAGAATCTCATCTTCAGTCATTCCACCAGCGAGATACTCGAGCACGTCTTGAACCGTGATTCGCATTCAGCGGATACATGGCTTGCCGCTACGCTTCCCTGGCTCGATCGTGATGATCTTGGAATAATCCATTGGGCCAGCGTAAATCAGTAATAACATTCATGCAATCTCGCCTGATTTCAATACACCGACCAGCCGCGGTGGCCGAAGGGACACTGATGCACACCAATAAACACTAATCTTGTAGTCCACGCCGTTGTGGGCCGACGGGGCGTTTTTTTGTTTTTTGATAATCGATCTCCTTGGTAGCGGCGATTGACCTCAATCGCCAAGGCGGTTCTGGGAAAACGGTGGACAATAATTGGAGACCAAGCGCGACTCGCATGGCGGTATCAGATTTTGTTTCATTCCCCTGCGGTTCTGTTAAACAGAGATGATGAAACGCGCGCTATTCGTTCTCGTGCATGTTGTTCTGTTTGCCGTAGCTGTTACTCCCGCGTTTGCCGGAAGTAAGAAAAAGAAGGCAAGCCCGACGCCGAAGTATCAGCCACCGGTAATTTCCAGTGTAACCGGAAACACCATCACGGTAACCGAAGAAAAAACAACGAGAGCGTTTATCGTCACTCAGTTCACAGAGATCACAGTAAACGGACAAAGAGCGACCATTGCCGATTTAAAACCCGGGATGACAGTGAACGTCACGATTGGAGTGGATCGTTCTCAGGCCGGTCGAATCATTGCAACCGGCGTGGGCACGGACGACAAGCGAAAGAAGAAAAAATGACGGAACCAGCAGAGCTACGGGTGAATGGCGAGATTCGGAGTTTCGCCGCGTCCTGGGTGGAGCGCGTCAATAGACGCCTCACCGGAAATACGGGTCGCTCAAAGGTCCTCGTGAGAAAAACCCGAAGCGCTCTTATGCTGGGGCACGACAATGGCGGAATGTTTGGGCTCGGAAATCGGTTGAACAATCCATCTCCAACCGAAATTGCCATTCTTATCGATAGACCAGGCTCCGCCACCACGTCTCGTGACTTCTACCCGCCATTGATTGTTATTTCCCGGGATTGCGAATGCGTACGTGACAACACCTGCCATCATCGCTCCACAAAGCATTCCACCGAGAAATATGTTTATCATTTTTTTCATATCCCTTTTCTTGTAATCGAAGATCGTCTTCAATGCAGCCTGCTTTGCGGCATGATAACACGAACCTAATCCCATACGAACACTAAATTTCTTAGGAGTCCATCGGTATGTTGGTTTCGTGTTTGCATCGGTAAAATCCCTAGTGGAATACAAGGTCGTTTACGACGTTTTCAATGATAGCGCGGACGCCGGGGGTGAGAACGTGGTTTTGACGGCCCTTGTCGCAAAATTTCATTGATCTTTGTCTTAGCTTTCTGCCAGTCTTCGACGTGTGCGGCTGCTAGTTGAAATACTAATTATCGGCGGGCTGATTTATCTCGGGTGGGAACAACCTTTAAAGCAACGGGCCGACGAGGTGAAGGAAGCAATTCGCGCCGCAGGGCACGCTCTGGAACACCCCCAATCGAGCGAAACACAGCGAACTGTCCCACCAGCCACAGCCGCGCCTGCGGCAACGCCGATTCCGACTCCCATCCCGCAACCAAGAGTGACGATCACGGCGCCGACAGCATCACCGCGAGGCGCGTGGATGTGGGATGAAAAACATCGCTCAGTTCTTGATCGGCCAGCATACGATCAGAGCCAACCGGTACAAAAATACCACGATCAGTACGGTCGCAGTTACTGGATCGACGCGAATGGCGTGCGCCACTACGATCAGTGACGCGAGGCCAACGCTTGAGCGCTGAGAGGCGCGAACTTAAATTCTACTTGTGGTTCTGCATATTCGAGAACTATTACATGCCGCGCCGTTTGAGGCCTTGGCGAGCCGGGCATATTTGTCAGAGAACGGCGGTGAGTTCTTGGACGCTAATTTATGCTTGCCGCAGAATGCTCTGCAAAGTCTTTGGTGCAAGGACGCGATGCGCAGGCGCGGTGACACGAAGTGAGCCTCGCACAAGACGGATATGTGAACCTTCTTGCCTTTCCTCAACGAATCCCAAGCGCTTCAACGCGCGCACCACGCGTTGACCACGTAAATCGCGAGGCAGCTTCACGCCAACTGCAGCACGGAATCACTCTCAAAATGCAGAGTGACCTCGCGCGGCGCGGATCGGCCCGCAAAATGACAGCGCACAGCTTCCTTAATCGCATCAGCGACCTCCGATAGATTCTTGGCTTGCGTTGTAATTCCACCACCCTCGGGGTCATCCCATGAGGCGACCAATACGCCCCCTTTCACGTCACGTTCTATCTTAAATGCCAAGGGATCCATTGGATTTAACGTGGCAACTCGAACAACATAACCGATCAGAAATGAGGGTCAATCGACTCTCAACTCTTGACCGGCGACTGCTCTGCTTTACTCAGTCACTTCTTCGAGCTGTTGACCAATTACGTGGATGCTCCGGCATTGAGTTCACGATCAGGCGCGATATTTTTTGGCACTTCCACTATTCGTTTACGACTTCGATCTGCTTATCGACCACCTCTGCCGTAACGCGATCGGTAGCCACGTGGACCCAATAATGTTGCTCACCTTCGACGTTTGGCGTGAGGGATTGACAGTCGGAGACACAGCAGGGAAACTATGCGCGAGAGAGCAACATGAGCGTGCAGGACATTATCGCAGAACTGCCAAAGCTATCCGAAGAGGAGCGCGAATTGATTCTGCGGCGACTAGTCAACCTGGATGAATGTTTTGAACCGACGCCGGCCATGGAAGATGCCATCCGGGAGGGTCTCCGCTCATTACGTGAAGAGAAGACTTATTCCGCGGCAGAGGTGCGCGCCCGCATCGCCGCATGGACTGCGCGGTAATCTATTCCGAGGAAGCTTTGGTGGATTTGCAGGAGATCACGGCATTCATCGCCGCCGATAATGCTGGCGTAGCACAAAGATTTGCAAATCGGTTGGTTGATCTCGCTGAATCGCTACGATCGATGCCAGAGCGCGGGCGGCCGGTGAAAAAGTAGCCAGGCGTCCGTGTGGTTGTGCTGACTCCGTATCTGATTTTCTATCGCTTCGAAAGAGCAGACAATAGGGTGGAGATACTGCGTTTTTGGCATGGCGCGAGAGATCCGCTTACCTTGGAGCTATGACCCGAGACGAACGGTGCACCTACCCGCAGCATCGACATTCCAATAGTCAGTGGTCAGTAGGCGGGTAGCCCGCCGACAGTGGCACTACTGCGTCACTTCTTCCAGCTGCGTACCGAGCACGTCCACAGTCGGCGGGTTCGTCGTGGTGGTTAGGTCGCGACCGATTGCGATATGAAGCCAGTATCGTTGCTCGCCTTCTATGGCAAAATCATTCTGAAGGCCTGTGGCATTTGGCCGATAGCGGCCGCTTTGAGCAATCCAGCAATCGGCAAATTCCACGTCCGTGTTGACCTCTTAACAGAAAAAGCTTGTGAGAGGTGAAAAAGCTGCGATAAAGCATTGTCCAATGCGACGAAGTCCAGATGGCCGACACGGCTTCACTCTCATGGAGCTGCTCATTGTCATAGCGATGATCGCGATCCTCATCGGCATCGGCTACCCGACCTTTATCTCGATACTGGAAAAGGCGCGCAAAACACAGGCCGCAAATGAGGAGCAACAAATCGTTACAGCAGTGAACGGTTATTACACGGATTACGGGAATTATCCCGTCGATGTACCTGGTGGCAACACAACAGATGCTTACTTCGGATCTGGAACCGCGCCAGCGGGCAGTACTAGCTACGGAACGAATGACCGGCTTTTCGACGTATTACGCGATAATACTTTGTCGGCAAACACCTCCGCAAACGCGTGCCCCGGCACAAATTTAGTAACGTGTCTTAATCCGAGAGCAACCGTCTATATCCAACCTCCTATATCCAAAACTGGGACAAAAGCAGGCATCGATTCAAGAACTGGCAGTCCAACAGTTGGCATCTGGTTCGATCCATTTGGATCGCCATATAACGTGATGATCGATGAGACCTACAATAATCAGCTGACAAACCCGTACACTGATGTGCCGGGT
>WNGH01028066.1_pt1 | contig 11982 bp, 10 predicted proteins | sample 5400631 | NCBI WGS metagenome assembly WNGH01 (sample SAMN13153373, study PRJNA577476) | soil metagenome | isolation source: 115 cm soil or saprolite under Garry oak tree replicate 1 | place: USA:California | collected 2016-06-15 | reverse complement strand
GCGCCCCTCGATGACGCCCGCTTCCACGACGGGAATGTCGAGACTGCGGAACCGGTTCGGCCCCGGAACGATGCTCGTTCGCGCAAAGAGCGGCACGAGCAGCGGTGACTCGAGCGACACCGAGTCGAGACTCACCATGACGGGCTCGAACGGGACGAGATCCCAGACGTGATAGGCGCCGGTGGAATCGGTCCGCGCTGAGAGCGAGCCGATCAACACCCGCGCGTTGGCCACGCCCGGCTCGCCCGCATCGCGAATGCCGTTGGCGTTCACATCCATGAAGACGCGCCCCGAAAGGCCGGACCGCTCGAGGGAAGGACCGGGTGCTACGCCGAGCCGGTCCGTGCGGCGATCCCACAGGACGGACCCCTGGAGGAATTGGGTCGCGCTGACCGCCTGGCCGGGGGGTGCGAGCACCGACGTGACGGCGCGCAGCGCCGAGAAGTACGACGTCACCGTGACCGTGTACGTGAGTCCGGCGCCGCGGAGCCAGCTCGCGCCGACTTCGAGCCGTACACCGCGCGCCACTGAATGCGCCGCGAACGCCGACCAGGAGACCAGTCCCGCCCGGCGTTCGATCTCGGTGTTGGTCCGGAGCAGCGTCTGACTCAGGAACGTCCCCCACCGGCCGCGCGGTGTGATGAACGTCGACACGCCGGCAAACTCCTGGTTGCCGCTCGCCGCCCCCACACCCCCTACTCCCGCCGCCTGCCCATGGTCGGTGCGCACATACGGCAACAGCCGGACCTCCTCCGTTTGAAGCGAGGCTCCCACGCGCGTGCGGGTCACCACGCCGGCGTTGGTGCTGACCCGCTCGAAGCGGCCATCAAAGAAGAAGAAGCCATGGCTCGTCCGGGGCCGCACGAATCCGGTCAGCGTCCACTGCGCGCGCCGTCCCGGCACAGCCAGCACCGATGCCGAATCGGCCGCGAAGTGCACGTACTCTCCCTCGAGCCGCAGATCGACGGATGGCTCGTAGCGCAGCGCGCCCCGCACGAGCCCATTGCCGATCAGCTCACTCTGGATCGCCCACGCATTGCTCGGATTCCCGGAGACCGCGGCGTATGGATGGGTGCGGTCCGGCAGCGAGTCGCGCCAGTACTGATCGATGCCCCCCTGCACTGTCCAGCGCCCAGTCGCACCGTAGCGCATGTCGAGATTCGCCGTCGCGTTACAGGTGAACGACGGCTGCGGGCAGTGACCGCCCGAAATGCCGTATTCGAACCGGCGCGCCGGGAGCAGATCGGTCAGCACGCGGTAGGTGCGATTGAACTCGCGAATCTCACCGAACGGGCCGTAGGCGACGAAGTCGACAGGGTTCTCGCCGTAGCGCACCGGGAGATCGATCGAGAACCCGCCCGAGGGGCTGGCCGAATCGAAGGCCACGAGATCGCCGCCACGGTACGCCTCGACCGACCACCCCGGCTCGAGGCTGCCGGCGTAGCGCAGCGACCCGATGAGGGATGGGCGGACATACGGCGCGTTCGTGATCGCGACGCCGAGGAGCGGGCGGGACCGTGGCCCGGTGGATGCAGCGTCGCCCAATCGCAGCTGCTTGACCCAGCGGTTCTCACGCCACACGCCGGTCCAGGACGCGTCGACGTGCACGCGGCCCTCATCGGCCGGGCCGACGCTCTGCCCCAGCATTTCGAGCGAGCCGCCGCCGACATCGGCGCCGAGGCCGAATCCGTAGGTCGAGCCCGCCAGCGGGTCTGTGGAGGGCGAAAACAGCGAATAGTCGACGACGACGCCATCCCAGGACGGGCGCTGGAGCCCGAACGTCAGGTCGGCACGCGTCCCATCGGGACGACGCAGGTACGCCTCACGGGCTGATTCGCGGCGCAGTCGGCGGGCGATCGGGAGGCTGCCCGCATCCACGACGGTCGCGGTGAGTACTGCATCGAGTCACTGCGCGGATCGATGATGATGGGGACGTTGCCCGGATCCATCGTCGCTTCCAGGCGACCGTCTGGTGTCAGGCGATGGCGAATTTCCACGAGCTGGAAGAACTGCGATAGCGGCAGCAACACTTCAGACCGGACCCGATAGGCCTGGACGGTCGTCCCCGTGATGCGCCCGATGCGCAGGTCGATGACGACTTGTTCGGGGGCGGTATCCCGCGGAACCTGGTAGCCGTGCAGCGCGGCCACCAACAAGAGAGGCGCCGCGAGTAGCATGGTCTTACTGGTAGATCAGCGAAACGACGACGTTTCCCTGGTAAATCCCGGGTTTCGCCGTGGGCGCCGGGTTCACGGTGCCGCCCAGCCAGATGAACATGTTGAAGTTCGGAGGCGGGCCAAGGCGGCCCACGTCACCGACGGCAGGATTGAACACGTTGCCCCCCGCCGGGCTGTTCGTCGAGCGACGCCAAATCGCCGAGGTCGCGTTGAACGCAATCGGCATCGTGGAACCGGGCAGCGCTTGAATGTTCGTGAGCGTCGTGGGCAAGGTGAAACTGATGACGACGAACGCGTTGGCGCTGCCGCTCACCTGCCACTCACCGGCGTTTGCCGCCGCAGGCGCCACCGTGGTCGCAACGCCTTTGATGACGGTTCCAAAATTGAGGTCCCGCATGGTCGAAATCGTCATTCCGGTCGTGACCACGACGGCGTCCGCCGAAACGGAGCTCGAGCCCCCTTGCGCCGGCAAGCGCGGCGCCAGAGCCAGAAGCGCGGCCACGAGCACAGTCCGTTTCACGGAACGACCACTTGCACGGAATCACGGACCGCCGGCGCCTTGAGCACGACCTTGGGATCGAGATCCTCACGCTCGGCGACGACCTCGTAGCGCAGCCAGTAGCGCCCGCGCGCGCGCGCTGGACGGGCAACTGCGGTCGCGAGACGGGGCTCCATCGTGTAGTAGACGCCGACCGGTGACTGATAGGATCGGACGACCGAATCGCCGACCTGCAGTGGGTGCACCGCGCCGAGCGAATCCACGAGGGTCTCGCGAATCATGCCGACGAAGGCCGCGTTCCCCTGACGCTCGATCTTGGCGCGGGTGATGAGCGAGTCGCCGACAATCTGGGCGCGCAGATTCGATAGCGATACACCGGTACGCACGGCACCCTTGCGGTAGTTCACGCCGATGATGGTCCGCACCTCGAGGGTCAGACCGACCTGAATCGCCGTGGTGTCGCCCACGCCTGTGATCGGAACGCGGCCGGCCTGGGCGGCGATGATGAGCCGCAGCCAGTATTCGCCGTCCGCCAGTCCGATGGGCGGCCGGGCGAGGAGGCGCACGGTTTGGCGCTCCCGTGGGCCCACGGTCAAACGACGGGGGAACGCCTGGATCCACGCGAGCGCGGAAGTCGCCGAATCCGCCGGCAGGGTGTCGAGCCTGATCCCGCCTGCCGAGTCCGTCGTCGGATACCCGAATATTGTCGAGATCGTGACTTCGACCGCTTGAGTACCGGGATTGTAGAGCAGCACGGAGCCGCTACGCTGGGTATGGTCGATGAACACGGCGTGCGGGGCCACCATGACACCCTGCGCGGCCAATGACGCACTGGCGAACACGACCATGCCGGCAAGCCCGAGCGCGCGCATCACAGGTACGTCACGGTGAGGGTGATCGTCCCGGTGTATGCGCCGGCGCGCTGGTTCGTCCCGGGATTCGCAGTGGCCCCGACGAAGACCGACACGTTGCCATTACTCGGAAACACGACTGTAGTCGGCTGTCTCGGGTCGAAGCCCACTTGACTCCCAATCGCCTGAGTTGCCGAGTAGCCCGCGTCACTCGCCCCAAACGTGATGGGCATCAGCGCGCCAGCGGGACCGGTCATGCTCAACGGCAGCACGAATGACAGCAACACGGGACCACCCTTCGGGCCTTTGATGTCGAACTGCCCGCTGTTCGCGGGATCAGTGCGCAACACAATGCGCGGAACACCCGGCAGCACGGCGCCGAACGTCACGCCACGCACACCAGTGACTGTAAGCGGTTTGCCCTGCGCCAGCAGCGGCACGCCGAGCAACATCGCTCCGATGAGGACCCACGATTCGCGTTTCATATGTTCAGGTGTCTCCTTGCGACAGCGCCGGCAGAGGATATTGCATCCCCTGCCGGCGCGCCATCAGCTCGACGCCAAATTCAGTAGCTTAGTAGACCACCGTCATGGTGATCGAACCAGTATAGACGCCCGCCGCCTGGTTCGTCGCCGGCTGCACCTGCGCACCAACCCACACCCACAGAGCGCCTGAGGCGTTCAGGGTCGGGGTCGCGCCAGCCACCGGCGAGAAAGCGGTGCCGCTGGTCTGCGCGTTGTTCTGGGCATGCACACCCGTGTAGCTCACGATCGGCATGGTGTTACCAGCCGAACCGAGCGTCGCGGGGAGGGTGAAGGAAATCGTTACCGGGGTGCTCGCCTGGCCCGTGACATCAAAACGGCCGGCGTTCGTCAGATCCGTCGCTGCGATCGTCTTGTTCACGCCCGGGAAGACGTTTCCGAAGCTCAACTGCTGAGCGCCAACCACGTTGATCGGCGTCTGGACGCTTGCCGTCGCCGTGATGCTGGCATTGTTCGTCTGGGCCTGGAGTGCCGTGCCCGTCAGGACGAGGGCGGCCACAACCAGGGACAGCTTCGTGATCCTGCGCATTTCGTTAACTCCTGTTTTTGGTGTCGAGCTTTTAGTCAGTTGGAGTGCCATTCGGCTCCTCCACCTTCGGAAGGCCGTAAGGGCAAGGGTTATGCCAACCGACACGATCCTGGCCACTGTCAAATTATTAGACGAAACGACGCGAAAACGCGGAAACCGAGATAGGACTTGCACTTAGCTAAGGCAACAACAGGATGGTGTCGTAATTGTCGACGCTTTTTCATGCTGGGCCATGCCTGACGAACGAGTGGAATTGCTTGTTACATTTGACGTTACGTCGTTACAATTCATCGGCACGCCCCCTGCCTTAATGAGAAGCCGAAATCCAACAGCACTCACTCAGGGGAGCAGGCGATGCGGTTCGGGCTCGTAGCGGTTCTGGTGGTCGGCGCGCTGACGCTGGTGGGGCGGGATGCAGAAGCCCAAGCTCGTGGCACCATGCAAGCCACCGCTACGGTAGTCGATACTCGCCAGGGCTTTGAAGCCCTCTCGGCCGTCCGGCAGGCCCTTACCGATTCCAGAATCGAGAGCCGTCACGCTGTAGAGACAGTGGCCGTTGTTTCGACCGCCCGTCCGGCAACCAGCCCGTCCACCGTTGTGGTTACGGTCGACTTTTCGAGGAACTAGCTAGACGCCCAGCCGCTGGCGCAATGCCGGCGGCATGAGCGGGATGGCGTATTTCACCGGGACCGACAGCGCGAATCCCGGCCCCTGCCGCAGACCCGCCCGGTGCACCGAAATCACGTCTCCATCAGCATTGAAAACCGGGCTCCCTGAGGATCCCCCGGTCGTCATGCCGTCGAACTGAATCAGGTCGGCGGTCACGCGCGACAAGATCCCGGCTGTCATGGAGGTCCGCACGATGGACGTCCGATCGCGCGCGAACCCAGAGCCGGCGGGATAGCCAATCAGCGCCGCCGGCTCACCCTGACGGGCTTTGGTCCCGGCCCAGTCGATCGCCCTCAGATACGAGCCCTGGTAGCCTCGCACTTTGATCAGCGCCACGTCGCGGTCCCGCGAGGTGGCGACAACATCGGCATACCGGCCGGCCGACTGATCGGCCATCGTGACCCACACGGTGTCCGGCCCGGCATGCGCGGAGTCCGCGACCACGTGCCAGTTCGTGAGCATGTACCCGTCCGGGCTGATCATGAACCCGGTCCCGTCGTAGCGGTCGCCACCGAGGGCAACGGTAATCAATCCGACCGCGCCTTGATTCAGCTGCGCCATGCCGGCGAAATCGGTCCCGCGGATCGCCCGCAGCTTCGCATCGAGGCTGGCGGTCTGCACCTCAGCCGAGCTGACCGCGTGCCGGAGACTATCGATCAGCTCCTGGGACGGTGCGCGGCGCTCGGCGGCAGCCAGCTGATCCCGCAGGCGCTGCAGATCCCGCTGCGCCTCTTCGCGCCGTGTTTCGCCCGTCGCGAGCTGCTGTCCCAATGCCTGCTGTGCCCGGTCCAAGGCGGCTTGTAGCTGCGCCGTCCGCGATTCCGCCGCGGCCAGCTTCACTCGGAGCGTTTCGACATCCGCAGCCGGCGCCGCGGCGGCACGGGCGGCTTGCAACTCGTGGCGCAACCGCTCCCCCTCGGCGCGCGACGAATATTCCGCGGTCCGGAGCGCCTGCTTCGTATGCTCGACCTGACCGGAGAGCAGCCAGTAGACGCCGTACACGCCGCCGCCGAGCAGCAGGACGAGAACGATGATGAGTCCCGTCAGCCAGCGGATCTTGCGCCTGGCGTCCTTGCCGACCTCTTCGCGGACCGCTTTCATGAACGCCACAGAATTACGAGCTTTCGCGAGCGCTTCGCCGATCATTCCGATCACCGTCTTCTGACCAGGTGACGCTCCCGCTTGTGGTCGCGGGACTGCCTTGCGCGGAGCGGTTCCCATTCCCTCCACGAGCAGCACCGGCCCGCCCTGGCCCAGCATGATCTTGTCGCCGAGCCGGACCGGCATCGGCTTCGCGATGCGCTCGCCGTTCAGGTAGGTGCCGTTCTTGCTTTCGGCATCGAGTACCTGCAGACCGCCGCCCGCACCCACGGTCAGCTCGGCGTGCACGCGAGAGACGATGGTGTCATTCGCCTCGACCGGCTGGACTTCACATTCCCGGCCGCGGCCGAGGCGGATGCGCGTGCCACGCGCCTCGAAGCGTTTTCCGCTGGTGGTCGCGAGCAACGTCACCCCGTAAGCGCGCTGCGTCAGGCCGGGATGCTCGGCGAGCGTGGCCTCGAGGTGGGCTGCGATGGTGGCGACACTGTATTCGGGGCCCGACTCTCCAAGGCGGATCACGTCACCCTGCTTCACGGCAGTGGGCGTGCTCACGCGCTTGCCGTTCAGAAATGTGCCGTTCTTGCTGCTCAAATCGGCGAGGAACCACGCCCCATGCTCGAACCGCAGCTCCGCGTGGCGGACCGATGCGACGCGCGCCGCCTCGCCCCGAACGACGACACTCGCATCGGCGCTGATGCGTGCCGTCGCTGATCGTCACGTGCCGCGTGCCGGTTTGATCGGCGTCGTGGCGGCAAACGTGCCCGACTTGAGCGAGCTCCTCATCGGACTTCCCGGCACGCGCGCCGACTACCTGGTGCTGCATCGTGGTGTTACGCACTCGCTCATCGGCGCTCTCGGCGAGATTGTTGCGCTCACTCTGCTCCTCGGAGTGGGGTGGCGCCTGGCACGGTGGACCCTCGCCCGGGACGGTCGTGCAGTCGCGGTCCCGGCGTGGGGATGGCTGGCTGCTGGCATCGGAGCAGCGGTCCTGAGCCACCTCTACATGGACTGGCAGGGCTCGTATGGCTGGCGGCCATTTCTTCCCTGGAACAACACGTGGTACTACTTGGATTGGGTGGCGATCGTCGACCCGTTCTTCTGGTTGGTGCCGCTGGTCGCGCTCGCGTGGGGAGCGGAGCGTCACTGGATACCGCTCGCGGCGGCCCTCGTGGTCGGTGGGACCATCAGCGTTTTCCTGGTCCGGGCCCATGACATCGTGGCCACGTGGGTCCTCGCCGTGTATGCGATGGTCTGCGTCATTGGCGCGATCGGATGGCTCCGCTACTGGTTCGGCCCCGTGGGGCGGCAACGCGCCGCGACGTTTGCCTTGTTCGTGCTCGTGGTGTACGCGGGTGCCCAGGCGGTCGTGGCCGGCGGACGGAAGCGCGAGATCCGCCAGGTGGCCGAGCGCCGTTTCGGCCCCGCCGCGTCGTGGGCCGCGCTCACGAATATCGGCCGGCCGTTCACGTGGGAAGCGATCTACGCCAACCAGGACACGGTCGCGGGCGAGGACTGGCGGCTACCGCGGCATCTGCGCGCGCAGCCGGTCGAGCGCGCAGTCACGGAGACACGCGAAGGCCGGGCGATGGCGCAATTCGCTCGGTTCCTGGCGGCCGACGTGGATACGAGCTCGGGAGCCGTGTACTTGTGGGATGCGCGCTACGCGCGCGCGAGCCGCGACGGCTGGGCCGTCGTGACGGTCAGGATGGAGTCGAGTCGTTGAACGTGAGGCCGGAGCCGCGACGATCCCGCAAATGACGCCGCTGCTTGAACGAGCGTCGCTCCATGCGACTGCGTCGCTCGGACCGCCCGCGCCGCTCTACCAGGATTGCGGCGTGGCGCACGCGCCGATCAGTGATCCGCCGGTCGAGCCCGGAGCGACGCTCAGGTCGCACGCGACGTTCCACGTGATGTCGCGGCTCACGGTACTCGTTGTCCATCCCGATCAATCTGCGGTGCGCCTGGAGTTCGTGCCAGCCGAAACGAGCGGCTAGATTTCTCGCGCGTGCAGACACCCGATCGACGCTCAGGTCAGAACGTGACGCCCGTCACCAACACCGCGATGCAGACACCGCCGGCGGGCGTGCTCGACGACGCGCTCCGGGCGCTCGAGCCGACGTTTCGGCTCGAGAACCTCGTCGCGATGTCGGCCGATCGCGCGCTGTATCACGGCTGGGATCGCGTGCTGAAGCGGCCGGTCTCCATTCGCGTGCATCTCGCGGCCGAGGCGCCGGGACGCGCCTGGTTCATGCGCGAGACCGAAACGCTCGCCCAGCTCGACCATCCCGCGATTCGGCATGTCTACGCCGCCGGCGAGATCGCGTCGTTCGCCTATCGCACGGCGAACTGGATTGAAGGCGAAAGCCTCGCCGATGCGCTGCGGCGTGGCCCGCGCCCGATTCCGCAATCCATGTCGCTGATCCGGGATCTGCTGGCCGCGCTCGAACACGCCCACGCCCGCGGCATCATCATGCGCCGCATCGTGCCCTCCACGCTGATGATCAATTCCGGCGGCCAGGGCGTCGTCACCGACCTGCGCTACTCCAACTGGTGCCTGCCCTATCTGCCGCCGATGGAGGCGGATGACGCGAGCGCGTCCTTCATGGCACCCGAAGTCCGCGCGGGCGAGGCGGGTGAACCCGCGAGCGACGTGTACAGCGTGGCCGCGAACATCTACGCCGCGCTCACGGGATTCCCTCCCGACCCCGATCCGGCGCGCATCGTGCCGCCGCGCGATCAGCGCCCGACGGTGCCGGTGGCAGTCGAGCGCGTCATCGTGCGCGCGCTGGCACGCGTACCCAAGGATCGCTACTACACGGCGACCGAAATGCTCGAGGACTTCGTGACCGACGCCGGCACGTTTCAAGTGCTTGCCGCGGCGCCGGTCATCACCGAGACGGGATTCGAGCGGCGGCTGCGCCGCGCGCTGGGCGACGACTACGAGCTCCTCGAGGAGATCGGCGCAGGAGGGTTCGGGCGGGTGTATCGCGCCCGGGACCTGGCCCTCGAGCGCGACGTGGCCATCAAGGTCCTGCATCCGGCGCTCACCGCGGACCCCGGCGTGACCGAGCGGTTCCGCCGCGAGGCGCAGCTCGCGGCGCGGCTGCGGCATCCCCACATCGTGAGCATCTACGACATTCAAGGCCGCGCCGGTCTCACCTGGTATGACATGGAATACGTCCCCGGCTCGAGCCTGGCGCAGGTGGTCCAACGGCACGGCACCTATTCGCTCGACCAGACCGAACGGTTGCTGAACGAAGCCCTGTCGGCGCTCGAACACGCCCACAGCCTAGGACCCCGACGGGCGACTCCGGATCACCGACTTCGGGCTGGCACTGGCGCTGCGCGGCAGCGCGCGCTTCGGCGGGGCGACGTCGCGCAGCGGCACACCGCAATTTGCCGCACCCGAGCAGCTGCTGGGCGAACGCGTCGACCAGCGCGCCGACCTGTACTCCTTGTCCGCGGTCGCCTATTTCGGACTGCTCGGCCGACCCCCGTTCGCCGGGAAAACACCGGAGCAGATTCTCGCGAAGCAAACGACCGACGACGTGCCGCCGCTGTCCCCGGAGCGGCGCGACGTGCCGCGCGAGGTCGAGGATATCTTGCGGCGCGCGCTCCGCAGCGACCCGAACGAGCGATTTCACTCGGCCGGCGCATTTCACGCGGCAGTGCGGGGTGCGTTTGGAGGGTTCTTGCGGCGACTCGCCGCGTTGTTTCGGCCCGAGTCCTAGCTAGCGCCAGCGGAAGATTTTTAAAGCGATCACGAAGCTCACCGCCCCCCAGGCGACGACGATCGCCAGCGGCGTTCCCAGGGCCGTCACCGCAGCGCCGTCGATCATCACGGCCCGCAAGGCGTCATTGAGCGCCGTGAGCGGCAGCGCTTTCACGAACGGGATCATGGCATCGGGGAAGCGGGAGTAGGAGAAGAACGTCCCCGACAGAATCCACATCGGCAACATCACGAGATTCATCAATCCCGACACGCCTTCGATCGTCTTCGCTCGGCTCGCCACTAAGAGGCCCAGTCCCGCGAATGAGAACGAGCCGAGGATCGTGAGGCCTGCCAGTGAGGCAAATGAGCCGCGGACCGCCACGCCGAACAACAGCCAGCCGAAGCCCACCAGCGCCACCACTTCGACGATGAGGAAGACGAGGCGCGACAGGATGAAGCTCAGCAGGTAATGGCTGCGCCGCATCGGCGTCGCCATGTAGCGCTTCAGCAGCTTCCGCTGCCGCGCCTGCACGACCGAGAACCCGACGCCCCAGATCCCGCTGCCCAAGAGATTCATGCCCAAGAGTCCGGGGATCAGGAAATCGATATACCGCGACCCCGGCGCGACCACGCGGTCGTCGCGAACCGCGACCAGATCCTTCCGCCCCCGCGCGCGCTGCAGCACGTCATCCACCTCGAGCCGCGCCAGGCCGCTCTCGGTCCGGGTCGAGTCGTAGCGGTACACGACGGAGTCGCCCGGAATGACGAACAGCGCGATCCGACCCGTCCGCAGCCGCAGCCGTGCGGTGGCCGTGTCGAGGACCGAGGCGAGGAGGCGGGGGGACGCCCCGAGCGTGGCCGCCATCGCGCTGTCGCCGGGTCCGCGGGCGACGCCCACCTGCAATTTCCCCGGGCCGGTGTTCCGGAAGGCGAGCCCGAGCGCGAACGCGAGCACGATCGGGAAGCCGAACACCCAGAACACCGCTTCCGGCTCGCGGTAGAACTCGCGCATGCGCGCGAGCGCCAGCTGATACATCGCATGCTCACGTATCACGCAGCTGCCGTCCCGTGAGCGCGACGAAGACGTCGTCGAGCGAGGCGTGATGCGTGGTGAGCAGCGACAGCTCGACGCCGCGGTCTTTGAGCAGCGCGAGCAACGCGGGGAGGGCGCGGTGCAACTCTACGACCGTGAGCGAGACTCCGTCGGGACCCGTCCGCACCGCGGTCACGCCGCCCATCTGTCGCAAGATCTCGACCAGATCATTCGCAATCCCGCCCTCCGTCAGCGCGAAGTCCACCACGTGGTCCGCGCCCAGCGACGCAATCAGCTCCTTGGGAGTTCCCTGGGCGATGATCTTGCCGTGATCCATGATCGCGACCCGATCGCAGAGGCGCTCGGCTTCCTCCATGTAGTGGGTCGTGAGCAACACCGTCCCGCCGTCGGCGCGGAAGCGGCGGATGATCTCCCACAGCTGGCGGCGCGACTGCGGGTCGAGACCCGTCGTCGGTTCGTCGAGAAAGAGCAGCTCGGGCTTGCTGACGAGCGCACAAGCGACCGCAAGCCGCTGCTTCTGCCCGCCCGAAAGGGTCACCACGCGCGCCTTGCGTTTCTCCTCGAGCTCGACGAGCGCGAGCACTTCTTCCACGGTGTGTGACTGGCGGTAAAACGAGCGAAACAGCGCCAACACTTCGCTGACGGTGAGCTTGTCGGCGAGCTGCGTTTCCTGGAGCTGAATGCCGAGCCGTTCGCGGAGCGCGCGCCCCGGCGCCCCGTCCTGCCACCGCATGCCGAGAATCTCGACGTCGCCACTGTCGGGGGGCGTCAGGCCTTCGAGGATCTCGATGGTGGTCGTCTTGCCCGCGCCGTTGGGACCGAGCAGCCCGAAGCACTCGCCCGCGCTG
>WNGH01013571.1_pt1 | contig 11982 bp, 13 predicted proteins | sample 5400631 | NCBI WGS metagenome assembly WNGH01 (sample SAMN13153373, study PRJNA577476) | soil metagenome | isolation source: 115 cm soil or saprolite under Garry oak tree replicate 1 | place: USA:California | collected 2016-06-15 | reverse complement strand
AGACGTTCCCTGGGGGTGCATAACGCCAGGGCGGCTGAAGGCATGCCCCAGGCGGCAAAGCCAGTATGTAGGCAGATGGAGACGAGGAATAAAGCGCTGAGACTCTGCGCCTGGGGAAGCAAGGCCAGCCCACCAGCCATCAGGAGCAACGCCGGGGTGAGCACGACCCGGCCTTCCAGACGGTCGGAGAGCCAGCCAATGGGTAGTAAGAGGACGAGATCGACCAGCAGACCAGCAGTAAACACCAGCCCGAGGGTCGATGTCGAGACACCTACCACTTCACCGCCGAAGAGCGGCAAGGCGGTTGAGATGAAACCCGACCAGATGAAAGACAGGACAAACGTGGCCAGATAGGCAATCCCCACAACTCTCGGCTGATATGGCTCAGTGGCTGGGCCGGCTATGGCCCGTGCCGGCCGTGTCACAGGGTCAATAGCTGGGTTGGGCTGTCCTGTACAGGCCCCCACGGCTTCGGCTAAGGCCTCGCGGGTGTAGAGCACCCAGGCGAATGCTCCGGCCACAGACACGGTCGCCAGGCCAAAAGCGACGCGCCAGTGCAGCAGCGCCGCCGTCAGTCCAGACAGGGTCGGACTGAGGGTAAACCCGGCAATGGCAGCAAACTCGAGGAGATTGTTCGCCCTCCCCTGCTCTGTACGCGGTGTCGCAGTGACGACGAGCATCAGGCTCACCACTCTGGTCATGCTCACCCCAAAGCCGAGCAGCATCTGCGCTGCGACTAACCAGTAAAAGCCGGGAGCCAGCATGCTACAGAGGAGGGCCGGACCTGTGAGCCCAATCCCCTGGAGGAGCAGCGAGAGCAATGGGCGCCGGCTCAGGAGATAGGTGGCGATGACGTCCATCACCACCGAACTCAGGCCCGACATAGAGGTGAGCAGCCCCAATTCGCCAGGGCTGACGCGAAAGGTCTCGCGCAGGAGGGGCAGGAGTGGACTTACAAGTCCCCCTTGCGCGAAAGCCAGGAGGAAGCGCATGGGATAAATCGCCCAGACTACAGGCGCGGCAGCAAACGCAGGAACCTTCACACCTATCCTCTACCCCTAGTGGAGCACGGCGTAAATCCTCAACCAGTTTCTCTGGCCGATGCACCAGCAAAATAGCAGGTGCTCCACCCCGCCAAACTGGCGGGGTAATTGCGGTGCGCAGCACTAGCGACAGCTTCACCACCTGCGGTGTCTGCCCCATGGGGAAAGAAGGGACCCGCAGGTAGAGTAACGTGGCTAAGGTACGCGCCAGGCCCAGCCCTGTCAAGCAAGTCTCGCATTAGCAGTTTGGTGTCGTCGCTGAAACAGTTATAATGCCGGACAGAACTTCTGTGGAACGCAAGAGGAGAACTGGAGAGCTATGCGTACCAACACCACAAAGGCCAAATTGGCCGAGGGCAAGGTTGTGTTCGGCGCCATCATCAGCCGCTATGCTCCGGACCTGGTGGAGCTGTTTGGCGCTATTGGCTATGACTTTGTAATGATCGACTGCGAGCACGGTCCCATGGACCTGGACCAGGTGGAACACATGGTGCGTGCGGCCGAAGTGTTTGGCATCACCCCCATCACGCGTATTCCCAACCATGAGGACTCGACCATCCTGCGTTTTCTGGACCGCGGCGTGCAGGGCATCATTGTGCCCCATGTCAATACCCGTGAGATCGCCGCGGCGGTGGCCCGGGCGGCGCGCTACTATCCAGATGGCCACCGTGGCGTGGGAGGTGGACGCGCGCATGATTACGGGGTCGGAGTGTCACGGGAGGAGTCGACGCGCTGGGTGAACTCCCAACTCCTGGTGATTCCTATGATTGAAGAGACCACAGCGGTGGACAACCTGGGCGCCATTCTCACCGTGCCCGGCGTGGACGTGCTGCACGTCGCCTCTGGCGACCTGAGTCAGAGCATGGGCTATCCCGGTGCGACAGCAGTGCGGCAACTCATGCGCCAGACCATTCCCAAAATCAGGGCCGGTGGCAAACTGGTCGGAGTGGGCGGCAATTCCCCGAGCGATGCGGCTGGCATCGCGGAGTTTATCAAACTGGGAGCGAACTTTGTGACGATCTCAGCCCATGGGCTCCTGCGCCTTGGGGCCGAAGACTTTCGCCAGCGGGTGCAGGCCGCTCTGTAGCATCGTCAGCGTTCAGCTCGCGGCTGAACGCTGACCTTCCGACCCGCTCACACGGTAATACCCAACTCTGTCTTGAGGTCTCGCACCACTTGCTCCCGAGTGCGGGTCTGCCAGCGCGGCCGCTGCCCTATAGGATTATTTTCAACCTCAGGCGTCACCTTCATAGCCACCAGTACCGGGCCAGGCTGGTCCAGGATGGCCTGAAGATTACCGGCAAAGTCCTCCAGGTTCTCGAAGGCGAAGGCCCGCGGATACCCAGCGCCACGCGCCATCACATCATAGGCCACGCTCTTGGCGTTCGGGACTGGCTGCCCGCCGGTGGTGGCATAGCATTCGTTGTCGAGCAGAAAGTGATAGAAATTGTGCGGTGCCTGCTCCGCAATGGTCGGCAACGCCCCCAGATTCATCAGCAAGTCGCCCTCAGAATCAAACAGGATGACTTTTTTATCCGGCTGCGCCAATGCGAGACCAAGGGCAAAAGACGCATGACCACCCATCGCCGGGTCCCCCAGAGGGACATCCCGCTGTGGACAGGTGCTGAGATGCACCCAGTGACGACCGCCTCGTCCAGGAATAACTATGGCATCACCACGATACTGCTGGAAAATCTCGAGCATATCTGCCGTGCGGAACATAGCACATCTCCCCTGAAGCCGTGGTGGGTTGTCCCTACCGATTGAAGCCGTGGTATTCGTCGCCAACGAGCACCGCTACCGGCCTTTTGGTCTTCTTTGCTTCTGCAAAGGCCACTGAGATACGCGACGCGTCCGCGTTGCTTTCCACCAGGTAGTAGTTGATCCCAAAAGCGTTTAAGAATCGCTCCGTGTACGTGGCGGCGGTATCTTGCGTGATGCCATGACGGGTCCAACCCCGGTAACCGACCATGAGCACTACTGGGATGTTCATGCCCAGGGCCCACCCACGGAGGGAATCCCCAGATTCCATCAAGCCGGTATTCTGGATGAGGATGATGGGTGTTTTTCCACCCACTGCGAGGCCAGCGGCAGTGGAGAAGGCCATCCCTTCGCGGCTCACCGCAATCAGATGCAGAGAGGGCTCGGCCTGCATCAGCAGATACAGCCAGTTGGTCTCGCTGTCAGGTAACCAGACCACGTGCGTGACACCGTTCTTTTTCATTTCCTCCAGGACAGTCTCTGGGCTCAGTTGCGCCTCTTGTCCTTGTGCCATAATGCGCCTCCGCAGGAGGGTTAGGTGGATGTGAGCACGGCCACTGTCCCCGCCATACTGGCGGGGGATACTGCCCACCGCAGGTGCCGCCAGTTTGGCGGGGGGGATCTGCCGCATTTTGGGTGTGCTTCCGTAGCACTAGGAGCGAAAACTGAACGCCGGATCGAGCGGCGGCAGGGGCGCACCGAAGAACAGCCGGCGCTGCACGCGGGGCAGCAGGGGCGAGTGCAGTAGCAGTGGCAGCAGTTTGGGGAGGAGCCAGCTGAGCACCGGGTTGCCGCCGGCCTGCGACAGGAGGACACGCTGGGCCCCGAGCTGGAAGCGGTGCAAGGTGCGTACATCCCCCTCGCGCAGCTGCTGGATCGTGGCCAGGTCGGCGTGGGCGATTGGTCCATGCCCGAGCAGCGGATAGAGCTGCTGTGCGGCAACAGCGGCGGTTGCCAGCGCTACATTGACGCCGATGGCTCCGGCGGGACTCATCGTGTGCGCGGCATCGCCGATGAGCACCAGCCCATCACGCGCCCAATCTTTGACCAGGACAATTTTTCCTTCAAGTGGGAAGAATGGTTGAAAGTCGTGGAGCGCATCGGCGAAAGCCATAAAGACTGGGTCCAGACGACGCACGCGCTCGGCCACTGCAGCGACACCGGCTTCCCGCCACTGACGCCATGCCCCCGTCGGCAGAAACAGGCCAGCCTGGATGTGGTGGGGGTATTTGGGGAGCATCAGGCCCTGCACCTCTGACCCCAGCGAGAAATAGATCGTATTCGGCCAATCTGATGGTTGCTCGATAACGAACCAGATGACATCAAAATCATGATGCTCGTAGGCAATGTCGAAGTGGCCCAGCCGCCGTATCGCCGAGTAGCGTCCGTCGGCGCCCACGACAACGTCGGCCCGGATCTCAAACGGTTCCTTGCCGTGGCGTAGACCACGTACGCCCACGATTGTGCCCTGTTCCTCGATGAGTTCGGTCGCCCTGGCCCCCATCCAGCACTGAAAGCTGCTGAAGGGTGCGGCTTTCTCCACCAGCGCCTGCAGGAAGATGGGCTGGGGTATCCAGATAGCATAGGGATACTCGGGGACGATGGTGCTGAAAGAAAATCCGCCCGCAGTCTTGCCGTTGATGCGGACTAGCCCTTCCGTGAGGGTCGAATGCGGCTGTGCCAGGATGTACTGGAGCAACCCGAGCTCGTCGAGCAAATGCGCCGTGCTCGGCTGGAGCACTTCGCCGCGAAACTCACGGTGGAAGGTCTCGTGGCCTTCGAGGACGATCACGTCTACGCCGCGCTTGGCCAGCAACAGCCCCAGCAGTAGGCCCGCCGGTCCCCCACCAATGGCGCAGACGTGAGTTTGGACAGTGGAGGGAACGTCTACAATGGCGGTCGGGTGTGCCATCTCCATCTCCTTGTTACATCGACCTCTCGCATGCCAATCATGGAGATATTGCCCTAACAGCATACCCGATCGTGCCCTATTTTGACACCGAGGCGGTGCTCACTGAGTTGGGTCTCAGCGCTGCGGAGAGTCAGGGGGTTACGCAAGCGCAGCGTGATGTCCAATTTCCAATACTCGGGCAAGTGGGCTGCTTACGCGGTAGCAGAGTGGCCTCATCAGATAGAGATAGCGTTCCAATGAGACGGCGTGGGCTTTCTGCACTCGTCCCAGGTCGTCTCCCCACCACTTTTCCAGATACCAGCCGGGTGAGTCATCGGAATTTTTTATTTGAGCCATCTTTTTTGCCTCCGTATCATTGCTCTGCTTGAAATGCCACTCTTGCACATCGCGTGCTGAACAGTATTGAGAGAGGGCAAGGGTGAAGGGCCTTTTTCAAGGTTGTGAGGATGTATGCTATGGAGCGCTACACGTGGACGCTGCGCGTCAGCACAGCGGGTAAAGACCGCGCTACCGTGTTTGCACGCCAGCATCAGTTTACCGTTGGCGCACCAGTGCAGTTCGATCCCGCGTATGACGCCATCACCGCGTTGGAATACGTTCTGGGAGCCATCGGGGCCGATGTGGTGCACGGCTTACAGGCTTTGGCACGGAAGCGCTGGGTGGAGGTGGACCACGTCGAAGCCGTTGTCGAGGGCGAGCTCAATAATCCGCTCACCTATCTCGGCGTCGTGGGTGAAAGCGGGCATCCGGGCCTGGAACGGGTGAGCGTTAAGGTCTACGTCGCGTCTATCGCGGCCGAAGAGGAGGTACGACGCATCTGGCAGGAGATGCTGGACAGGTCTCCACTGGTGCGGACGTTTCAGCCGGCCATCCGGTTCGAGCTGAGCCTGCAGGTCGTGCTCTGAGAGAGGGAGGCATAGGTATGGACAAGTCCATTTTGATTGGCGCGGTGTTGTACAACCCGAAGGTCAGCGTGATCTGGGACATCATCGGCGAGTTCTTCCAGGACAACGGCTGCCCGATCGATGTGGTCTTCTACACCAACTATGAGCTGCAAGTTGCAGCGCTGCTCAAAGGCCACATCGACATCGCCTGGAATTCACCCCTGGCCTGGCTCGACGCCCAACGTCAGTCGGGCAGCACGTGCCGGGCGATCGCCATGCGCGATACCGATTGTGACCGCGTATCGTACCTGATCACGAAGCAGCAGGGCCCCATCAAAACCATCGAGGACTTGCGTGGCAAGACGGTCGCTGTGGGGGCCAAAGACTCGCCCCAGGCCACGCTCATCCCACTCGGATTGCTGCAACGCCATGGATTGCAGCCTGGGAGGGACGTCCAGGTACGGCGCTTTGATCTCATGGTCGGCAAGCACGGTGACCACATCGGCGGTGAACTCGAGGCGTTTAAGTGCCTCGCCGCTGGTGCAGCCGATGCCAGTGCACTAATCGATCTCAACTGGCAGACCTGGACGCAGGACGGCACGATCAATCCCAACGAGTACACCATCCTGGCGACCACAGAACAGTTCGACCACTGTTGCTTCACGGTGCGTGCGGACTTTCCACCGGAGCGCCAGCAGCACTTTTTGCGGGTCCTGTTCTCGATGAGCTATGACAACCCGAAGCATCGTGAGATGATGGACCTCGAAGGGTTGAAGGCGTGGGTGCCAGGTCGCACGTTGGGATATGGACTCCTGCACGAGGCAGTTGAGAAGCAGCATTTTTTTACCGGAACGACGCCATGAGCCCGCTGCCACTTTTGCCTGTCACCACTGTGGGAAGCTGGCCGAGACCACCAGAACTCCTGCGGGCCCAGCGGCTCAAGCACACCGGGCGTCTCAGCGTCGAGGCCTTCGAGCGTCAGGCCGATGTGGCGGTCCTGGAGGTCTTACGCCTCCAGGAACAAGCCGGGGTTGACATCGTTACCGACGGCGAACAGCGGCGCGACAACTTCTACTCGTTCGTCGCTGAGAAGCTCGCCGGCGTCCAGTTAATGACGCTCCTGGAGATGCTCGACATCGTGGAGGACAAGGCGAGCTTCGAACGCGTGCTCCAGACCCTCGACGTTCCTGCGTACTCGATCCGCAATCCGACCTGCGTCGGGAGGATCGAGCGCCGCCAACCCCTGGCGGTAGACGAACTCCGATTTCTGAAGCGCCATACCGACAAGCCCATCAAGATCCCGCTGCCCGGGCCATATATCCTCACGCGTGCCATGTTTGTTCCAGAGGTCACACACCAGGTCTACCCCACCAAGGAAGACCTGGCAGAAGATGTCGTGCGTATCCTGCGCGATGAGATTGCCGAGCTGGTGGCAGAGGGGGTGGACTTCATCCAGCTCGACGAACCGGTCTTGACGGAACTGGTGTTTACCCAAGGCCAGACCCGGACCTTCATGTGTGCCGCCCTGGCCACCCGCAAAGATCCCGCCGAAGAATTAGCATTTGCCGTCTCACTGATCAATCGGGTCCTGGAGAGCGTCGAGGGGGTACGCACGGGCCTGCACATCTGCCGTGGCAATTGGAGTCAGAACGAAGCGACGTTGCTGCGGGGAAGTTACCACCCGCTGGCACCCTACCTCGAGCGCATCCACGTGCAACAGCTCGTACTCGAATACGCCACGGAGCGCGCTGGCACTCTCCTGGCCTTTGCCGGCAAGGAACTCGGACTCGGTGTGGTCAATCCGCGCACGGAGAGCATCGAATCGCCAGAGACCATCAAAGCAGCCATCGCACAGGCCTTACAGCTCTATCCAGCGGACCGGCTGTTTCTCAACCCAGATTGTGGCTTCAGCACATTCTCGAACCGTCCGGTGAACAGCGCCGAGATCGCTTGCGACAAGCTCAGAGCGATCGTGGACGCTGCCCAGGCATGGCGGGCCAGGGGGGGGAGAGGCCATTGAGCGGCCTCCACCGAGGGAGTACAATCCCTGCGAGGAGGGATACGTTGCGCCTGCGCGATGCTGAGCGCGACCAGACATGATCGCCTTTGACGAGGAGGTATGCGCCATGCCAGCTCTCCCATTGACGACCGCTATCGCGACCTACGGACATACCAGGACCTTAAAGGACAGGACCGTCCGTTCCGAGCGCCTGGTGCTGGAGCACCTGGACGTTGCTCCAATTACCAGTGCCTTTCGGCGGATGGTGCGGGGCTTGGAGTTCGATGTCTCTGAGATGGCCTTCTCGACCTATCTCTGTGCGCGTGCGTGTCATAAACCCATGACCGCTCTGCCGGTCTTCCTGCTGCGCCGCTTCGAACATGGCGGGCTGGTCTACAACGTCAAGTCGGGCATCCAATCGCCGTTGGACTTGCACGGACGCCGGGTCGGGGTGCGCAGCTATACCTTGACGCCAGGTGTGTGGCTACGCGGCATTTTACAGAGCGCCTACGGCGTTGACCTGTATCAGGTGCAGTGGGTGCTCTTTGGGGATGAACACGTGGCGGAATACGTCGCGCCGGCGAACGTGACCCCGGCTCCTGTGGGCTGTGACATGCTCTCGATGTTGCGGGCTGGGGAAATCGACGCCGCTATCGGGGTGAGAGCCGCTGATGCGCCCGAGCTCAGGCCCCTTATCCCAGAGGCCCGCAACGCTGCGATCACCCACTTCAAGCAGACCGGGATCTATCCCATCAGCCACCTTGTGGTGGTCAAGGATGAGCTGCTCAACGCCCACCCCTGGCTTGCCGAGGAGCTGTTTGCCCTCTTCACAGCCGCCAAGGAGCGTTATCTCGGGCACCTGCGCGGCGGCGCACCACAGGGTCCTCAGGACGAAGCCATGCAGGCGCTGCGGCAAGTGGTGGGCGATGACCCACTCCTCTACGGCGTAGCCCCCAACCAGAAAACGCTGCAGGCCTTCCTCCGGTTCAACGTGGAGCAGCACATCATCCCGCACCCGATGGAGGTGGAAGAACTCTTCCCATCCAGCGTGCTCGCGTTGGTGTAGCGAGTGGAACCACAGGCCTGTTGGGAGAGCGTCGTCCGCGACGTGCGGGGCTGCTGGTATTACGGGTTCCCGGGTGGTACTGGTCTGCCTCGGCGCGCAATAAATTCGGGGAAAGCCTCCTCAGCCCTGGCACCCCTGACCACGTTCGTCGTGTAGTCTCGTTCTGTGGCCCATTGCTCCTCGAGATTGTGTCCCATGTGTTTGAGCAACAACGCCTTCACACCCATAACCGCGTCACGACGGTTGTTGGCGATCATGGTGGCCAGCTCCAGGGTTTTCTGCCGCAGTTGAGCACACGGCACCAGGTGGTTGAGCAGACCAATGCGATAGGCTTCTTCCGGCTCGACAAGGCGCGCCGAGAACAGTAACTCTTTGGCGATCGGCCAGCCGACCTGGTTTGGCAGGGTCCAGGTGCTATTGATGCGGCCATAGGCGGCAGCCAGGAAGCGAAAACGGCAATGTTCACAGCCAATACGCATATCCAGCGACGAGGCCAACACCGCTGCCCCCCCATACGCCAGGCCGTTCATCATGCCTATGGTCGGCTTGGCGCAGGCACTGATTTCATAGCTGCCGCGGCTGCGGATGGCGCCACGCGCATCCAATTCCTCCCGGGTGTACGTGCGGTCGTTCTCGCGTTGTTCGTGAATATCGCCCCCTGCAGAAAACGCGCGGTTCCCGGCTCCCGTGATGACAATGCAGCCGATCGCCTCGTCCGCCTCCATCTGCTTGACCGCGTCGTGCAATTCGCCACTCAATTGCCGATTCATGGCGTTGAGCTGGTCTGGACGATTCATGGTGAGAATCGCCACGCCGTTTTCCTTTTCCACTAGAATATACTCGTAAGCCATGCCTTATCTCCTACAGAGTGCTGCGCACTGCAATTGCCCCGCCAGTTTGGCGGGGTGGGTCGACACCTGTCCTGCTTGCGCACAGATGACTGGTGGACTGCTACCTTAGCGATGAGGTATTGTAGACGCGACAGCAGGCGGAGTCAAAACCAGGAGTTTCAGTATGGCACCAGACTTTGATTTGACCGGCAAAGTGGCTATTGTGACCGGCGGCAACGGCGGCATTGGCTATGGCATTGCCCATGGGCTGGCGCACGCGGGCGCCAACATCGTCATTGCGGCGCGGCATCCGGCCAAGAATGCGCAGGCGACCGCCGCCCTGCAGGAGCTTGGCGTCCACGCCCTGAGTGTGGCCACGGATGTGCAAGACGAAGCCTCGGTGCAGGCGATGGTGCACGCGGCCGTGGAGGCATTCGGCCACGTGGATATTCTGGTCAATAACGCTGGCATCAACATCCGCAAAGCGCCGCAGGACTACACCCTGGAGGAATGGCAGCGCGTGGTGAACACCAACCTCACCGGGGTTTTCCTATGCGCGCGCGCCGTATATCCGCACATGGTCAAGGCGGGTGGGGGCAAAATCATCAACATTGGCTCTATGACGTCGATCTTCGGCAGCAACGTGTCTCCTGTCTACGCGGCCACCAAGGGTGGGGTGGTACAGTTTACCAAGAGTCTGGCGATCTTTTGGGCCAAGGACAATATTCAGGTCAATGCGATTCTCCCCGGCTGGATTCACACGGATCTCACGGCCTCCGCCTCTGCAGAGCGCTACAATTTCATTAAAGCGCGTATTCCGCATGGACGCTGGGGTGAGCCGGATGAACTCGCCGGGGCCGCGGTCTTCCTCGCCAGCCGCGCCTCCGATTATGTGACGGGCATTGCCCTGCCCGTGGATGGTGGTTACACCTCCATGTGATTCGGCAGCGCCTGCTTGACACCTCGGCACCGTGCCGATACTCTGCCGCAGTGCTGCGCACCGCAATTACCCCCGCCAGTTTGGCGGGGGGAGCTGCCGCATAAGGAGGAGCTACATGCTTACCGATCCCTGGCTCAGCCGCGCCACCGCCATGAAGGACGAACTCGTCGCTGTACGGCGTGATATCCATTGTCATCCCGAACTCGCATTTCAGGCGCAGCGTACGGCTGAGAAGGGGCGTGCCTGGTTCCAGGAGCCCGGGCTGGAGGTACAGCACGGCATTGCCGGCACCTATGGGCTCGTCGCTACCCTGGATACCGGTCGGCCTGGGCCGACGCTGCTCATCCGGGCTGATATGGATGCGCTGCCCATCGCTGAGGAGACTGGTGCGGCCTATGCCTCCCAGACGGCCGGGGTGATGCATGCCTGCGGCCACGATGCCCATGTGGCCTGTGTGCTCGGGGCCGCCAGGCTCCTGGTGGAACAGCGGCAGGCGTTGCGGGGGCGCCTGAAATTTTTGCTGCAGCCGGCGGAGGAGAAGCCGCCCGGTGGCGCCAAGGTGTTGATCGAGCATGCACGTCTACCCACAGCTCCCGGTGGGGCAGATCGGGTTTCGTCCAGGTGTGCTGCTGGGGTATTCGGATCGCTTTACGGTGCACATCCATGGCATCGGCGGCCACGCGGCGCGACCGCACCAGACTGTGGATGCCGTTGCCGTTGCCGTGCAAGTCTATCAGGCCTTGCAGTACCTGGTCAGTCGGGAAAATGATCCACTGCATCCCTTTGTCATCACCATCGGGGCCTTACACGCCGGGACAGTGGCCAACGTCATCCCGAACGAAGCGACCCTGCTCGGTACTGTGCGCTCGCTCGATCCTGCCGTGAACCAGGGCCTGCCGGAGCGCCTGGAGCGCGTGGTTGCCGGTGTCTGCCAGGCCACCAGAGCCCGCTACACCTTTGAGTTCGTGCGCGGCTATCCAGCCATGGTGAACGACGAGGCATTCACCCGGCGAGCGATTGAGAGCGTCACAGTCTTACTCGGCGAGTCGGCGATTGCCCATATTCCCACGCCGCAGCTCGGTGGAGAGGATTTTGCGTTCTTCGCCCAGCGCGTGCCGTCGTTGATGTTCCGGCTGGGTGTGCGCAATGCGGCCCAGGGCATTGTGCATGGGGTGCACTCATCCCGCTTCGACCTCGATGAGGACGCCCTGCCGATCGGCGCCGCAGCGCTGGCGTGTGTGGCGGCGAATTACGTATGCTGAGCAACGTCAGCCTACCAGGGGAGAGTGAGCCATGACCTTTGACGACCTCCTGGCGCAGGTGCTGGCGCTTTTGCAGCGCGAGCAGCGGCTCTCCTACCGCGCCCTGCAGCGCCGGTTTGCTCTGGAGGAAGCCGACCTCGAGGCCCTCAAGGACGAACTTATCTACGCCAAACGCCTAGCCGTTGATGAGGATGACCGCGTCCTGGTCTGGGTGGGCGACGCCGGCATAGTACCAGCACCGGCTTCCCAGGCTCCACAGTCCACCACGACGCCAGCTGACCACCA
>WNGH01012941.1_pt1 | contig 11982 bp, 9 predicted proteins | sample 5400631 | NCBI WGS metagenome assembly WNGH01 (sample SAMN13153373, study PRJNA577476) | soil metagenome | isolation source: 115 cm soil or saprolite under Garry oak tree replicate 1 | place: USA:California | collected 2016-06-15 | reverse complement strand
CAATCAAGATATGTCCCGCGTACCACGTCCAGGGTAGCCCGTAGTAGGCGGAGACACTGTAATCGGCGAGACGATCGCCAAAATAGGTACCGGCCAGGATGATGAGAAGCCCGGCCCAGGGTCCGGAGATAGCTCCGAAGAAAAGAGGGACAATAAGAGCCAAACCAATAAAGAAGAGGCCGATGTCGATGTTCTCGTTAAAGATGATGGGACCAGTGCTCATAAAAGCGCCATTAAATTTGTATAGGAGGTCGATGGAGTAGTTCGGAATAGCATAGAGGATGATCCCGAGAACAGCGGCTATTGCCGGTCGTAGACCAATACCCCATCTCAGCCAGGCATTGCTATTCCACGAGATGAGACGCCGTTTGCCGGGTGTCTGTGTCTCCGGTTCCACTGCGACGGCAGCTTGTACTTCGTCGCCTCGAGATGCTATATCTGAAATGGGGGAATTTTCTGCCGGGGACGCGGAGATCTTCGCAGATTGTGTTGAGGGAGGCAGTGAAGGCTCTGGGGTCTGTAGTAGAGTGAGCGATGAATTCCCGGATGGCTGCTCGAAAGGTGAAGCCGGTGATGATGAGAGGCCGGGTTGTGGCGCCCGGTCCGCTGCTGGTTCTTCTGGACGGCTGGCCTGCTCCAGGGCGTTGGCGAAGGCCTGTATGCTCTTAAAGCGCTGGCGGGGGTCTTTGGCGAGAGCAGTCATCACCACCTGCTCCACGTAGGGCGAGATCGCTGGCATCTTCTCGTGTAAAGATGGCGGTGGGGCAAAGATATGTTGAGCGCATAACTCGGTAAAAGATCCTTGAAAAGGGCGATCACCGCTCAACCATTCGTAGACGACGATGCCCAATGCGTACTGGTCACTGGCCGGGCGCGGCTTGCCCTGGATTTGCTCGGGAGCCATGTACGCGGCGGTGCCTGCAGATTCCTGCGTGCCCTGGTAACGAGAACTCTGGGCGATGTCAGCAATGCCAAAATCACTCAGCAGGACCTCATTGCGCCTTCCGAGCAGCATGTTTTCTGGTTTGATATCGCGGTGGATGAACTTTTCGTCGTGAGCGTACTGCAAGGCTTCTGCTACTTGTCTGACATAGGGTACGATGGTAGTCAGTGGAAGCTGAGTGCCTTTGGGGTGGCGCTGGCGCAGGGTGCCATTGAGCGCGAAGTCCATGACGAGGAAAGGAGTGTCGCTCGCCACGCCGAAGTCCGTCACACGCACAATGTGAGGATGTACCAGGCTGGCGATGGTACGCGCCTCCTTGAGAAAGGCTTCGAGCTCGTTATCCGCTACTCTGGTTTGCAGGATCTTGATAGCCACCTTTGTATTGAGGTAGACGTGCTCAGCAAGGTAAACATCGGCGAAGCCTCCATGCCCAATGAGCCGGACGAGGCGATAGTTGCCGAGCTGTTGTCCCACACGATCAGCCATGCTTGAGTCCTTTCCTGGAAGTATTGTACTCTTGTGCGCATCATGCAGCGCTCTCATTGTAGAGGTGTGCAAGGGGCGTGTCAATGGGGCGCTGGTACTGTATGCTAAGCCAGCACCACACCGATGAGATAGGCGATATACACTCCCACCAAAAGGCCTCCCATCACGCGCGGAATCTTCCCATACCAGACGAGAGCTAAGAGCACGAGGTGGACAACGACCATGACTGGTAACGCGATGAAGGTGACATGAGGGTCCACAGGAATGGGGCGAATGGCGGCTGCCAGTCCGAGCGTGACCAGCAGATTGTAGGCGAATGAGCCGAGAATGCCGCCCACCAGAATATCGGACTGTTTCTTGTGAGCCGCGCTCACGCCAAGAGCGATCATCTCGGCTCCTGTCCCTAACGAGACGATGGTTGCCCCCACAACTCCTTGACTCAGTCCGGCCACCTGAGCCAGGCGGAGAGCACCCTCCACAATCGCCGGACCGCCCACGGCCATCGCTGCCAGACCACCAATGGTGAGCAGCAAGGGTTTCCAGTGGAAGCGAGGGCGCACTCGCTGCCTCGGCTCGTCGTCATCATCGTCGTCATCGCGTTCTGTCATGCGCTTCATGGCCTCTCGATCTGTGCGAAACAAGAAGGCTGTGTAGCCCACAAATACGATCAGCAAGAGAACTCCTTCAAGTTGAGTGACGACTCCCAGAAAGAGCAGCACAATAGGGATGATCGACACCAGGGTGGCGATGAGGGCCTGCCGACGCACGCCGGGGGCAATGATCATTGGAGTAATGAGCGCAGAGAGGCCCAGAGCCACCGTGACAATGGTGACATTGGTCCCAACGACATTGCCGACGGCAAGGGTTGGCGCCCCACGAGCTGAAGCAATGGCAGCAGTGAGCATTTCCTCTGGTTCCACTCCTGCCAGAACCACACCCAGCACGAGCGCACTCACGCCAAGAGACTGTGCGAGATCTTCTGCCCCATCGAGAAACCAATCTGCCCCAAGCACGAGCAGCAGGGTCCCGAAGATAAGCAGTCCAAGAGCAAGAAGGAGCGTGAGCATTACTGATCTTTCCCCTAAACATCACTATTCTTCTCTATTGTATCAGCTTGCGGTAAGCCTTTGATCACAATTAGGTAAAAGTTCAGGGAACGCTTCTCTTTTACCTATATTCATCAGGGAACGCTCGGAAGCAACGGTAGAGCAACGGCGCATGCACTACACTCCCATCAGGATGAACAACAACGTTACCATCCTTGCAGAACGCAGTATTGCTCTGCGGGAAAGATGCTAGAGGGAGTGCATGAGCATGGATACGCCTTTACAGCGTCCTCATTCTCACCTGTTTACTGTACGTGTGTGGAAAGAAGAGGTAGGGACTGATCAGACCGAGTGGCGGGGCAAAGTACAATTGTTAACCAGCGGAGACGTGCGCTACTTTCGCGAATGGGCAGACCTTGTTCCACTCCTTCTCACCATGCTGTCGGAGTTCGAAAGCGGGTTAGAGCTGAATCAATAGGAGATCTATGCAATGCGAAGGGAAAGAACCAGCAATGAATGTAGAACAAGAAAAGAAATCAATGGTGAGTAAAGAAACAACACAAACACACCTGTTTACGCGTGAACCACTCTCTGTGCTTGGTAAGATCGCCTTCTGGGCATTCCTTGTGGAGGGGATTGGAAGTCTTGGCGGCGCAATAGCGCTCACGCTCGGTAACGGCTCTCCTAGCCGGGACATCGTCATCACGACGGTGTGTACGCTGGCGGGCGCAGTGATCCTCGCGACCAGATTCCGCTGGGCACCGCTGGTGAGCACTATACTGGGGGGTATAACCTCTACCTGGTCTTTACAGAGCCCTATGTCATTGAAAGCCTGGCCAATCCAAAGGGTCCAAACGGAGGACTTGCTCACTTTGTAGGGGATGTGCTTGTCGTGGCATGCGCGATTCTGGCGTTTGGAGGCAGTATTGGAGCAACGGCGCAGAACTACCGCCAGGGCAGCCGGCAGGCTCCGCGCTGGCTTCCTTCAGCCTTGAGCCTGGTTGCAGGAATGGCCATCGGTGCCATTTTCATCGGCGCCCTCGCGCAGCCTGCAGTGATAACAGGCACGACCTACACCAATGGCGTGCCAACAGTGCACATGGGCGCTGGCAATTTTCTCCAGTCATCTGTTACCATTCCCAAAGGCTCGAAGCTTCTACTGGTGGATGACGTATCGTCCCTGCACATCCTTGCGAATGGTTCCTGGCAGAACGGTGTAGCCAAGCCAGTGGACGAATCAGGCGCACCCAGAGTCAACAACGTACAGGTCAATGGGAACAGCATTGAGATTGGACCATTTAACACGGCGGGGACCTACCACATCTACTGCGCGATCCACCAGGGGATGAACCTGACCATCATTGTCCAGTAGACGTCGAATAGTGAACATTGACAAATAAAACACACCTCGGGCGAATCCTAATGATCGTCCAAGGTGTGTGGCTTGATAAAAACTTTGCTCCCACTTTTAGCTCTTTGGCTCTAATAGTAAGAGAATGCGTTCAAGCATTTTCCCGTGTTCGCTCAGGACAGACGTGTGTTCGCTCAGGGTAGATTTGATCTCTCTGATATCTATCTCTTGCATTTGGGCCAGGACTAACGTGTGTTCGCTCAGGATAGATTTGATCTCTCTGATATCTATCTCTTGCGTTTGCACAATGCCATACGTCATTGTGACATAGTGATTGAGTCCATCAATGTGTGCTCTCAGGTCTTGCTCAAAAGCTCGGTATTTCCTTTCAAATGCTTCGCTACTTTGCTTAAAAATCGCGAATGCTTTTTCTAGTTCTTCCAGTCGGTTGGGTGGCTGCGTTGACATACCGGTCCCTTTTCAACCTATATACCATGCGCTCTCTAAAAAGGAGTATAGGTCAAACGCGTTACTTCGTCAATAACGATGTTATCATCTTTACAGAATATTAATGCGCAGCAAGAAAGGAAGTAAGTCATGGCTACGTTCCAGGTATTATCGAGAACGGCACAGTTGGCCGTCCCACCAAAGAAGAGACCCAGGCGCTTAAGCCAGGAATGGGCTTCCATCATCCGCTTCGTTGTTGCCGTGAGCGGCGCTAGCGGCTTATTCGTCCTGGTGACGATCTTCAAAGGTTCTAACGATACTGTATTCATCCTGCTTCCCGTATTCGTGTACCTCGCCGCTACACAGTTCCAGCGCTACAACCTCCATCTTCCCATGTTCGTGTTCAATATGTTTCTCAATAGTACGCCGGTCTATCTCTTTCTCACGGTCTGCCTGGCTTTCGTCTATTACGGCTTTATCACCGTAGTAGAACTGCTCATCCACCAGAGTCCAGATGTATCTCACATCATCCTTATAACTACTGCACTCACCTGGGCGATCATACTTGATCCTGTGCGCGTGTATGTCCAGAAACGCATTGAGCGGCGCTTCAACGTTCGCAATCGTGAGGCGATCAAAGCCGTCGAAGCCTTCACCTCGACGCTGCGCGAAGAAATCGATCTTGATCAGCTGCGCGAGCGCTTCCTCACCGTCATCCAGCAAATCATGCAACCGTACTCCGTCTCATTGTGGATACTCGCCTTCAATAAACAGCAGGAGCAATCCAACTCGACGGAAGAGATCACGGTTGCTGGCAATGATCCGCTCATTGCCTATATGCTGAGCCATCCCGGCGCTGCGGAGATTGACCGGCTGCAACTGGATGCGCCGCTCTTGCAGAACATGAAGGCGCGAGCAGCGGAAATCGTTGTGCCCCTAGCCAGTCAGGGAGAATTGATCGGCTTACTCGCGCTGGGGCCGCATCTGAAAGGAGAGGAATATACCCCCGAGGAGCGCAGTATGCTCGATGCCCTCGCCCCACAGGTCGCACCGGCGCTGCGCGTGGCACAGATGGTGCAAGAGCAACAGGAGCAGGTGCGCGAACGCGAACGTATCGAGCAGGAATTGCGGACGGCTCAGGCTATCCAGCACGCCTTTTTGCCCAAAGACGTGCCTGCGCTCCCCGGGTGGCAGCTTGTCCCCTACTACCAGCCTGCACGCGAGGTCGGTGGGGACTTCTACGATTTCCTCCCGTTTGAGGATGGCCGTTTGGGCCTGGTCATCGGTGATGTCACGGATAAAGGGATACCCGCCGCCCTGGTGATGACGGCCACCCGCACCATGCTCCGTACCGCAGCCCAGGGGATATTCTCACCTAGCGAGGTATTCGCACGGGTCAACGATTTGCTCTATGCAGAAACACCCCCTGGGATGTTTGTCACCTGCTTCTATGCTGTTCTTGATCCGCAAAGTGGTTGGCTGCACTATGCCAATGCCGGGCACGATCTCCCCTACCGGCGGCACAACGGCGGCATTTCTGAACTCCGCGCGACCGGCATGCCTCTTGGAATGATGCCCGGTACACGCTACGACGATCACGAGGTGACGCTGGCCCCGGGAGATAGTGTTCTTTTCTACAGCGATGGCCTGGTGGAGGCCCATAACGGACGGCGCGAGATGTTCGGCTTACCACGTCTCAAGACGCTGCTCGAAAAGCATGCCGATGGGGCATCGTTCATCGACTCCTTGCTGAGCGAACTCAAAGGCTTTACCGGGGAAGGGTGGGAGCAAGAGGATGACGTGACTCTGGTGGGACTGCACAGGGCATCGACGAGCATGAAAGGCTGAATGCACCCGGGTTATTCCCATCAATTCCTGTATCCTGGGATGAACACTCACCTTGAGTCTGCTCTTCGATCAATCCCTACTGTACTGTTTTGCTGCTCAACTATTCTTTTCTTAGGGGGATTGTTTTTCTGTCAAGCCTCTTGCTGGCAGTAAACCTGTCCTGTTTTCCATCCTGAGAAAGGGAGTAGATGCAATGACCATGAAATCACCTCGACCTACATTAGAGCCTATGCCGCAGCCCCCGGTAAAACCAACCATTGACAACATGGAAGAAGAAGCCAGGGTGACCCGCTTCATGCGTCTTGCGCACACGTATGGACCGATTTTTCAACTGAATCTTCCCGGGCGCCAATGGGTGATCACGGCGAACTATGAGCTTGCGAATGAACTCTGTGATGAGAAACGTTTTCTCAAGAAACATCTCCCTTTCCGGGCCGTGAGTCAGATTGTTCCGACGAGTATTTTTGTCGTTTCTACGACGGAACCTGTCTGGTCCAAGGCGCATAAAATCATGCTCCCTCTCTTCAGCACCCAGGCCATGCATGCCTACTTGCCGAAGATGTGGGAAACGACGATGCCCATGATTTTGAAGTGGGAGCGCTTAAATCCAGATGATGAGATCGATGTATACGATGACATGGTCCGTCTCACCTCTGATATCATTGGCTCCTGTTGTCTGGATTATAACTTCCAATCGTTCTACCGTGAGACGCCTCATCCCATCATGCAAGCCCTCATGCGCTCGCTCGAGGGTTTATTATTACGTGAGCGGGGCGGTCCTGGCCAGAAGGTGCCGGGCGAGCAGGAGCCGCTGCAATGGGAAGCTGACGCGGCCTATCTGCATCAGATGGTGGACGAGATCATTCGCCAGCATCGCGTCAACGGAACAGGCACCGGTAACTCTATGCTGGACAGCCTGCTGGCGAGCAATGACCGGCAAAGCGGAGAGAAATTGACGAGCCAGGAGTTGCAAGACCAGGTTATTACACTGCTGTTTGCCGGCCATGTCACCACCAGTACGCTGCTCTCTTTTGCCCTCTATGAACTGATCCGACATCCCGCTGTGCTGGCCAAAGCGTATGCCGAGGCCGAGCGCGTTTTGGGTGACGTCCTCGCTCGCCCTCCGACACCAGTCCAGCTGGGCCAACTCCAGTATATTTCTCAGATCCTGAAAGAAACGCTGCGGCTACATCCACCTGTGACGCTTTTAACAGTACAAACGATTAAAGAGGAAGAAACACTTGGGGGAAAATACCGTGTAACAGCGGACCAGGACCTCTCTATCCTTGTCCCGGCGCTGCATCTTGACCCCAGTATCTGGGGGGACAATGCAGAAACTTTTCAGCCAGACCGTTTCCTTCCAGACGCGGAGGTAAAGATCCCTGCCAATGCCTACAAACCATTCGGGAATGGCGTGCGTGCGTGCCTCGGTCGTGCCTTCGCGCTGCAAGAGGCGCCTCTAGTCCTGGGGATGTTGCTCCAGCATTTCGAGTTCATCGATCATACCGGGCTTCTCTCCAGGCCACAGCTCCTGCCCCAGCGCCAGCGCCTACCGAGGAAAAAATCCAGGTCAAGGCTCATCACACGCCGTTGTTTGTCCTGTTTGGCTCGAATCTGGGCACGGCGGAAGGGCTGGCGCAGCGCATCGGGGATGATGCCCGCGACCGCGGCTTTACCACTGCTGTTGCCCCTCTTGACGGGGTGATTGACCAACTCAATGAGCGACCGGGCGAGTGCGCATTGGTGGTCGTCGCTTCCTCCTATAATGGGAATCCACCGGATAATGCTACCAGATTTTATGAGTGGCTGCAGAAGCCAACGACAGCGGCAGAGACGCTCAAAGGTGTTCGCTACACCGTCTTCTTAGAACGCCTAGGCGCACAACGTGTGTACCAGTTTGGGGCCGGTGATGCCAGCGGCGATTTTGATGGGATGTTCCAGTCCTGGTACCAGCAGTTATGGCCTGCTCTGGCCCGTGCCTTCTCCCTGGATCTCGCGCAACAGCCGCAACAGGCAGCGGCGGGTTCGCTCTACCGGCTGGAAGTGACACAGGGCGAGCTGACGCCCAGCCCCTATGTTTCCTCGTACAACGCGGTGCCGCTGACTGTGCTCACCAACGAGGAACTCAACCCGCAGAATGGCCGCTCGCCGCGTTCCACGCGCTGTATTGAAGTCGAATTGCCCACAGAGGTGAGCTTTAAAGCTGGCGATCATCTTGGCGTGTTGGCGTACAATCCGATCGAAGATATCGAGCGCCTGGCCAGCCGCTACGGCTGTGACGAGAGGACGGTGGTCCGCATTCATAAAAACGATACGCGCCGGACCACCCTGCCGATTGGTACACATATGCGTGTCTACAGCATTCTGGCCGCCTATCTGGAACTCCACGAGCTTGCGACACGCCGGCAGATCAAGCATCTGGTCGACTATACCGAACTGGCCTCGGAAAAACAGCATCTCAACTCCCTGGTTGGTGAGGATGAAGAGAGCGAACAACGCTATCGCCAGGAAGTGTTGGAGAAACGCTTAACGTTGATGGATCTCCTGGCGATGCATCCCTCCTGTGATGTGCCTGCGGGGCTCTTCCTGGAGTTCCTCCCCCCCATGCGCCCGCGCTACTATTCGATTGCGTCATCGGCCCTTGTCGAGCCACACCGGTGTCGTATTACCGTCGGAGTGGTGGAAGCACCTTCCATGTCGGGAAAGGGGATCTTCAAAGGGACATCCTCAACCTTCTTGAGCCGTCGCCAGGCCGGCGAGGTCATTTATGGTTTTGTGCAGGATACCAAATCGCCATTTAAACATCCCGATGATCCTGCGCTCCCCATCATTATGGTAGCCGCGGGGACCGGCCTGGCTCCATTCATGGGCTTCTTGCAGGAGCGCGCGGCCCTGAAAAAGCAAGGCAAACAGGTGGGACCATCTTTGCTCTTCTTCGGGTGCCGTCATCCCGAGCAGGACTTCATTTATCAAGATGAGTTAGAAAGCTATGAGCTGCAAGGCGTCACCCAGCTCTATGTCGCCTTTTCCCGCGGGCAACCGCAGCAAAAAGCCTATGTCCAGGACAAGATTCTGGAACAGAAAGAGCTGGTCTGGCAGTTTATTCAGCAGGGGGCTCCGACGTTCATTTGTGGCGATATGGAAAGGATGGTGCCAGGTGTCGCTCAAGCCTATCGCACCCTGTACCAGCAAGTGCGCGGCGCATCTGCCCAGGAGGCAGAGCAATGGCTGGATGCAATGACGGCTCAGAATCGCTACGTCGTCGATATCTGGGGCTCTCCGGGGTCATTTTGATGACACTCCGCCTCGGCTAAAGCCGAGCGGCTTCTGTGCTGTTACCAGGACAGACGTTTTCTCGTAATTGCTCACGAGCTACGCGGGTATGCGGTCGGAACCGTATACCCGTGGGCGGTGCCATAGCGCCAACTACTGGGAGTTGACCCAGATACTTTTGCCTGATGTTGATGCTGCCAACCCCGTCACGGTGATAGGTCCATCCACACGCAGGGCAACGAAACACGCGACCCTTGACCTTGCTGCGCACATGTCCACAGCAGGGACAGGTCCTGCTGGTGTAGTGCTCATCCTGCAAGGCCACAACCATGCCCAACCGCTCCGCTTTGTAGGTGAGCTTGAAGCGGACAGAGCCTGCTGACCACTGGTGGATTTTCTGGTTGTTGGTATGTCCAACATCGTTATCTTGCCGGATATCTCTCACATCGCCAATGACCACAGTTTGCACGCCTGCCTGATGCAGCGTGGTGATGAGTCGCGTGGTCTGCTTGTGCTCAATATCCTTGATTTGGTTCTTCAGTTTCTTCAGTTGCCGCTTCTTCGACCGGACGAGCCGCTTGTGGCGTTTGGAACCTTTCTTCATGCGGCCATCGATGCGGCTATTGAGTTGGGCCTGGAGCTTATTGCGGTACTGGACTTTAGACCGCAAGAGCCGCCCATTCAGGATGTGGGTCTGCTCGCCATCGTGAGCCACCGCCATATGCACCTCGCCCAGGTCAATCCCTGCCACCTTCTCAACCTGGGGCAGGGCCTCTGGCTGCTCTTGCTGATAGGTGGCTATCGCTTCGTACTCGGTTCCTGTCCAATGGATGACCATGATTTGTGGCAGGTCCCGGCGCCAATCCAGGATGAGCGGCACGTTGCCACGGCCATTGGACAATCTAAGCTGGCCATCCGCCAGGCTCATAGCCGAACGTTTGTACTCGATGCGAAAGTACCACTTGCGACGCCGTGGCGGATGTGCATCGGGATCACCCGCTTTCTTCCGCTCCCGCCAACTTGCAAGACTGGCAAAGAACGCCTCTACACAAGCATCGGCTGTATGCGCATGCAGCTTGTGCGAGGTGAACAACCGCTTCAGGTGCTTCTCTTTGAGCCAGATGCCCTGATGCCGCACCGTACGCCAAAAGAACACTAGCGTTTGGCTGTAGAGCAACCCACATTCACGGGCCAACTCATCGAGTTGGGCCGTCTTGCCGATGTGGACGCGACGGACCTGATACATCCTGTTTGATCTCCCGGGCTACCTTGCGAATGGCAAAGCGAATAGCACTGGCATCAGTGGCCAGTCCATAGTGTTGTCTGATAAGCGCAATACCCGCTATATCCTCAGTATCCAAATTGATATTGGTACGCTTGTTCATACACACAGTATACACCTAAGATGTACACGTGTCAACAAGCAAGGGCTCAAGCCACAGCAAACCCGCCTCGACTTTCTGGATTGAAATCACAGCAGTTTGCGGCGGGTCTCTCCTATCAAAGGTAGCCCATTTCCCGCGCGAGAGGCAGAGTTTGTTGTTGGAGCAGCGCGCGAGCCTCCTCCTGTTGCCCGGCATCCAATGCCTGTAGAGCGGCAACAAGTCGAACTTGCAACTGCTCCGGCTGGGGTTGCTGTGCGGGGTCGAGCAGCATGCGCACGTAGTCCATTGCTTCAGCGATCTTCTCTTGAGTGAGCGCAACGCCAATGAGAGGCCATAGGCCTGCCCAATGAAACAAGCTGGAATCCTGCCCGCCTTCTAATGAAGCCCGGCCATAGGCTTCAGCTTCCGCCATAGCGCCGTCGCGCCATGCTACCCATGCTGCTACCCATGCACTCTGACCGGTGATAATACTGTTCTTCCGCGCTGCAGGTACTGCCAAGGCACGTGTAATGATGCTGCGCACCTGTTCCACCTGCCCGCGCAGCCTGAAGATGAATGGCAAAAACGTCAGGCTGCGTGCGAGCAACGCGGCATTTCCTGTTTGTTCTCCCGCACTCAAAGCGGCACACAGGTGTTCCTCCGCCTCATCGAGGTGACCGGACCACAAGAGGCAGACTCCAAGAGCAAAGTGAGGAAATCCCACCTGGTCCTTGTTTCCTGCTTGCAGAGCTGAAGCCAGTGCAGCGCGGCAATATGAGACCGTTTTTTCCGTGATCACGTAACGGTCACGAGCGGCGTCTCGCGCTATTACCGCCAGGAGAAATTGGACGCGCTGCTCTGGTGTGCCATGCTGCTCCACGATGGGTTGAGCCTTCTCGATCACGGCAGTCATTTCGTCCACCGTAGCTCGTATTGGCAATAAACGGTTAAGCTGAAGTTGTATCCACTCTTGCAGCCAGTCTGTGCTCGATTTGACCGGAGCTTGCTCTAAGATACGTTCGGCTGCTTGATATCCCTGGAGGGCATTGACATGAGGGGGTCCCTGGGACTCGGCGGGGGCCTCTAGCCACGTGGCGGCTTGCTTGCGCTGCAGGCGTGCCTGCCAGACATACTCCTGTGCCGGGACGTAGGTCATTGCGTGTTGATAGGCCTGCCTCGCTTCCTGAAGCTGTCCCGTCATGCCGAAGACTTCCCCCATGTCCT
>WNGH01006744.1_pt1 | contig 11989 bp, 11 predicted proteins | sample 5400631 | NCBI WGS metagenome assembly WNGH01 (sample SAMN13153373, study PRJNA577476) | soil metagenome | isolation source: 115 cm soil or saprolite under Garry oak tree replicate 1 | place: USA:California | collected 2016-06-15 | reverse complement strand
TAAGAATAGGCTATATTGATCCAGTACCATACTCCATACGTCATAACCAGCGCCGCGAACGAGCCGCTGGTGTCCAATCTGATGTTGTCCTCGAGCAGAGCGTGGAACTGATTGGTCCAGACCAATATCAGTATGACGAGAGGCTCAACGAGCAGGATGGCTATATTGCGACGCGTCAGCCATCTTGCTCGACCGGTGTATTGAAGCACAAAGGCCAGCCACAGTGTGGGCGCAAAGGCAGCACCTAGCCAGGCAATGTTGTCCCAGAAGAGTGCGTGCGGCAAATCAGCACTCACCAGTTCCAAGGCGTACGCCAGCGACCATTCAGCTACCGCCAGCATGAGCAAACTGAACGATGTCGCACCAGGGGCAGGGCGACGGTGCCAGGCGTTGAGGGCGAGCGCAGCCGCTACAGCCGCTGAGGCGATCACAGGGATCACGTAAGGAGTGAACTGCCAGTGCATGATCTCCCCCTTTCATGCCTTACCTACCACTTGTAGGTCAAATCAGGTTCCAGCGTCGTTGCATCTTGCCGAAGAATCATGAGTGATGGGATCCGGCCTTCTTTCTACTCCCTCCCGGGCACGAGGCTCAGGAAGTCAAAGGTAAGTTGGTTATGCCTCTAGTAACCCTCTCCCCTAACTATCACTACTTTACCTTATAAATAGTTTCAACAAGCAAGGGGCATATTTCTTCAATGCATAAATAAGCACAAGATTGCTTTCTAAGCAAGGTCATCAGGAATATCTCTCTTTCCGAACATGAAAATCATTCTTGTAAAGTAAAAATCTCATTTGAGTTAAGGGAGAATCATTTTTTGCATCTTGGTTTCCTTTCTCTACATGCTCTAAAGGTATATTAGCCACCAGCACCTGTGGTTGGCGTGGCAGTAGGACTTGCTGCAGGTACAGCTGGCGTAGGAGTTGTGCCAGTAGTTGGATCTGCAGTTGGACTGGGAGTTGGTGCTGTTGGCGTAGAAGTTGCACCTGTAGTTGGGGTTGGGAGTACTGTTGGATTTGTAGCAGGTACAGTCGTCGTAGTAGGCGTGTAGTATTTGTGCCAGTTGCCGGGTTAGTGTTCTGGTTTTGTGTATTAGTACTCCCAGCATTAAAAGTTGCACTAATGGCCACTCCGTTTCCATCGGTAGTGACTGCTACAGGGTCTGACATATTCAACAAGCCTGCACAGTTCAGCCCATTTGCTCCATAACTGGCAACAAAACGTTGCGCAAGAAAAGTGTAGAGCGAATTGGCTGCTGCTGGATCAGGTGAAGACAGTCCCTGTGTGAACTGCATATCAAGCTGTATACGGGCCGACCCAATCACAAGCAGGTGCTTGCAATAGGTCGTCGTGCTGGCTTCTGCTAGCGTTGGCACAGGAGATTGGTCGACACCCCTGCGATAGGCATTGAGCTTGTTCAAATCGGGTTGGTTGTTAGTGAGTACCATAGGATCGCCCGCCGGTACGAGCGCAATCGGAGCTGCCTGTTGTGCAGATGCCTGAAGTTCGTTGAGCGGCAAGGCAGGTAACATCTGACCCGGGTCCGCAAGGTCAGGGGCCTTCCAGGGAGTACAGCCTAGCGCACTGTCCACGAGCGTGAGCAAGCGTTCATCACTGCCATTTTTCTGCACTTGCCCTCCGAGGGCGGCAGCGTTGGCCTGGTTGTTTTGTGCGACCTGGTCGGAAGCGGTGATGAGATAGGTGGTCGTCACATTGTCGCTCTGGTCTTGATCAACTATCGAAAAATCTCGTGTCGTGGGGCAGGTGAGGCCGTCTTGCCCCATGCCGAGCGCGGGAGGAACGAGTTTGCCTGCCTGTATCGCCTGATTGGCTGCCCGGAAAAAGTCCGGGGCATTACAGTAAGAGAATTGACCAAAGATGGAGCCCCTGACTCCGTTCACACATCTGCCCTGGCGCAGACTGCCGTTCATATCCTGGAGGGTCAGGGTGTTGCCGTTCGACCCGAACCATAGAGCCACGATGCCATTGGCTGGAAGTTGGGGGACTGCTGGCGTGATCGCAGGTTGGGTTCCCTGGTCGATGACGAGCGGGTTGTAAATAGAGATCTGGCCGGTTGCCGGGTTGATCACCGCGCCCTGAACGAAGGCTGCCTGAGCCTTGTTCGACTCATTGCAAGGTCCATTCGCTGGATCAGTTGCGACAAGTTGATAAGGCGTGGCCAACCCCTGAGCAGATAGCGGTTGGGAAGGCACAATCACAGTACAATCGCCATTGACTACTTCTGCGTGAGAACCGAGATGTGGTAGGATGAGCACTGCCGAGGCTATAAGGGCCAGCACAACTGGGACGCTCAATCCAACCAGCATGAGCGGTGAAAAATGTTTGCGTCGTGCTAATAATGTGACAGCTTTGTTCTTGGATCGCTGGTGCATAGAAATCTCTTCCTCCTTATTTAATAGAGCTTCAGAGATACATTCTCTGTTAAGCTCTGAAACATTTTGATTTGTCTTGAGTCTGTATGACACAAAATGATATTACCCGTTAGAGAGAGAGGTGCATGCATTGGGATCTAATTTTCTGGCAGAAAAGTACCTGAAAGACATTGAGAAATCTTAACCCTCTACTTTGCAACTATGACGAAATGTTCCCAGTTTGGAGGAGGTTGGTAAAAATTGTGCATGTTTTTCGTAGGGGAGAGTTCACAAGTTCGTTGTATTAGAAAATAACTACAGTTGAGTCCCAAATCACTCATGAGTGATTTGGGACTCAACTGTAGTTATTTAATATTAAGTTAGCCTAGCACAGATGGGTGCCTTACTGTTGCATCGGCGGCATTTGCTCTGGAGACTGCTCCTGGGGCTGATCATTGTCATTTACCTGTCCTTGAGGACGGTATATAGGTTGCTCATATTGATAACCCTGCCCATATTGCTGATATGGCTGCTCTTGTCCCGCCGGAGACGTTGGCTGATAAAAAGGTGATTGTGGCTGGTAGTAGGGTGGCTGCTGACTTTGTGAGGTAAATTTCTGCTGCCACTGTTTGCCTGTCCCCCACATCGCATTCCATGCTGCCTGGGGACTTCCAAGCGTAATTGCTCGGAAGATAAAAATGGCCAGGGCGGCGAGGAGCAAGATGCCTAGAACGTTGAACAATACATGAAACAACCCGAAGAACAGGCTAATGCCCAATGGGAAGATCAGCGGAAACGCTATTGGGATAATATGAGGGAAAAACCGTATTCCCCTGCGGTAAGGTCGATATCTATTCCACATGTTTGATGGTTCTTTCTTTACAGTGAAGCGATGCATTCCACGCTCTCACTTGTTTCATCTGTTTTCGCTTTTGATATATGCAAAACATACATTCTGTAAACTATACGGATGAAATAGCGTGGGGTTGTGCAATGTATAATAAAAGGCTAACATGATGAAATTCAGTTACCTTATATCCCTGCCATCGTCATGTATTGTATCGTATAGGGTCATGCTAGTTCCTATTGAAAAGGACCTATGCGGCCAATTCACTGTCAGGAGTTACTGTGATGCAACATTGCGAAGAATGTGGCTCAGATCTACGTGCCAATGCTCGTTTTTGTGGGCACTGTGGAAAGAGGATAGATCAGGAGACCGAGGCAACAACAAATTTAGATGATTCCTCGACAGTAGATTTACCTGTGTCGCCACTTACTACCACTACAGTTTTCAGCGAATTGCAGGACTCAGCTCCAGAGAATGATGTAGAAGAGAAGGAAACGCCGCACCTTGTTTTAGAGAATGATGTAGAAGAAGAACAGCAATTGCCGCAGCTTATTTTAGAAAATGATGTAGCAGAGGAAGAGCAAACATCATACCAGGCTTTAGAGAATGATGCGGAAGAGGAAGAGCAAACACAACAGGACTATCTTGAGCCAACTAGCTCAATGCCAGGTGATACAGATCTTGGTCCAGAAATACCCACAAATCAGTTTCCTGACGAAGAGCCTCAATATACTCAGACTCCAATAGCGCCACAAGAAACACAAAGTCCCTATGCTTCTGCTCAGAAGTCGGAAGCACGACCTGCTTCAAGGTGTCTTCTCTTTTTCCTCGCTGGCTTCATCGTTGTTGTGGGAGTAGTAGTTGCACTGATGGGATTGTTCCATCTAAATCTCCAGGGAATCGGTGGAAGTTCTAATGCTGTATCTAACTCATCCGATAACGAGATTATCAATCCTACTGGATCCTCTTTAACAGCCTCAATATGTGTTAAAACCTCGACACCTTCAACCTCTGTAACAAACCAGAGGGCTACCTTGATACTTTATTCCTCATCAGGTTGCTCAGCAGTTGTAGCATCAAAGGCTAACTCCTCTTGTCTGATTTTTCCGAATAATACTGGTGCTTCTCATAAATATATTTTTGATGTTTCCAATGCGGCAATTGATAGTAAGGCTTATCACCTGGTTCTTGGTGTTGTAGATTACACAGGGCCTACCACTTATAACGATGCGAGGCATATCTCGGTAGGTCTAAGTGAAGGTTCAACGGGCCGAAACTTCTCGTGGCTCTATCGTTCTGGAAGTGTTATCATCAAAAACGATGAGCAATCAGGGACAATGGATGTGATACTGGAAGCAGTGCATGGTGGAAATACATTACATATAGTGGGCGATTGGGCCTGCGGCCGTCAAATGAAAAATACATAACATCAATTCAAATCACGTACCATAGGAAGTCTCAATGTAAAAGTGCTTCCTCTACCTGGTGTACTCTCGACCTCTATGTTACCTTCGTGCTCTTGTACTATATTCTGTACAATCGTCAAACCTAAACCGGTGCCGCCACGATCGCGGGAGCGAGCACGGTCTGCACGATAGAAGCGCTCGAAAATATTAGGCAGGTCTTCAGGTAGAATACCGATACCTGTATCACTCACTTTTAAGATGGCATCATTCTTATCTGTCGTGAGCGAAAGCGTAACGGATCCCTCGTAGGGAGTGTATTTCAGCGCATTATCTATTAAAGCCACCAATATTTGATGAAGCTGGTCAGCATCACCAAAGACTTTTGCCGGAGTAATATTTTGTAGCATCAGTCGTGGTCCTTGCTGAATTTTATTCCTGTTTTCGCCTTCGGCTGTCTGCCTGAATTGGCGATAAACCTGGAGCAAGAGACTATCAAGGTCTATTACTGGTTTCTTGAGATCAACTTTCTTATAGCCTTTGGTTTTGATTTCTTGAGCGGTTTCGTCAGAACGAGCAAGTGTCAGGAGGTCATTCACAAGGCGACCCATGCGATCTGCTTCGGCGCGAGCGTCGGCCAGGGCAGCTTGCGCTTCGTCGAATGGGAGATCAGGGGCTCTAGCAAGCAGGTCGAGATTGCAACGAATTGAGGTTATTGGGGCACGCAGTTCATGTGAAGCATCCGCGACAAAACGTTGTTGGCGTTGATATGCCTTTTCAAGATTTGCCAACATTTCGTTGAAAGTGAACGCAAGTGAGGTTAGCTCATCTCGACCAAAGCGGGAATTGTCAGGTACTCGTTGGCTGAAATTGTGAGAAGCGCTGATGCTTCGTGCCGCTTTTGTTATGTGTTGCACTCTTGACAATACACTCCATGTGATGAACCATCCACCGATTAAGGCGAATAGAACAACAAGAGTGCCACCACGCCAGAGTAGAAGGCGCAGATCTGTCAAAGATTGCTCTATATCTTGCTCTGAACGTGCTGTCTGAATGATATGCCCTCCATTAAAATCATCATTCATCATTGTGTAAATTCGTATGTTCTGACCTTGATATGAAATCGTGCTGTAAATACTGCTAGCATCACCATTAGTAGCGAAAGGATGTTGCACAATGCGTCGAGCAGCTTGTATGTCCCATGGCACAGGGCTGTTTACAAGCCCACTAACTCCTGTTTGAGTAATATTTGCCGAGTTGCCTGAGGTAGTTGCGAGCAAGTGTAGTTGGTTGTCCAGTACTTCAATAGCGACGCTACCTGAACCAAGCCCATCGACACTGGGCAATGAAAAGGGCAGATTGGAAGAGTTTTGGTTACCCAGGAGGTCTTTACCTAGTCTTACGCTGGCGGCACGACTACTTAACGTGTTGTCAAGGTCGTTGTAAGCTCGTTGCTGCGCTTGAGTATAAACTATGGTTCCAAATATCCACAAAGTAATAATAAGCAGAAAAGCATAGAATAACATCAGTCGAAGTTGTATTGGAAAGTACATTTTGTACAACTCCTCCTTTACTATTTAGGAGTACGCAGGACATAACCCGCCCCACGTACTGTTTGGATCAGACGTTTTTCGCTTTGCTTTTCTAACTTGGCACGCAGGTGGCCGATATACACCTCTAATACATTGGGACCACCTTCGAAGTCGCTTCCCCAGATACGATCCATCAACAATGAACGGGTCAAAACCATGCGTGGATTGCGCATAAATAACGAGAGGAGTTCAAATTCTGTTGTGCTTAGATCGATCAGACGATTACCTCGCTTCGCCTGACGTGTTGCGGTATCTAATTCCAGATCTTCGAAGACCAGCACTTCGCGAGCGATATCATGTGGATTGCGTCTTCGGAGAAGGGCTTTGACTCGGGCCAATAATTCCTCTAATGCAAATGGTTTTACAAGGTAATCATCTGCTCCCGTTTCAAAGCCAGCTACTCGATCTGCCACTGCATCACGGGCTGTCAGCATAAGTACTGCTATACCATCTCCTGCGCAACGTAGCCGACGACAGACCTCAAGTCCATCAATACCTGGCAGCATAAGGTCGAGTATTACCAGATCGGGAGGCCTGATTCGAACAATTGACAAGGCTCCCTCACCGTTTGCTGCGATTGAAACCTGGTAGCCTGCGTAGGCAAGAGTTCGGCGCAGGGCACTTGTCGTGCGGTTGTCGTCATCGACAATGAGAATGTGTGCATTCATGGGCTATCGGCTGGTAATCCGTTCTATGCCTAAGGAACGTGCGGAGTATGCATATATTCATCATATCATATTCCGGTATATTGGATATGTTATAGTACAAAGACCTGAATCTAAACTGAATTATAAATACGAAGTAGTAACAATTCAGCAGGGGTCTCTTTGAACCCCTGCTGAATTGTTACTACTTTTTTTGCTTGGGGGTGACGCAAACGTCTCTTCAAGGTTATAATTACTGATCAGCGTTACCAAAGAAACGGCGTACAACGAAGAAAACAACTCCGGCTACAGCCACTAGAGCTAGTGGAGTAAGCAACCAGAGCATCCAAACTCGTCCAGTTTCCTCAACGATTTCGTCAAGAACTTCTGGATTCAATTCGACATCTGCTTGTGTTTGTGACATTGGTATAAACGTCCTTTCTAAATAGTGGTCAACTTGGTGACAAAATATTGTGCATGCAAAGCTTGTCCACATCCATAGTTCAGAGAAAGTTCTCTGGAAGAATCGCATGCATGTATACCAAAGCAGAACTATACTGGTAATTCTATGTGACTGACGAAAAAGATGCAAGGGGTTTGTGGTATGAAAATACTTTATATGTGGGGTTGGTCCGAAATTTCTTGTTCAGTGTAGCGTGTATGTTTATTGTGCAGTTCGTGAATAGAACGCATCACATTTGCCAGAGAATCATCCATTGGTTTGGAGGTATCAATGGTGCAACCGCCATCCTCATATTCCTCGAAGCGAGATTTCCACTGCTCCCATTCGTCCCAGGAAGTAATTTGAAATGCTGAAACGTTCCCTTTGCGACCTTCGAGACGACGTTTCTGTACCTCAGGTGGGCATTGGCAGTGGACAACCAGCATAGGTGTCTGGAACTCTTTCGCCAGTTCTTTGCATTGTTCATACGTGGTTCGATAGGTAAGTGGTGTATCAACTACGACACTAAGCCCCAGACTCAGTTGTTCGCGAGCCAGGGCAAACATAAGCTCATACGAAAACTGCCCGGCTAGAGGCAGTTCTCCAAATATATGAACAACCGTCTGGCGTATTATATCTCTATCAATTAGTGGTGCATGTAATGCTGCGGCAAGCAGTCGTGCAATGGTACTTTTCCCGGTCCCCGGAAATCCGCGCATTACAATAAACGTACTCCCAGTATGCACAGGCGCATTCTCTCTTCCAGGATAATGGAGAAGTTTTATATCTTCTTTCAGGGCTTCTCACAAGGTGCTTCTTCACCTGGATTGGCTCGCAAGAGAGCCATTTTCTTGATCGTGTGGAAGGCGCACAAAAAAAATCACACATTGATTTGTGAGAAGCCTTGATACCCTTCTGTAGAGCCTTTGATACCCACCTTTAGATGTGGTAAAGTAGCATATGACTCGGGTTTCCAAGGTGGTCTTTCAAGGCATTTAATCGAGTGTATTTTTCGCGCTTTTAGAGTCTAAGGCTCATTCAGTATAGCAATAATTTGATTTCTTGTCCAGAATTTTTGAACTTTTAGAACTGTTTGCTCTGTGCCCTGAGAATATCCACCCTCTGCTGTCTTGACGCATCCTTTCTATCAGGCTATCATCTAACATACCAAAACAAGAAAAAGTTGAAAGAAGAAGATATGTAATGATGAAGAAGTTGCGAGGCCGTAACCTGTCTCATCCAGGTTGCCTTATAGGAGTAACGTTAGGCTTGACACTAGGCATTGTGCTTGCAGCCATCTTAGCCACGTTGAATGTTGCTCTAAACACAGATTTACTTATATGGCTTGGCCTCACGATAGGACTCGGTGCCATTGGATGGGTTATTGGTAATCGGCTTACTTCGCGCTTTCCAGCGTTGGATAAACAGACCTCATTAAAAGAGACAACTTCGAAAGGTACCTCTGACTAGCACTTTCCATAAAAATATGCTATATTTGATGTGCATCGATGATATACATCGCTTTTCTATATCGTCGACCCATCGAGCAGAGCTGCTCCTAGGCGATGATGCGCGTTTTTGTATATGCCGTGTCGCCGTGGATTTACCACTTTTGATGGCCACTAGATACGGGTTCCCCCTTAACCTTTGTTTATCAAAATGCCGTTCGGTACTTACCCGATAAGCATTACTGGGAGGATACCTCATGTCCGAAAATGAATTTAGACGATCAGTCTCTGTTGATGGCGTTCCTCGCGGAAGTCGTTGTGAGTGGTGTGGAAAGCCTGCAGAGGTGCAGTTGACTGCTATAGGCGGCCTTTCTCACAATGAAAGTGGACTTTTCTGCCGTTCTTGTGGTGAGGACTTTACTCGTGCTGTGATTAACATATCCAGTATGACACCATCAGTCGATGCAATTTTGTAGTCGTTTTAAGAAAAGCTAGTCTAGTCACAATAAATGAGGGGCACGGTTTAGAAGACCGTGTCCCTCGTTATGCATTTTAGGTGAGGAAGAATCAGGAGTATCGTACCATATAGCGATCGATATCGAACTCTTTAGACTGCTGTACCAAATGGTGTGCTGCCTGATCCATTGTTTGGCGCTCTTCCTGGAAGAAGAGACCGACATAGGGCTTCTCCGTTTCCATAGCCAATTCGATAGACTTAGAGCGATTGTGCGTGTCGTGATCGGCTGGAATCGGTGTTACAGTACCTTTCCACACGTCCATTGTATTGTAGAACGTTGGGCATGGGCTGAGTACATGGATAAACGAAAAACCGTGGTGCTTAACTCCTTGCTCTATCAGTGCAGCCAGTTCTTTCGGTTTGGAAGAAAATCCGCGTGCAACAAAACTGACGTTCAGTGACAGTGCAGTCGCGATAGGGTTGAATTGTGAAGCGAGCAAGCCATACGGGGTTGATTTTGTTGTATGACCTGTAGGAGATGTTGGGGATGTCTGACCTTTTGTCAATCCATAGGTCTCGTTATCCATAACAACTACTGTGATATCAATGTTGCGTAAAGCTGCATGAATAAGGTGGCCAGCACCGATACTGAAAAAATCGCCGTCGCCACCAACTGCTAAAATGGTCAAGTCAGGACGCGCCATCTTCATCCCTTGGGCCACAGGTAGTGCGCGTCCATGCAAACTATGAAACCCAAAAGTTTCCACGAAGTGCGGAAGGCGGCTTGAGCAGCCAATTCCTGAAACAACAACGGTCTGCTCTAGAGGCAACTTGAGGCTTGCCATGCTGTTATAAATAGCATTTAGCACACCGAAGTCACCGCACCCTGGGCACCAGGTTGGCTTTACATCACTTTTATAGTCTTTTGGAGTTAGAGTTAGAGTTGATTGTGTCACGATTAGCTAACCTCCTCAATTGCTCGCAATATTTCAGCAGCGGTAAATGGGATGCCACCGAATTTATTCACACGAATCGCTTGTAAACCATACTTAGCACCCAATAGATTAGCCAGTTGGCCTGAGTAGTTGCACTCAGGTACGATTACCGTCTTAACTGAGCGAATGAAATCTCGTATAGCGCGATCAGGCAATGGAGAAAGTATTTTAGGATGTAAAGATGCAACTTTGTATCCATTGGCACGCGCGCGATCAACTGCTTCCTGAATCGTCCCCTCCGTTGATCCCCAGCCGATGATACCAATGGTGGCATCCTGATCACCGTATCGTTGGGGCTTGGGTAGTTCTTCAGCCGCTGTAGCTAACTTCCGATACCTTTTCTCCATCATTGCTATATGGTTTTCTGGTTCGTAATTTGGATGTCCTCGGTCATCATGTTCCAGACCTGTCGCGACATATGTGTATGCGCCTGCTCCAGGTGCCGTAATGGGAGAGATACCGCTTGCAGTGTATGCGTAGCGTCCATAGCTATGTTCTGTTGCTTCTGCCCCAACGGTGACTGCTTCACTTAGTCCGTTGGCTCCATTTTTGCCATTGCCGTTGAATTGGAGACGTTCTTGGATTTCTGCTGGTTTGAAGACGCTGCGATCAACGCTCTCAACGCGAGCGGTCAATGACTGATCACTCAGGAAGATCACAGGCATCTGGTAGCGTTCTGCCATCTCGAACGCTAGAATCATCAGAGAGTAGCAGTCGGCGACATCGGCGGGTGCCACAATCATACGAGGAGTATCGCCATGACCAGCATTGAGGGCGAAACTCAGGTCAGATTGTTCCATCTTGGTCGGCATGCCTGTGCTAGGGCCAGCGCGTTGGGCATCTACGATCACGGCTGGTATTTCTGCCATTGAAGCGTAGCCAATAAGTTCGGTCATCAACGAGAAGCCAGGTCCGGAGGTAGCCGTCATAGCACGCACACCTGTGAAAGAGGCACCCAGGACTGCGGCAAGCGCGGCTATTTCGTCCTCTGCTTGCATGAAAGTTCCACCGACCTGCGGTAGTTCTTTTGCTAATCCCTCCATGATATCGCTTGCTGGAGTAATGGGATATCCGGCAAAGAAGCCACAGTGTGCAGTAAGGGCTCCGGCAACGACCGCCTGATTCCCATTGAGCACGACTCTGTCTGCTTTCTCTACAGATCCCAAATGGTATGAATCCCGTTTAGACAATTGCTCTGTTGCATACTTCTTTGCAATTTCTAATGCCAGCATATTCTTTTCCATCAATATGGGATTGGATTTACGCGATCTGGAAAGCTTGGACTCGACTACCTGGGCAATAGCCTCTACAGGTGGTCCAAATAAGCCAGAAATTGCGCCCAGCATGACCATATTCTTAGTCTGGTAAAGCTGAACTTCTTTGCGGGCTATTTCATTGAATGGAATGGCATAACTTATGAAATCTCCGGCTTCAGGCATAAAATCAGAGGGATCATAGATAAGAACGCCGCCGTGACGCAGGTCACCGATATTTCGGTCATATGCTTCTTGATTTAAACAAACCAGTACATTAGGAAAGTCGCCCATTGATTTTACAGTCTGGTCACTAATACGCACTTGAAAAAGACAAGGGCCGCCTAGTATTTCGGCGGGAAAGGTGCGGAAGGTATAAACGTGATACCCCCAGCGAGCAGCGGCCAGAGCGAGAATATCACCACCAGAAATGGTTCCCTCTCCCGATTCGCCGCCAATACGAATCGTTACTTCATTCACCATCGAATGCTCCCCTAGAAAATTATCGACCGCACCCTATGCTCAACATGCGGCGC